>MDTD01005565.1_pt1 | contig 11729 bp, 11 predicted proteins | sample 811221 | NCBI WGS metagenome assembly MDTD01 (sample SAMN05326646, study PRJNA326480) | marine metagenome | isolation source: seawater | place: Pacific Ocean: South West | collected 2011
GATGTGAAAAAGATGAGCCAGAAACTACGTCTGCAACTACATCCAATTCCAATTCCAATTCTGATTCTGATTCTGATTCTGATTTATTGGATTCTGAAGATGAAATAGTAGAAACTTTTACTTGTAAAATAGATGGAATAACAAGAACTTTTGATTCCAGATACATTAATTATAATTTTTTGTTTTCTGATGAGAACAGTTATGATGATAGTTATACAGGTAATCCAAGTGGTAAGTTAATTAGAATTACAAGGTTTGATGATGTGTTTGATTGTTTAAAAATTGAATTGTTTAAGGATTTGGATGACATAAATCCACCTCAGACCTTCACCACTAATTCTGATTCTGTGTCTGTTTTTACCGATAAAGAATTAGAAATTAGTTACACAGATTTAGCACAATTAGAAGAAACTTATTTTGGAGTTTATTCAAATATATCCTTCAATAAGAGTGCTAGAGCTTCTTTAACTGTTACCAGCACTGATAATGATGTAATTGAAGGTAATTTTGAGGGGGTATTGTATTTTGAAAATAATATTTATTCAAATTACGATTCTGTTAAAGTAACAGACGGGAAATTTAAAATTAAACTGGAAAGAGAAACAACATCAAACATAACTTGGTAATTTTATAAATTATTCATTGTTACTGTTATTTAAGTATATAAAAACAATTAAAGGCGATTTTGAATCGTCTTTTTTATTTTAAATACTTTTAATTTTGAAGTTCTGAATCCAACCAACACGATTATCAGGAGTTTTAATATTTACCCATTCGTTAGACTCATTAATGATTTCGAGGATAACACCTTCATGAATCTCAAAAAGTAAGGTTGAATTGGGGTTGGGCTCACTAAAAATATTAGAAGATTTTGCGATAACCACTCCAGATTCATATTCGTTTACCGCAGATTGTTGTTTCCATGCTATTAATGTGAAAAGAACGCCTAGAAAAACCATAATCCTGGAGAGGTTTATTACTTTTTTAACTTTTATCTTTTTAGCATAAAGAAAGCCTAATGCGGAAAAAATAAGAAGGATAGAACCTAATATAGAGATGTAATTGTGTGAAAAGTATTTATTTAAGCCGATTAAAATAACATTAAAAGAGAATTGAGGAACTTCATCAAATTTATCAACTCTTTTCGCCTTAACGAGTGCAAGATTGAATGCTGCGTTTTCATGCCCTGGATTTAATTTAAGAGCTTTTTTATAGTAAAGTATGGAGTTTCCAAGCTCTCCATTTCTGAAATAGCAATTCCCCAAATTATAATATAAATTGGCCGATGACAAGCCTTTACCCAGGATTGTTTGGTAGTTTTGAATGGCGATTTTAAAATTTTTCGCGGCATAATTTGATTCCGCTGAATCTAATAATGGTTCATTGGCATTAAGAGTTATACACGTAAGCGAGAGAAAGAGAAAAACGAATATTTTTTTTATCATTTCAGTTGATTTTCAAGTTCATTAATTACTTTTTCAGCTTTGGTAAACATTTCATTCGGGGCTAAAACAAGTGGGCTAAAACGAGCCATTTTACAATCTTTGGAAACTTTTAATGTTTCCTGAATTAAAGATTCATTTATGTTTTGTTTTTTTAATTCTTCGGTGATGGTTTCCTGCTTTAACTGTGATTGCTCAATCATAAGTTTCCCCAGCAGATAATTGTTAAGTGCGTTATCTACCAATTCGTAAAATTTATTTTTGTCACCACTTAATTCCTTTTGTGCATCTTTTAAATGTTTTTTCGCAACTCGGTTGGCTTTTGCTTTTTTGTTGATTTTTATTTCTGAATTGGAGAGCAATCTTTTTTTGAAAGCAAAAGTTCCAAATAAAAAAGTTAAAACAGATATAGTGATTAAAAGGTATTGAAATAAAGAGCTTGTGTAATCTGATTTTTTCTCAGTTGATAATTTTTTTACGGTATTGATGTAGCGAATATCACTTCCTTGTATCTCTACATCCTGTCCACCAGAGGAAACATAGGGGTTTGCATCCAAACTGGCAGCACCATTAACTTGTATGGTTACAGGATTGGATTTTAAACTGTAATATTCTTTTTTTTGAGGATTAAATGCTGATAGAGTAATTGGGGGAATAGTAAACTTACCGGGTTGTCTTGGAATGGCTACAAATTCAAAGGTTTTACTACCGTGTATTCCCGATAGGTCGGTTTTTACGTTATTTTTAACTGAAGGAGGTAATGTTTCAAAAGCGCTTGGGTAATTAATTGATAAATCATTTAAATCATTTAAGTTTCCTGATCCTGAAATAATAAGTTTTATGGTTACGGCATCATTAACATTGAGTTCTTTTTTATCGAATGTAGTTTTTAATTTGAAATTCCCCATAAGAACTGGCTCAAGTGTTCCATCAGGTGGAGTAGGTAGAGGTTTTACTGTGAGTGAAAGTTTTTCAGATGAGATTTCTCTAACTTCTGTTTGCTGAAAGAAGCCTCTTCCTGTAGTAAGGTATATGTCTCCCTTAACTTGGGGAAGTTTAATGATACCAGATTTTATAGGAGTTAAAATAAAGGAATAACTTTTTCCAGTGAGATACCTTTTACCATTAATAGTTTTTAATTTTATTTTGGTTTTTGCTTCGATACTCTTAACTACAAATCCGTCAAATTTAGGCAACTCCTTAAGTTGAAATCCTTGAGCTTGATAAGAAGAGTACCAATGCAAGTCATAGCGAATAGGCTCTCCAACGTAAACGGATGTTTTATTCGGTTTCAATTGAACCATAAGGTCACCTTTTACTCCAGTCTCTTTAGCCTTTTTTACAATAGTCACCTTTTTACTTTGAGTAGGATACGATTTTCCATTCATTTTAATTGTAACCGATGGAATGGTGAAGCTTCCCGGTTTTGATGCTTTTAAAACGTATTTATAAGTGAAAACAGAATTGTCGCCAAACCCAAAACTAAAAGATCGATCTTGTCCTTGTTTTACTATTTCAAGTCCTTTAAAATCAGCTTCACTGATGGAGAACTGGGGGTTGTTTAACGAGTAACTTCCTTTTGCTGCTAATTTATAACTGACAACAAATTGCTCTCCTACTTCAAATTCATTTCCTTCAATTTCAGTAACCCCTCTGAATGAACCTCGGGCCTCCGTGTTATTCGCTATAAGCGAAAACATAAGTAATAACGCAATACAACAAGCTTTTGTATATTTGAGTAAATGTATCTCCATCACCAGTCTTTTTCAATTTTTTTTCTAGGGACTTTCTTCATTTGAGACTTAATTATTCTTTCTCTGATTGCCTTTTCATTACTTTCCAATTGTTTTAAAAGCTGATTTGCTTTTTCTTTAGAAATCGTTTTAGATTCTTGTTTTTGTTGATTTTGTTTTTCCTCCGAACGAGATTCACTCTCTTTGTTGTTGTCTGAGCTTTTATTCTTTTTACTTTCATCTTCGGATTGACTGTCTTTTCCGTCTTCGTTCTTTTTTTTGTTGTCTTCTCCGTCTTCGTTCTTTTCTTTGTTGTCTTTTCCGTCTTCGTTCTTTTCTTTGTTGTCTTTGTTGTCTTTTCCGTCTTCGTTCTTTTCTTTGTTGTCTTTGTTGTCTTTGTTGTCTTCGTTTTCCTTATTCTGTTTTTTTTTCAACAAGCTCATTGCATAGGCAAGGTTGTATCGAGTTTCTTTGTCTTTAGGATTTATTCTCAATGCATTTTTGTAAGACTCTATTGCTTCTTTTAGTTTTTCCGATTTCAAATATGCATTTCCCAGGTTATGGTAACATTGAGCCTTTGTAGCTCCTTCATCAAGTTTGGAGATAATATTTTCATAATCAGTAATTGCCCCAATATTTTCGTTTTGGGCATACTTTGAGTTTGCAGAGTTATATTGGGCCTCTATAGAATTTGGATTGGTTTCAGAAGCTTTTTGGTACATAGAATCTGCAGCAGAGTAATTTGAATCTGCAAAAAAAGCATTTCCTGTTCTAATGTAGGAACGTTCCTCTTGACCGTAACCATTAAGAATCAATAAAATGAATAACATCGTATTTATTAAGTGTTTTTTAGCCAAGTTCCTTTTCGTTTTAAAATCAGTAAATCCATCAAAATAAAAAGAGTTCCTATCGTCAGAAACCACTGATATCTACTATTGTATGATGTATATTCCTTAGTTTCATATTCAGTTTTTTCAATTTCTCCAATTTTGTTGAGCATTGCTTGAAGCCCTAAACTTTGATTTGAACCTCTAACGTAACTTCCTCCCCCTGCCTCTGCGATTGCAACAAGTGCCGATTCATTTAAGCGAGTAATTACAGTGCTCCCATTTTTATCTTTCTTTACACCTGTTCGTCTTCCGTTTTTAAAGTCTGGGATGGTTGTTCCCCTAGAGCTTCCGAGTCCTATTGTGAAAACTTTAATTTTGTTTTTCTCTAAATTTCCAGCAATTTCAACGGCTTTTCCATCGTGCTCCTCTCCGTCAGTAATAACCACAATTGCCTTGTTTGTTGGAGAGGTTTCTGGGAACGATTTTTCAGCAAGTTTCAATGCTGAAGCAATATTTGTTCCGGGAACAGGAATAATCCCTGTATTGATTCCCTGTATAAATAACTCAGCAGCAGAGTGGTCGTTGGTAAGTGGTAGTTGTAAAAACGCATCCCCTGCAAAAACAATTACTCCAATTCTGTCGGAGCCTAAACTGTTAATGATTTTATTGATTGCTAATTTAGCTCGGCTTAACCTGTTGGGTTTTAAATCTTCAGCAAGCATACTTTTAGAAACATCTAAACAAAGCATCAAGTCAATACCAGCCCTCTTAACTTCTTCTTTTTTGTCTCCAAACTGTAAGTTGGCAGCGGAAAAAATAATAATTAAAAATCCCAAAGACCAAATAACAAAACGGGTTATGGATCTGTTTTTTGATAAATCTGGAAGTAAATTTTTTATTGCTGACTCTGACTTAAATTGGCGTAATTGTTTTTTCTGTGAAGAACGATTGAAAATATAAATTACAAGAAAAATAATAATTGCTAGACTAATCCATAAAACCCACTTGTTTTGCCAGCGAGCAAAATCTTGATCGCCAAAAAGATAGTTTGATATGGCTTTCATTCCATTCATTTATTCAATGGTTTTAAAAACTGTAAGTTCCAAGGTTTTTCCAATGCTTAAGAGTAAAATACCCAACAATATAAAAGGTAAAAAGAGTTCTGTTTTTTTATAATATTTTAAGCTTGCGAGTTCTGTTTTTTCAAGTTTATCGATTTCTTCGTAGATGTTTTTGAGGGCATTTGAAGTTTGAGCACGGTAGTATCTTCCTTTCGTGATTTCGGCTATATCATTGAGAGCTGCATTGTCAATTTTTGTTTTATAAATATATGGTCCCTGTTGATACTGGAAATTTTCCTTACCAATTCCAATGGTATATACTTTAATATCAAAAGTACTTGCCAACTCGGCTGCTGTTTTTGGAGAAATTGAACCGGCATTGTTCTCTCCATCGGTGAGTAAAACAATAACTTTACTTTTGGCTTCGCTGTCTTTTAATCTTTTTACGCTGGTAGCTAAACCGGAACCAATTGCTGTCCCGTCTTCCAATATCCCCATTCTAACATCGTCAAATAGTTCTGTTATTCTATTGTGGTCAATGGTTAGTGGGCATTGTGTAAAGCTTTCAGCTGCAAAAACAACAAGTCCAAAACGGTCATTGGGTCTTAAATTGATAAATTCTGCTGCAATTTTTTTTGAAGCTTCCAACCGATTGGGTTTAAAATCAGGTGCATTCATAGAGGAGGATATATCCATGGCAATGACCATGTCTATCCCTTGAGTTTTGGTTTCTTCCCAACTTTTTGCATCCTGAGGTCGAGCAAGTGCAATTATGAAAGACGAAACGGATATAACTAAAAAGGCAAATGGGATGTGTCTTAAATATGCCAGTGCAGATGTTTTTCCGAACCCTTTAGATGAGCTGTACTTAAAACTTACATGGTCGTACAGTTCTTTAAAATAATATGCTATTAGTAAGCCAGGGATAACAAGAAATGCCCAGAACCATTCTGGATTTGCATAACTTTCGAAGGTGAAAATCTTCTCGAATGCCGCATTTATAATTTGTATAAAGTTATCCCTATTCAATGTCTTCCGTATGTGTTTCTAAAGTTTCTTTAAGAATGTTTAATGCATTTTCATGTTGCGCATAAACGCCTTTTTGCTTTGCAAACTTAACCATATCTGAAAAGTTTAAAATGAGCGAAACGTCTTCTTTGACTTTTTGGTTTAAACCAATTGAGTTCAACTGAGTAATGATGTTTTTAGTAGTTTCTTCCAATGCTCTTGTTTTGTATTTAAACTCCAAAAAGCTTCTCAAAATTAACGATAACTCAAACTGAAACTCTTTTTCGCCTCCATTTTCCCAAATTTTGCTTTTTTCCAGGGCATAATATCTCTCCCATAAAACCTCCATAATTGGTCGGGTAGGGATAGTAGTTTTGGTATGCTCTTTATGTTTATTTTTTTTCACATAATAAATGATGAGAGCAACAATTGCAGTCAAAATACCCAAAATCAGTAATGTCCAAAAAATGAGGTCTTTTATTTCTGCAAAAATGAATGGAGTTTTCATTTGTTCTTTTATGGGTTTAATGTCTTTTTGCAGGTCGACATCAGGAGTGTTGAATCTTAATAGAAATGGATCGGTCTCCGCATTTTCAGATTTTATTGGCGGAACTGTGAAATATCCAGAATCCCACGCTGTAATGTAAATGATTTGTTGATATTTTCCAGGTCTTAGAGTGTCAATTTTTTCTTTTTTGATTATCTCCAGATCTTTGGATAAAGTATCATTTAAATTGGGCCATGTAAAATTTTCATTTCCCTCGTATGAAAGGACAAATTCAGCATGATCTCCAATCGCGTAAATCGTTGAGTCGGATTTTAATTCAAATTTTTCAGCAAAGGAAAATTGGACGAAGAATAATGCTATTAAAAAGGTTCTAATTTTCATCATTTACCTTCTCTTTTTTTAAAAACTTTCATAAGTGGTGTTACGTAGTTTTCATTTGTATTTAAAACTACTCGATCAATTCCTGTTTTTTTGCAACATTCATTGAATTCACTGGAAATATTGTTCCACCAGGATTTGTAATTTTCACGAGTACTTTTAGCATTCGTATTTACCCAGTTTTCTTCTCCTGTTTCAGGATTAAGCATTTTTACTAATCCAATTTTTGGCAAATCTTTTTCCAGTTCATCAAAGCATTTGATTGCTATGATGTCGTGCTTGGATTTTGCCATTTTTAGGTTGTTAAAGTAATTACGAGTAATGAAGTCACTTACTAAAAAGGCTGTACATCTCCTTTTCACTCCATGAGTGAGTTGAACCAGCCCCGGATTTAAATCTGTTCCTTTATTTTGAGGTTTAAATTCTAACAAATCCCGAATTATTCTTAGGATATGATTTTTTCCTTTTCGAGGAGGGATGAATTTCTCAACTTGATCAGAACAAAAAATAACACCTACTTTGTCGTTGTTTGAAATTGCTGAAAATGCAAGTACTGCGCAAACCTCTGTTATATATTCTCTCTTGGTTTGGTTAATTGAACCAAATGATTCAGATGCTGAAACGTCTATAATGAGCATTACAGTTTGTTCCCTTTCTTCTTCAAATGTTTTTACAAACGGTTCATTAAATCGAGCTGTAACATTCCAGTCGATTGTTCGTGTTTCATCTCCAAAGTTATACTCCCTAACCTCGGCAAAAGTCATACCTTTTCCTTTAAAAGCACTTGAGTAGTGGCCTGAGAAAAGTTGTTTAGACATACCTCGGGCTTTGATTTCGATTTTTCTTATTTTACTTAGTAACTCTGAAGATTCCAAAAGAAAACTACTTAAGGTACTTGTACTTTGTTAATAATTTCACTTATGATTCTATCGGAGTTGATTTCTTCAGCTTCAGCTTCATAAGTTAAACCCAGCCTATGGCGGAGAACCTCAGGAGCAACCGAACGAACATCCTCAGGAATAACATAGCCTCGCCTGTTCATAAAGGCAATTGCTTTTGCTGCTTTTGCTAAATTTATACTTGCCCGGGGAGAGGCTCCAAAACTGATTAAATTTTTATGCTCAGGAAACGGGTGTCGAGTAGCAAATATTAAATCGACAATGTACTGTTCAATTTTTTCATCAATATAAACCTCTTTTATTAACTCTCTTGCTTCTAAAATTTTATCGGTGCTGATTACCTGATTTGGCTCAGGGTAATCTTTTAAAAGATTTTGGCGCATAATTTTTTGCTCTTCCAATTTGTTAGGATATTCAAGCTTGATTTTTAACATAAATCGGTCTACTTGCGCCTCTGGTAGAGGGTAGGTTCCTTCTTGCTCAATTGGGTTTTGAGTTGCCAATACAAGAAAAGGTTGTGGAAGAGGATAGGTTTCACCTCCAATAGTTACCTGTTTTTCCTGCATAGCCTCAAGTAATGCACTTTGAACTTTAGCAGGGGAACGATTGATTTCGTCGGCGAGTATAAAGTTGGCAAAGACCGGACCTTTTTTAACAATAAATTCTTCTTTCTTTTGATTGTAGATTAATGTACCAATAACATCCGCAGGAAGTAAGTCGGGTGTAAATTGAACTCGAGCAAAATCTGCATTTATAATTTTACCAAGGGTGTTTATTGCCAGTGTTTTCGCCAATCCAGGTAAACCCTCTAAAAGAATGTGTCCATCGGATAGTAACCCAATTAATAGAGCATCTGTCATTTGAGGCTGGCCAACAATAACCTTTGACATTTCTATCTTAATTAAATCGATGAAAGCACTCTCTTTCTCGATTCTCTCGTTTAATTCAGATATGTTAACTTCTGTTGAAATCGTTTCTCCCATAAGCGTTTAATATTTTACAAAATTAATAAAGAGTTCTAATAAATAAATCTACTCTATGGGTTTGCGTGTTAAAAATTGTTAACACCTACAGGTTAAATTTTTCCAGCTTAATCAATTCAGTTACCAAAACGACCGTTTCTGTCGTTAAATTTATCTTTTTAGACTATTTAAAATATAAAAGGGCATCCTTCCACATATCTTTACGTCGAAGTAGTAGATGAAAAAAATTAGCTAAATAAAGTTGGTGAGTATTCGGAAAATATGAAAATTTTAACTACCCTTTTAATCGCCTTATTTTTACTTGTTGTTCCTCACATGTCCTATGGGAGTGGTCAATTGAAGTATCGTATTCAATGCGGATTAAGCTCAGATACTGATTTACATCAAAAATTAAACGCAATACCAGATCTTAAAACGTTTACTCTTCCATCCGGTTCAAAGATTTATTTCTCCGGAGGTTATTTTAATAAATATACTCAGGCTAAAAAACGACTCGAGGAGGTGCATGGAGCAGGTTTTTCCGACGCTTTTATTCGTGTTTTTAAATACAGCAACCTACTTTCAAGGTCTGTAGGAGATTCATACATAGAAAAAGTAAAAATAAAGATTCAGGTGAGTCTGATGCGCGATACAATTTCAACCAATAGTACTGCCGTTAAGGTAAACACCTCTCCCAAAAAAATATATTCTCGAGCTGAGATTGAGAGAATAAAGGAAAAGGCTGCTTTAAGAAAAGCGAAAGAAAAAAGAGAAAACGGGAGTTCTGAACCAAAAATCAAAGAACGAAAAATTAAAGTAGACGAGGAGGAAAAAGAAAACATAGTAAAAGAACCTCCCGTTTTTAAGATTTTTCTGGGCAAGTCCAATAATGGAGAAGAAGGAAAAGAATTTAAGCAGCTTAAAAATGAAATTATTTACACTTACAGAGAAAGAAAAGAAACACTTTATGCAGTAGGGTTTTATAAAAGTGAAAAAGAGGCGCAAAAACATTTATTGAAATACAAAGGGGTTGTAAAAGAAGCAAAAATTGTTGGTTTGTATAAAGGAAAAATTATTAGCCTGAAACTTGCAAATGAGTTACTTCAACAATATCAAAGAAACAATATTACCAAAGCAAATTCTTAAGGATTTGTACATTATTAACTTTTAACTAAATATCAATTTATGGAGCCAGAAATGTCAATCGAAGAGTACAATCAAACCATTAAAAAACTTGTTAAACTTATGAATCTTCCATCAGTTTCAGAAGAAAGAAAAGGGGAGTTGGAAAAAGTTCTCGACAAAATTGATTCGTACAATGGGATGGATTTTCTTAAAATTAAATCGGCATAAGTCTTTGCCTTTAAAAATCAATAAAGGGGCTTAGAAGCCCCTTTTTATTTTTGCGTTTCAATCAATAAAAAAATATGTTGCTGTAGAATGAATTCAAACTTTGACTCCCATAACCAGAATGTCATCTACTTGAGTTAATCCGCCTTTCCATTTACTAAGTTTCTCTTGAAGTTGTTTTTGTTGCTCATTAAGAGATAGTTCGGAAATCTCTTGTAATAAGGTTTTTAGTGCTCCGACTTTAATCTTTTTTCTTTCAGGACCTCCAATTTGATCCGTAAACCCGTCTGTAAACGTATATATGATGTCGTTGGGTTTTAAATTAAATTTTTGAACTTTAAAATCATTAATTTCTCTTTCCAGAGGGTCTTGTCCCAATGTAATGTTATCGCCTTTTAATTCAATCAGCTCATTTTTTCTGATAATGTAAATTGATTGTCCAGCTCCTGCAGTTTCAAGAGTTAAGTCCTCTTGGTTTAATTTGCAAAATGAAATGTCCATACCATCCTGGGTATGGTAAAGTGAATCTGTTTTGTTGATATATCTTTTGAGATACTTGTTCATTTCCGTGAGTATTCGGTTTGGACAGGTTTCTTTTTTTACAATTACTGTTTTATTTAGTAAAACGGTGCCTATCATACTCATTAAAGCCCCAGGAACTCCATGTCCTGTGCAGTCAACGGTTGCCCAATACAGGGAGTTTGTTCGATCGTTATTGTACGCCCAATAAAAATCTCCACTTATAATGTCTTTTGGATTATAAAGAATGAAATATTCTTTGAAAACAGTTTCCATATAGCTTTTTGAAGTCAAAATGGCTTCTTGTATTTTTTTTGCGTATAAAATACTATCCAGGATTTCATTATTTTTCTTTTCAATCAAGCTGTTTTTTCGCTCGAGTCGTGCATTAATTTCTCTTGTCTCTTTATTTTTCTTTTTGAGTGCGAGAAGAATTACAACAAAAACAGCTGTTCCTATTATAAAGGTGAGAATAATGCCGAGAGTATCGGTTTCATTTTTTATTGAGTTATTATTTTTATCAAAATGGCCTTTTTTTTCTGTAAGTACTGATTCTGCTATTAATAGTTGAAGCGCATTTTCAAGACTGTCTTTTTGAGACATGCACTGAAAAGCAGAGTCAAAAATCGCTCTTTTTGCATAATACTGGGATTGGTTTTTCAAGCGTTCGATTTCTTTTTTTAAAACCTGATGAGTTTTACTTGAATTATCTTTTATTTGTTGACTTTCCTGACTTTTCGAAGACAGCGATAAAGTCAGAAGAAGGAGTGTTATTTGAATGAATCTATTCATCTAAACAAAAAAATACTTCTACCCAAATACTATTAAAAGGTTTCTTTTTTATGTGCAAAAAGGACTTTATAATTTTGAAAAAGCCTGGGATATATATTCTTTGTAATTTTGTAAAAAAATAAAATGCTTGGATTAAAGTTACCAACCGACCCAAGATGGGTAAACGTAGTTGAAAAAAACATAAGTGAAATTTTGACTGATCATGCTTATTGTGAACAGAAAGCAGCTTCTTATGCAATATCATTAA
>MDTD01129229.1_pt1 | contig 11729 bp, 12 predicted proteins | sample 811221 | NCBI WGS metagenome assembly MDTD01 (sample SAMN05326646, study PRJNA326480) | marine metagenome | isolation source: seawater | place: Pacific Ocean: South West | collected 2011
CTATATATTTCGTTATGTCATTTGTGGTAACAATTTTATGTTTAAATTCTAATTGTAGGTTTAATAAAATGCTTGCCATAGATAAGCTCATTCTCCTCACTTAAGTTGACAAAGTCATTGAATTTTTTTTCTAAATCTTGTTTTTTTTCAAAAACTCGTAGTCTTTTTAATCCTTTTGTTTGACCAATGTAATACTTCCAATAGTTTGATACACGCGCCTTTTTACTTGCATACATAATGTCAATTGCTCTATCAGAAGCCATATGCTTATTTAAAATATTTAATTTTTCTTCCCTAACTTTTACCACGTTAGGATTATATAAAGAAATTGCAGATTTAACGCCAAATGAAGACAAGTACCTGTCTGTTCCCCCAGGGTAGCCCATCACCATTGTAAAATCACCCTCTTTAACGCCATCTAAAGAAATCGGCAAGTGATGTTTTGGTTTTAGCGGCACGTTGTCTACACTATATTCGGCAGGTTTTCCATCGGGGGAAGTATACACTCTAAACAAGGCAAAATCACCAGTGTGTCTGGGCCACATCCAGTTGTCGGTATCGCCCCCAAATTTACCAATTGACTCTGGTGGTGTGCCAACTAATCGCACATCATTATATCTTTCATAAAGAAATAAATAATATTCTCCACCCCCAAAGAAAGGTTTTATTTCTGCCCAGTAATGATTGTCATTAGTGGCCTCCTCTTTCATTTTTGTAATTCGTTCGCTGATTAATTTTTCTCTTACATCTTCAGGTGTGCTATATGATATGCTGTCAAGGATTTTTTGTGAAACATCCTCCATTTTTATTAAAAAATCAACAAATAGATCTTCATTGGGAATTTCTTCTTTGTTAGATTTTGCCCAAAAACCATTACCCAAGTAATCATTATCAACTGAGCTAAGATTTTGAATAGCATCGTAACCACAATGGTGGTTAGTTAGCAATAGGCCTTTGTCAGAAATAATCTCACCCGTGCAATATCCATTAAAACTTACAACAGCGTCTTTAATTGAAGAGTTGTTGATACTATAAATTTCTTCAGCAGTTAATTGTAGTCCCATTTCCTTCATGGTTTCCATATTAAATTGTTCAATTAATAGGGGAAGCCACATACCCTCATCACACTTTGTTTTCGTTTGTGTAAGAACTAGACTAAAAATTAGAATTATAAGAGTTTTTTTCATGTCATTTTCGGTTTTTTAAATTTTTAAATAATGGAACACTAGAACAGGGTTCGCCATAAAACAAGCTTTTTACATGCGGAGACAAAAACTCTACACAAAGTGACAAAACGCCAGTTGGATAATTTTTTCCAGAGCACACTTTTAAAAAAACAGTTTTATTTTCATAATCTTTTAAGTTTATCTTTTTCAATGATGTTTGGAACAGTAAAAGTTCCATAGAAATCAAACTGCAAAAGAAAACACGTTTTGCAATATTAAGCAATTTAACTTGAATAAATAAATAAGCCCACGGCGGAATTATAGCATCTTTAGAGCAGGTTATAGCCACAAAACAGTCCTTATACTGACCCCAATCATAGGAATTTAACTCTTTTTTGAAATCAGCTTCAATAATAATAGGATTATTTTTGAGAAATATTGCAAAATCTAACTCTTTGCGTACACCCACAGCTTGCAGATTTGAGACCTCAAAAATGACTAGACCAGCGTCTTGCACCTTATTTTGAATTCCACCTTCCATCTACATGAAACCAAGTTCTAGTTTAGCTTCCTCCGACATCATACTTTTGTCCCATGGAGGATCCCAAGTTATGTCAATTTCGACAGAATTAACCTTTGAAATTTCTTGAATTTTATTTTTCACCTCTATTGGTAAAGACTCTGCAACTGGACAGTTGGGTGTAGTAAATGTCATTAATATCTTTACATCGAATTCTTTACTAATCTGGACATCGTAAATTAAACCAAGTTCATAAATACTAACAGGAATTTCTGGATCATATATTTCAGACAGAACCGCTACAATATTTTCAGCAAGTTTGTTTATACTACTTGACATAATATGAATTTATCTTTTAGCGAAATTAATAATTTTCTGTAACATTAGATTCAAACCATTACTTCTTGTCATTGACAGCTTGCTTCGTAACCCGATCTTTTCAAAAAAGGCCTTGTCGAAATTAACAATTTCATCTTTATCTAAACCAGAGAAGACCTTAATAATTAATGCAACAAGGCCCTTGGTAATTAGCGCATCACTATCACCATAAAAGAAACACTTGTTGTTTTTTTCTTCACAATACAACCAAACTTTGGATTGACACCCAACTATTAGATTGGTATCTGTACGAAGACCTTTATTTAAAGGGTCAAGTTCCCGGCCCAGATCAATAATATACTCGTACTTTTCTTCCCACGAATCAAACAATAAAAAACTATCAACTATTTCTTTCAATCCTTTATGCATAAAATCAGGTTAAGAATTTCACTATTTTTAACAAGGACTTACCGAATTGCTCAATTTCATCCACAGTGTTATATATTGACAACGAGGCCCTTAAACAGCCATTAATATTTAGTTTTTGCATTAGTGGTTGGCAACAAAGGTGACCAGATCTAACTGAAATTTTGTTTTCTGCCAATAAGCTAGCAATATCATAATGATGAATTCCATTAATATTAAAAGAAAAAATGGGAATAGAACTTTCAGAACATCTGTACAAAGTTATGTTGGGGATTCTTTTGAGCACATCTATAGTACATGCCGCCAACATATTTTCATGTTTATAAATATTATCTAAACCCAATTTTAAAATATATTTAACAGCATCTGCTAGGGCAATTGATCCGCATATATTTGGAGTTCCCGCCTCCAAGAGCAAAGGAGCTCTTTCCCAAACACTATTTTTTACAGAAGCATGAGAAACCATACCTCCGCCAAGTTTATTTGGTAAAAATTTTCGGATCTTTTCATCTTTTGCATACAAGATCCCGGTGCCTGTTGGTCCAAATAATTTGTGTCCCGAAAAACAATAAAAGTCACAATCAAGATCTTTAACATTAATTTTTAAATGTGAAGCAGCTTGAGAACCATCAATCAAAATGGGTATGTCTAGTTTTTTAGCAAGCTTTATAATTTTTTTTACATCCTGAATACATGCAGTGACATTAGAAACGTGGTGGATCGCAATAAATTTAATTCTTTCTTTAATTAGCTGATCTTCCGAAACCCTAATTTTAAAATTCTCATCAAACGAAATCATCTTTAATTCCCCCCCCTTTGTTTTACAAATTTTTTGCCAGGGCAAAAAGTTTGAATGGTGCTCTATTTCAGTTGTGAGAATGCCATCTCCTTGATTAATTATATTTTGCACATATGAATTTGCTACCAAATTAATACTGTCAGTTGCTCCAGAAGTAAAGATTATTTCGGCGGTGTTAGCACCAATAAAATCAGCAATCGTTTGCCTTGCTTGTTCATATTTTTCCGTAGAACTAACTCCCTGAACGTGGGAGCTTCTATGGGTATTACTATTTGTATATGTGTAATAGTTGGCAATTGAACTTAACACAGCTTGAGGTTTGTGGGTGGTAGCTGCATTATCAAAATAAATTAGTTTCGACTCTTTGTTTTTTACAATAAAGGGAAACTCTTTTCTTATTTTTTCACTATCTAGATACTTCACAAAACTAAACTTTAATTAAGTTTTTCAAACTATTTTCAATTTCTTTACATACCTCTTCGTCTTCTAGAAACTCAACAACTTCAGTTAAAAACCCCTTTAAAAGAACCCCCATCGCCTGGTTTAAAGACAATCCCCTTGATCTTAAGTAAAATATAGCATCTGCATCAAGTTGACCAGTTGTTGAACCATGTGAACACTTAACGTCGTCAGTGAAAATCTCAAGTTGGGGATTTGAATCTATTTTAGCTTGAGAAGAAAGAAGCACATTGTTGTTTTTCTGAACGGTATTTGCATTTATTGCACCACGCTCAACAACAACCAGACTGTCAAATTCTCCTTGAGAATCGTGATCAAAAACACCCTTATAAATTTCGTGACTATTACAATCAATATTGTGATGTATGGTCTTGATTTTATTTTTAACACAGGCGCTTCCTCTAAGAAATGAAATTGATCGATGATTTGAATTGCAACTTTTGCCAATTAATTCACTAAATATTTTGTTATTTAAAACACCCCTTGAGCTTTTGTCGTTATTACCCAGGAAGAAGCTAAAAGAATTACAAAGGCTATTTTCACCCTGATAGAAAGACTCTTTGCTATCATGGGATGTTTCTTTAAAAAAAGAGGATTCCAAAAGTCTGTATTTAGTTAGAGAGCTACCTTTATCAATGATCCAAAAGTTATTTGAACAACTTGTACTTTCTGTATCAAATATTAACCTTTCCCTAATGGTGATGGAGGTTTTGGTAGGAATGTAAAAACCGACTTCATTCGAATGATCAGGGAGCATTTTATCACTGAAGAGGCGATAAATTGTTATTGGCTCTTGTTTAACTGATTCGTTCAAAACGAAAACAACTCTACTATCCTTAGTCATATTTGCCAATTCATTAATTGTGTCAAGCTTCAGGCCGCCATGAATTTTTTTACCATTTGTTATTTGTTCCAATTCAATTATTGAGTATGATTTTAAACAGCTTAAATCAGTCAAACTTTTAACTAAATGATTGTTAAAAAAAACCACCACTTGTTTGCTAGATTTATGTGTGTTTAAAATATAAGGAGCCATTTTTACACAAGCACTTTCTAAGCTGGATCCAGTATAATTATTTGATAATTCCGTCATAGCCATTTTTTTCTAACTCCAAAGCAAGACTCGCATTGCCAGATTTAATAATTTTACCATTATGAAGAATATGCACATGATCAGGTTTAATATAGTCTAATAACCTTTGATAGTGTGTTATGATTATGAAAGATCTTTTTTCTGAACGCAGAGAATTAACTCCGGAAGAAACAATTTTAAGGGCATCAATATCTAGGCCCGAGTCTGTTTCATCTAAAATTGCCAATTTGGGTTCTAGCATGGATAATTGAAAAATTTCATTTCTTTTTTTCTCTCCCCCAGAAAAGCCATCATTCATAGATCTTGAAAGAAAATGGTGATCCATTTTTAATAAATCTAAATTGTGTCTCATGAGTTTTAAAAGCTCAGCAGAGCTTAGTTTTTTTAAGTCTCGCGCTTTTCGAGTTTCATTAACCGCAATTTTTATAAAATTACTAACAGTCACACCAGGAATTTCTACAGGGTACTGAAATGACATAAAAACACCCATTCGGGCTCTGACTTCTGCAGCTTCATCTAAAATGTCTTTATCAAAAAAACGGACACTACCATTTGTAACCTCGTAGTTCTCATTGCCGGCTATTACTGAAGCCAATGTGCTTTTTCCAGAACCATTTGGCCCCATTATAGCATGAACCTCCCCCTCATTAACACTCAAGCTTAACCCCTTAAGGACTTTAGTGTCGTTTACATTACAATGTAAGTTGTTTATTTTTAACATATTATAAATTTTTATCCAACACTATCCTCAAGTGTTATTTCTAATAATTGTCTTGCTTCAACAGCAAACTCCATTGGAAGATGCTGTAACACATCTTTGCAATATCCATTTACAATCAGCCCTACTGCCTCTTTTTCTCCAATACCCCTCTGTTGACAATAAAACATTTGATCTTCGCCTATTTTTGAGGTTGTTGCTTCATGCTCAATCATTGAAGTATTATTCTTAACCTTAATAAATGGATAGGTGTGCGCTCCGCAGCGCCCCCCAATTAATAATGAATCACATTGAGAAAAGTTTCTCGCATTAACAGCCCCTCGGTTAATATTTACCAAGCCCCTATAACTACTATTACTTTCGCCCGCGGAGATTCCTTTACTAATAATGGTGCTTTTAGTTCGCTTTCCCATATGAATCATTTTGGTTCCAGTATCAGCTTGTTGGCGATTTTTAGTAACAGCAATAGAAAAGAACTCACCTACAGAGTCATCTCCTTTAAGAATGCAAGATGGATATTTCCAAGTTATAGACGAGCCTGTTTCAACCTGAGTCCAAGAAATCTTCGCTTTTTTGTGAGCAACACCTCTTTTTGTCACAAAATTATAAACGCCACCTTTGCCATTTTTATCACCAGGATACCAATTTTGGACAGTAGAGTATTTTATTTCAGACGAATCCAAAGCAATAAGCTCTACCACTGCTGCATGAAGTTGATTTTCATCTCTAATAGGTGCAGTACAACCCTCAAGATAACTTACGTAGCTATTTTTTTCCGCTATAATTAATGTACGCTCAAATTGACCGGTTCCAGCCTCATTAATTCTAAAATAAGTAGATAACTCCATTGGGCACTTTACTCCTTCAGGGATATAGCAAAACGACCCATCGCTAAACACAGCGGTGTTTAGTGCAGCAAAATAATTGTCTTTTGCTGGAACCACTGAGCCAATGTATTTTTTTACTAGCTCTGGGTGTTTTTTAATAGCTTCTGAGATGGAGCAAAAAATAATTCCCAGTTCAGATAGTTTTTCTTTAAATGATGTTGAGATAGAAACACTATCAATCACAACATCAACAGCGACACCTGTTAATCTTTTTTGTTCCTCTATTGAAATGCCTAACCTGTTTAATGTTTTAAGTATCTCAGGATCAACCTCATCTAAACTTTTTTTTAAAACTTTTGCCTTTGGGGCAGAATAATAAATAATGTTTTGGAGGTCAATTTCAGGATAATTTATGTGCGCCCATCTAGGTTGTCTCATTGTTTTTAACAAGTTAAATGCAGCTAATCTTTTTTCCAACATCCAGTCGGGTTCATTTTTTTTACTAGAAATTAGCCGAATAGTTTTTTCACTTAATCCGCGCTCAATTGTGTCAGACTCAATATTAGATACAAAGCCATACTTATAATCTCCCTCAGTACTTTCTTTTATAATTTGTTTTTCGGTTTTTTTCATAGCCAAATAGTTTAAAGTGAAAAACTTTCGCCACATCCGCAAGTTCGTGAAGCGTTAGGATTTTCAAAAACAAACCCCTTTCCATTTAGTCCCCCAGAGTAATTAAGAGTAGTACCAACCAAATACAAGTAGCTTTTATCATCAACAATTAAACTAATTCCATTGTTTTCAAAAAGTTTGTCGTTTTCAGTCATTTCTTTTTCAAATTTTAAATCATATGACAAACCAGAGCATCCACCAGAATTCACGCCAACTCGAACAAATTTGCTCGCTGAATTGTCTTCCGCCATAAGATTTAAAAGTTTTGTTTTTGCTGTATCTGAAATAGTAACCATTAGTAAAATAAAATTTAAGCGTAATTTATCCAATAACGAATTTAAATAGAATTATATTTATCAGCAATTAAAATGATATAATTTAATCATAATGAAATTTACACCTATTTCACACAAAGGAGAAATTAATTTAATCAAACAATTGACACAATCGTTTTCCGCAAAAAACCCCTCAACATGTTTTACATTTGGAGATGATGCAGCAGTTCTATCTTATGGAAAAAAAGATTTAATTTTAACAACTGACACCTTAACAGAGAATGTGCATTTTAATTTAATATATACACCACTTAAACATTTAGGCTATAAAGCGATTGTTTCTAGTTTATCAGATGTTTATGCGATGAACGGATGCCCCAAACAAGTCCTTGTATCTATTGCTGTTCCTAACAAATATAGTGTAGAAATGTTACAGGAAATTTATACAGGTATTAACTTGGCTTGTAAAAATTATAATGTTGACCTTATTGGGGGTGACACGACTGCTAGCCCACAAAGTCTAGTTATAAATGTTACTACTATAGGTTTGGCTCAAAAAAACAAAATTGTATATAGGAATGGTGCTCAACCAAATGATTTACTTGTGGTGTCAGGTGATCTAGGTGGTGCTTATTTAGGACTTCAAATACTTGAAAGAGAAAAGTATATATTTCAGCAAAACAATCAATCACAACCAAGTCTTGAAAAATATACTGCGATTCTAGAGAGACAGTTAAAGCCAGAAGCTAGACGAGACGTAATAAAAGAGTTAAAAGAGCTTCAAATAAAACCATCTGCTATGATTGATATTTCTGACGGATTAGGATCGGAGGTTAATCATCTGTCTCAATCCTCTAATATCGGCTTTAAAGTTTTTGAAGAAAAAGTTCCAATTTCACAAACATCAATTGAAACAGCTAGCGAGCTCAATATCAGTCCATTGTATTGTGCTTTGCATGGTGGAGAAGATTACGAGCTCTTGTTTACGGTTCCATTAAAGTGGCACAAAGAGATTTCTGGCATGGAAAACGTGACAATAATTGGCCACTCTACCGAAAAGAGTAAAGGGGTGGAATTGTTGACTCAAGATAATGAAATAGTTGATTTAAACGGGGGTGGGTGGGACCCATTCACAAAAAAAGTCACATATAAAAATCTATATATTTAAAAGGTCCTCAATCTCCTCCGCCTCAATGGGTATGTCTTTCATAAGATCAATATTATTTAATTTCCCTATAACAATATCATTTTCAAGCCTTATCCCAAGTTCCTCTTCGGGAATATATATTCCTGGTTCACATGTGAACACCATTCCCTCAGTTAGCACGTCTTGTGGATCAGAGACATCATGAACATCTAGGCCTAAGTGATGTGATGTACCGTGCATGTAATATTTTTTATACGCTGGACCACCTTGCCAACCATTTTTAATATCTTTTTTTGTTATAAGCCCAAGATCTAAGAGCTCTTTTTCCATTAACTCACCAACGCCATTTTCATAACTGCTTAATGTTATTCCGGGTTTTAGCATTTTAATGGCTGATTTCATCACTCTAAGTACCGCGTTGTAGACATTTTTTTGTCTTTTTGAGAACCGGCCATTTACTGGGAAGCATCGTGTAAGGTCTGAAGAATAGTTGGCGTATTCTGCTCCAAAATCCATTAGAACTACATCTCCATTTTTACAAATCATATTGTTGTCATTGTAATGTAGAATACAGGCATTAGCACCAGAAGCAATAATTGGCTCATAAGCAAAACCGGATGATTTATTCATTAAAAACTCGTGAATAATTTCAGCCTCTATTTCATATTCAAATACACCTGGCCTTAAATATTTAAGAACTCTTTTGACCCCAAGATGGGTAATTTCACAAGCTTTATTTATTAATTTTATTTCTTCAGCTTCTTTTTGAGACCTAATAGAATATACCAGATTAGTAGCTTTTTTATACCTTTTATTAGGAAATTTTGATTGAATCCATGTTTTAAAGCGAGCATCTCTACTTTCAACTACAATATTTGCTCTAGGATGTTCATTTGAGTTTAAGTAAATAGTGGATGTATTTAACACAGCTTTATTTACCATTTTTTTAAACTCTTTATTCCAGAAAACATTTTTTATTCCAGAAATATCTTGAGCTTCATTTAATGTTAATTTATTTCCTTCCCAAACTTTAATTAAATCACTTGTCTCTTTAATAAAAAGCAACTCTTTTATTTCTCCAGGCTCTTTTATTAATATTAGCGCGGTTTCTTCTTGATCAATTCCACTAAAATAAAAAAGGTCACTATTTTGCACAAAAGGCATAACCTGATCAGCATTTTTAGGCATCAAATCATTTGAGTGAAATATTGCGATTGATTTTTCAGCCATTTTCTTCACTAATTTAGCTCTATTTTTTTTAAATAAAATTGAATTAATGGTTGTGTATCTCATGCTTTATTTGATTTTAGAAAGTAAATATTCTCTGTTTAAATTTGCAATATTTTCAACTGAAATTTCTTTTGGACAATGAGCCTCACACGCCCCAGTGTTTGTACAGTTTCCAAAACCCTCTTTGTCCATTTGTTTAACCATATTAGTTACCCTTTCTTTCGCCTCAACTTTTCCTTGTGGAAGGTGTGCATATTGAGAAACCTTTGCTCCGACAAAAAGCATAGCAGATGAATTTTTACAGGCAGCAACACAGGCCCCACAACCAATACAGGCTGCAGCTTCAAAAGCCTTATCAGCATCAGGCTTAGGAATGGGTGTTGCATTTGCATCAACAGTGTTGCCCGAAGTATTTACTGATACATATCCACCTGCTTGTTGAATTCTGTCAAACGCACTCCTATCAACTACCAAGTCTTTAATTACAGGAAAGGAATTTCCACGAAATGGCTCAATGTATATTGTGTCACCATCATTAAATCTTCTCATATGAAGCTGACATGTAGTTGTGCCCTTATCAGGCCCATGAGGGGCTCCGTTAATAACTAGTGAGCATGCTCCACAAATACCCTCTCTACAGTCGTGGTCAAATGCAACAGGCTCTTCACCAGAGCTGATAAGCCCTTGGTTTAATATATCTAACATTTCTAAAAATGACATATCAGGCTCAATATTTTTTATTGAATAATTCTTAATTTCTCCTTTATTTAATTTGTTTTTTTGTCTCCAAATTTTTAATTGTAAATCCATATTATTTATAGCTTCTAGATTTTAACTCAATGAATTCAAAGTTGAGATGTTCTTTGTTTAATTTTGGATGGTTTTGTTCACCCATAAATTCCCAGCAGGATGCATATGTATAATCTTTATCATTTCTTAAAGCTTCGCCCTCTTTGGTTTGATGCTCTTCCCTAAAGTGTCCACCGCATGATTCTTCACGACTTAGCGCGTCAATAGCAAATAGCTCACCAAGCTCTAAAAAGTCAGCAACCCTTCCGGCTTTTGCTAACTCTTCATTATAACCATTCGAAAAACCAGGCACAAAAACATTATTGTGAAAATCTTTTCTAAGTTCTTTTATTTCTTTTATTGCCTCTTTAAGACCCTTTTGGTTTCTGGACATACCACATTTGTCCCACATAATTTTACCAAGTTTTCTGTGGTAGTAATCAACAGAATTACCTGATTTATTTTTAGTTATTTTTTCTATAAAATTATTAACAGCATTTTCAGCTTCAACAAACTCTTTTGATTCAATAGAAATAGATCCTGTTTTAATGTCATTGGCAAGGTAATCGCCAATAGTATAGGGTAAAACAAAGTAGCCGTCTGCTAAACCTTGCATTAAGGCAGAAGCTCCGAGTCTGTTTGCTCCATGATCTGAAAAGTTAGCTTCCCCAATTGCAAAACAGCCAGGAATAGATGTCATCAAATTATAATCTACCCAGACCCCCCCCATGGTATAGTGGACTGCGGGAAATATTTTCATAGGTGTTTCATAAGGGTTTTCATCAGCTATTTTTTCATACATCTGGAAAAGGTTACCATACTTTGCTTTAATTATTTCTTTGCCAAGTTTTTTAATTAAATCTATGTTGTTTGTGTCTTGTCCAGTAGAGGTAGCTTTTTCTTTTCCGTACCTAATTATAGCAGAGCTAAAATCTAAATAAACAGCTTGTCCAGTTTTATTTACCCCATAGCCAGCATCACAACGTTCTTTTGCAGCTCTAGAAGCGACGTCTCTTGGAACTAAATTTCCAAAGGCCGGATACCTTCTTTCTAAATAGTAATCTCTGTTTTCTTCAGTTATTTCGGTAGGCTTCATCTGATTTTTTCTTATTTTATCAGCATCTTCTAATTTTTTCGGCACCCATATCCTTCCATCATTTCGCAAAGACTCAGACATTAAGGTTAGCTTGGATTGATGTTCACCAGATACAGGTATACATGTTGGGTGAATTTGTGTATAACATGGATTGGCAAAAAAAGCACCTTTTTTATGAATTTTCCAGGCGGCAG
>MDTD01074311.1_pt1 | contig 11728 bp, 13 predicted proteins | sample 811221 | NCBI WGS metagenome assembly MDTD01 (sample SAMN05326646, study PRJNA326480) | marine metagenome | isolation source: seawater | place: Pacific Ocean: South West | collected 2011
ACGGCCGGTCGCGCTGTCGTGCTGCGCATCGAGCCTCGCTGCACGAGTCTCGCCCCCTTCGGGCTTCCATCGCTGACGCCTCCGGCCCGGATTCCTCGATCCGGGCCTGCGCGCTTCGCTTGCGTGCGGTTCAGCACACGAGGGGGGCCGTTGCCATGTACAGCCGTCTTCCCTGACCTCATCACCTTGTCCGCGACTGTAGCCCGCGTCCGTGTGCCGTCAAGGCGCGCAGGGCCGTGTCCTCGGCTGCGCCTGCGGGCCGCACCAACCCTGCGCTTGTTTCCTTGACGGCTCCCGTCCGCGTGCTCCTGACCGTCGCGGGCGATGAACTCAGGAAAGACGGTGGCAACAGGGCCAACCGGGTTCCTCGTGCCGACCGCACCGAACAGCCGAAAGGCTGGGCTCCGAATCTAGGAATCCGGTGTGCGGTTTGAACAGCAAACCCTTTTCGTCAGGAGAAAGACCATGCAACTCGCATCCCGTTTTGCTTCCCGTTCGCCGTCGCTGCGCAGCGACTACCCGCTGACCGATGACCAGATTCACCGCGTGGCCCCGTCCATCTTCGCGGAGGCCCCGCACGAAAGCCGTTCGCAGCGGTACGCCTATATTCCCACCGCCGCCGTGCTGGCCGAACTGCGCAAAGAGGGTTTTCAGCCGTTCATGGCGTGCCAAACCCGCGTGCGCGACGAAGGCAAGCGCGAACACACCAAGCACATGCTGCGCTTGCGCCACGCCAGCCAGATCAACGGCGCGGAAGCCAATGAAATCATCCTGCTGAACTCGCACGACGGCACCAGCAGCTATCAGATGCTGGCCGGGATGTTCCGGTTCGTGTGCAGCAATGGCCTTGTGTGCGGCGACACCGTGGCGGATGTGCGCGTGCCGCACAAAGGCGACGTGGCCGGTTCCGTCATCGAAGGCGCTTACGAAGTCTTGCAGGGCTTCGAGCGGGTGAAGGAATCCCGCGATGCCATGCGCGCGATCACGCTGGATGAAGGCGAAGCCGAAGTGTTCGCCCGCGCCGCGCTGGCCCTCAAGTACGACCCCACCGGCAACAAGCCCGCGCCCATCACCGAATCGCAAATCCTGATGCCGCGCCGGTTCGACGACCGCCGCCCGGACTTGTGGAGCGTGTTCAATCGCACCCAAGAAAACCTGACCAAAGGCGGATTGCATGGCCGCAGCGCCAATGGTCGCCGCCAGAAAACCCGCCCGGTGCAGGGCATTGACTCCGATGTGCGCCTGAACCGCGCCCTCTGGATGCTGGCCGATGGCCTGCGCCAGTTGAAAGTCTGAATCCCCACGCGGCAGGGGCCGGCAGCAGCCCTTGCCGCTTCTTTCGCTGCTGCATTCCTCACCGCAAGGAGTTATCACCATGAACGCCATCCCCCAAAGCGAAGCCCGCGCCATCCAAGTCCCCGCGCTGGAAACTGTCGACCCGACCAAGAACCTGATTCTGGTTCCGCTGTCGCGGCTGGTGTCGCGCCCGACTGGTCGCAACGTGCGCAAGACCCCGCGCATGTCCATCCCCGAGCTGGCCGCGAGCATCCAACGTGTCGGCCTGCTGCAAAACCTCATCGTCACCGCGACCGCTGACGACGAACCTTATGAAGTCGTCGTCGGTGGCCGTCGTCTTGCCGCGTTGAAGCTGCTGGCGAAGAAGCACCGCATCAGCAAAGAATGGGAAGTGCCTTGCTTGCTGGTGGCCGATGGCACCGCCCGCACGGCCAGCCTCACCGAGAACGTGCAGCGCGAAGCCATGCACCCGGCAGACCAGTTTGAAGCCTTTGCCGCGCTGGTGGCCGAAGGCCGGCCCATCGAGGACATTGCAGCGGATTTCAGCGTTACGCCGTTGGTGGTGCAGCGCCGCTTGAAGCTGGCGAACGTATCGCCGCGTCTGATGGCCGACTATCGCGCCGATGCCGTCACGCTCGACCAGTTGATGGCCCTTGCCATCACCGACGATCACGCCGCGCAGGAAACCGCCTTCTACGATGCGCCGACGTGGCAGCGGCACCCGTCCCAATTGCGCGACCGCCTTACCGAGCGTGAGATTGACGCCTATCGGCATCCACTGGTTCGCTTTGTAGGGCTGGATGCCTACGAAGCTGCAGGCGGCGGCATCCGCCGCGACCTGTTCGCGGATGATGATGCAGGTGTGTATCTGACCGATGCCGCGCTACTGGAGAAGCTGGCGCAAGACAAGCTGGCCGGTATTGCCGCCGAGGTGAAGGCCGAAGGCTGGGCATGGGTGGATGCCACGCCGAGCGTGACCCATGCCGACTTGCACGCCTTCCAACGCGTCCCGAGGGAACGCCTTGCGGCGAACAAGCGCGAAGCTGCCCGCATCGAGAAGCTGCAAGCCAAGCTGCACGACCTGGCAGAAGCCGTGGATGCTGCGCTGGATGCCGACGACGAGGAAAAGGCCGGTGTCTTGCAGGAGAAAGGCGAAGCCTTGGGCGAACAGTTGCAGGCCATCGAGGACAGTTTGCAAGACTACAGCCCGAACGTGAAGGCCGCAGCCGGTGCCATCGTCACCATCGACCGCAGCGGCGAAGCCGTGATTCATCGCGGCCTGATGCGCGAAGCCGAAGCCAAGGCGCTGCGCACGCTGGAACGCTTTCGGCAGGGTTTCGGTGGCGCAGACGCTGAAAACGAGGATAAAGCCGAGGACGACGAGCAGCCCAAGGCCGCCGCCATGTCCGACCGGCTGGCACAGCGGTTGAGCGCCCACCGCACCGCCGTGCTGCAAATCGAAGTCGCCCGGCGTCCGCAAGTGGCGCTGGCTGCGCTGGTGCATGGCATGGTGCAGACCGTCTTGCAGAAAAGCCACTACGGCCACGACCTGCCATTGGGCGTGAGCCTGAAGGTGCAAGACCGACTGGAAGGCATGGCCCCGGACTGGCCAGAATCGCCCGCCGCCGTCGCGCTGCGCGAACTGCAACAGGTAGCAGGCGACGCCTTGCCGGAGGACAGTGCCGAACTGTTCGCCGTGCTGCTGGCGAAGTCGCAGGATGAACTGGTGCGGTTGCTGGCCGTGTGCGTGGCACCCACGGTAGACGTGGTGACGCTCCGCGCCACCACGCTGCAACCCGGCGCGGAACTAGCGCAGGCCGTGGGGCTGGACATAGCCGCATGGTGGAAGCCCACCAATGAGGGTTATTTCCGGCATGTGCCGAAAGCCGCGATTCTGGAAGCCGTGGGCGAGTTTGCACCGGAGCATGTGACCCGGCTGGCGAAGTTGAAGAAGGCCGACAGTGCCAGCGAAGCCGAACGGCTGGCCGATGGCACCGGCTGGATGCCCGCCATCTTCCGCACCGAAGGCCCGCAAGAGGTAATGCCGGAAGCAGGCACGGAGCAGGACGGTACGGGAGAAGCTGCCGCCGTGGCGGATGAACCGGCCGAGGCATTGGCCGCGTGACCCTGCACCGCAGATAGGCGCTCCGGTTCCGACCGGGGCGCTTCATGCTGTCGAAACGAAGGACTCCCCCCATTCGCACCAGCTCCAGGCCGTTCCGCCTTGGAGCTGGCGGTCAAGAATCCGGGCGCGGCGGTAGCCGCGCTCGGATTCAAGGCCCAAGCCAAAACGCCCCTTCGCCGCCTTCGGGCAGGCGGCGAAGGGGCCGCGCACAAGCAGCCTTGTGCGCGAGAAACCCAAGAAGCCGGCAAGTGCGCCGGCGCATCGCGCCGCCGGTGCTTAGACAGCGCCCCGCTGCAATGGGCGAGGCTTGTAGGGCTACGCTCAGGTTTGCTGCGGCAGGTTGTGCGAAAGCGTGCCGTCCCCGACGCTGGCAGTTCGCTGCCTGGTCGTCACGAAGGACGGTTCACCGACACGCCGCACGGCCATGCCTATGGAGCTTCCACGCCACGCCTCAAGCACGTTGCCGCCTGCGACGGCAGGCGCGTTCTCGCCCTTGTCCTTGGTGGTTGGCCTTGCCCGCGTCAGGGCGCAAGCCGGTGAAGCCGTCGCGCGGGGATGCCGAGTCGGCCATGTCTCCATTCGGGGGCGGTCGGCCTGTACGTCCTTGTCTTGTTGTGAATCCTGGCGGGGGCGCGGCTGCGCCTTGGGCTTGATGGTCGCAACCTTCCAGCGAAAACAATTTCCCCTGCGCTGCGCGCATTCCTCGCGGGACAAATTCTTTTCGCTTCCAGGCTCTCCGCTGCGCTTCGACCGCAAGCGGTGCGGCCAGCCCATCCCCCGCCGGACGGATCACAACAAGGACGCACTGGCGCGACCTTGTTCAACCCGAAAGGAGAAACATCATGGCTAACATCGGCACCTTCATCGCAGAGAAAGACGGCTTCACCGGCACGCTCCGCACCCTGACGCTCAACGTCAAGGTCAAGCTGGTTCCCAACGACAAGGGCGACACCGAGAACGCCCCCGACTTCCACCTTCAGGCGGCCGGCCACGAGATCGGCGCGGCGTGGAAGAAAACCAGCCAGGCCGACCGTCCGTACCTGTCGGTTTCACTCGATGACCCTTCGTTCCCCGCGACGGTCTATGCCCGCCTGATCGAGAACGAGGACGGCACGCACGACCTGATCTGGTCGCGTAGCAAACCCAAGGCAGCCTGACGGCCGCCTACCGCGCCCCGCCCATTGCGGCGGGGCGCGGCATCTCTCAGTTCCAATCGCTCGCCTGAGCGTTAGGCGAGCGCAATCTTCCGATCTACGCCGCAAAAATCAGCGATCACCCCAACCACCGCCTGCGCCTGTGAAGGCAGTGCGGATGGCGTGGGAGCTTGGGGAGAGAAGGCTGCGGACTCTAACGCAAGTGCCACATCGAACGCCGCTGACCCCGTTAGGTTTCTGGCGAAGAACTCGGCCAACAGATCGGCTTTGACGTTACTAGCCTGTTGCTGAAGTTCCTGTTGTAGCGTATCAGCGAGACCAGGTTGAGCCGCAACACCTTCCACTAGTGCTGCCGCCATGCGACCGACCTTCTCCGTGAAAGCCTGCCCTGATACGCCGTAGCGTATTCCACGCTCGATGATCTGACGGCGTTGCTCCTGATCCTCAGCAATGAATTCCCTGAGGATGAAGTCCATCGCGATCATGAAATGCGAGCATGAGGCATAGAAGAGTCTCCACGCCCGATTTCCGGAGGCGATCTGGGTCAATAAATATTCGATGTCTTCAAGCCAGGCGTTGCATCCGTCGAAGTTCAAGGAGTGAAGCAGGCGAGATTTGCTTTCCTCATACCTGCCACGCCAGTCACCACTCAATCGGCCTAGAGAGCCCGATTCAAGATCCGCAAGGAAATCTTCCTCGGTGATGCGCTCCTTGTGGCTGCGTGCGCTATTGGTTAATCGAGAAAGAAACTTGCCATCCAATACCCGGACATCGTGTTGGAGGCCAAACTCGCGAACATCCGGCCTAGAATCCGTTGTCGCGACAATGCACGAGTCAAGATCTAGAACTGACTGCAGGCCCTTTGCCCAAAAAATGCGTTCGAGAGCCTGCGGTGTCTTCTTGTTCTTGATGTCGACGCAGATGCGTTCTCTGCTGAGAGGCGAATTGCGCGCGTATAGCCACAGATCGACATCCGTCACATCGAATCGATGGAATGTAAACTTGATGCCTCTGGCAACATAGTAGCCAATGCTTAGGAAATAATTCCGCAGTGCTTCCTCGGCGACAGAGCCCTTTAGTGGTTGGCTTTTCATCGCTTGAGCCCGCCGGTTCGAATTTCTTGGAGCAGGTTGCGCGCCTTCAGTTTCACTGCCTCTGTGGCATTTTTCCGCTGCACCTCTCGATTCAATTCCGGCGCGATGTATTCAGTGATACGTGCACCAGGAATATGCGAAACGCTCTCGGCCGTTATGTCGCCATCTTCGATTACGGCGAGTGCAAGACGCCCCACTTCCGGCTTCAGGAGCCTCATGCTGAACATGCCGTTATCAGCAGGTGTCACGGCGACGACGCCTTTGAGCTCAAGGGCCTGATAGTCGCTTCCAATAGCGGTGGCGGGACCGACGCTATGGCCTGCGATCAGCTTATTCATGAGTGCCGAAACCATCTGGATACGGCCACGGTAATAGCTGCTGACGGTCATCCCGTAGGTGAGCGAGGCTACCAGCGCCTTGGCCAAATCCAACGCGTCGTCCGCAATGGAGTTGCTGAATTTGGAGAATGCAGCCGGACGGGTAACGAAGTAGCTCTTTCCCTGATCATTACCCACGACGCTGACATCGAATAGACCAATGGAGTGAAGGCGTGCGAAAAGATCCTGCCCGAGAATCCTGTTGACCGTCTCCAATGGTAGGCAGCCTGTTTCTTGAAGCTTCTGATTCACTTCTGTCAGAAGCGCAGCCTCGGGGGCTTTCAAGGTTGATAGAATTGCATTGACCTTCCGCGCATCATCGCGCCGGAACAGGTTGCCATTGAAAAGTAATTTCTCTTGAGCCGAGATCGGCTCAGAGTCAAAGAAGCCGATGTTGGTCGCAAGATCCAGCGTATCGCCGACTTCCTTGCGTGAAAGCTTCAAATTATCGGAAACGACCTCGGCGATAGCTTTGTCCGTCGTGGGCGTCTCGGAGGCAATCTCTGATACGAAGATTACGGCTTCTTCATGTGCCTCGTGGCTGCTTTCATCGAAAATTCTGGATGTGTGCTCGAGCACGCTATGTCCAGTCAAACCGAGGACTTCCACCCCCCCGCTGCCCGGCAGGATTAGCTTTTGTCGCGCGAGTTCGGCAACGATTGCAGGGAGTTCCGTTTTGGGGCTGATGTGGTTGGCACGTGCGAGGGCTTCTAGGCGTTGTTGCGTGACAACGCTTTGCCTTTCCGCGGAGATTGCGGACAACAACGTGCCACTTTTCCCAGCGAAGGCGATCGAGTCAAAATCTTGGTTCGTTGTTGCTTGAAGTTTTCTTGCGTGGTGCAGCAACCACGCGCCTTGGGTCTTCTTATCCATGAACATCCCGTTGCTTGATAGATAGCAGCTCTTGTTCTATTTGCTTAAGCACACGCCTTACCTTGTCCATGTCGTCGCCTGCATAGGCCAGAGTCAGCAACGTGAGCGGATGCACGTCCATGACCTTGCACAGTTCGGTCAGCTTGTGCATGGTCGGGCTTTTCAAGTCGCGCTCCAGCGAACTCATGTAGGTACGGCTGGACACGTCGGAGAACGCTTCCTGGCTCAAGCCGCGCGCCTTCCTGACTGTCCGTATCGCCGTCGCCAATGAGTGTTTCGCTGCCACCAACTTGGTTTCCCCTAGAAAACCAAGATGACAGCTCATTGCACCCAATAGGGCTACAATCTATAGTATTCATTCCTGCTGAGCAATCCGCCTCATGCTTTTACGGAAATCCGCAACTGCGGATTTAGCCGGAGCCAGAGAGTTACTTCCGTGCCTTTCCTGACCCTCACAATTGCGCTTCTGCGTTTCTGTGCATGTACGGATTCGATGGCTTGCGCCTTCGTGCTTTCCCGCCAAAGCACGCAGCCGCTTCAGCGGTTCCGCGCTTCGGTGGAAAAGCGTACCCGTGCATCTTCGGATGCGTGGGGATTCGGGGCATGACCCAGCCGCTCGTCACCGCTGAACAGCGGGCGCAACTGCTGGCCGTCGGCGCGGCACGCACCGCTGGCCGGAGCATCGACCCGATGCCGGCGGTGCGACTGTTCACCCCTGACGCGCACGCCACCTGGCTGCTAGCCGCGCTTGACCCGGACGACGGTGATACGGCCTGGGGACTGATCGACCTGGGTATCGGCCTGCCGACGTTGGGAACGGTGAAGCTATCCGATCTGGCATCCATCGTCGGGCCGAGCCAGCATCCGGTGATGCGTGATCTCTACTTTCTGGCAGAGCGCCCGCTGTCGGAGTACGTCCGACGGGCGCAGGAGAACGGCTCGATCACGGATTGAGCGGCCACGAAGACAGAGAAGGCCGAGCCAAGGCGAGCACATTGTGACTATTTCGGTCTTGGTCAAGACCGAATAGATCTTGCTCGGCTTTATTGCACGAAATCGGTGCGTGCCTGACCGAAACAGACATGATCTTTGGCGCGGGTTTCGGCACGGTGCCTGATGCTGACTCCGATTTTCTGGCGTTTCAGCCGTCGCATCGAGACGATTTTCGCAATGCTTCGGAGCCAATCGGTCTTGACACCTGCCACATCAGTTCACCCCGACCCGATGACAGCTTGATGGCGATTCGATAGCTCCGTACGGCGAAATCCGTGGCGACGTTCCTGCTACACGGGAGGTTGCGTCATGGCCGAAGCGAGCGCCGAGCATTGGTATCCCACCGCCGCCTATCTCTACACACTGCACCTCGACGGCCCGGCACTGGCCTGGGAGTACCTGCGACGGAATCCCGATTACCGCCGCGACTGGCTGCGCCGTCGTCGCCGGCCGGACGCGGCGCAGGCTTGGGGCCTGCGCCTGCTGGAAGATCCCGCCCTGGATGCGCGGGACGCGCATCCGGCCTGGTTCCCCGATCACGATGCCGTGGTGCAGCTTCTTCCCGATGCCGATCCACCGCCCGAAGCCGCTGTCTTCGAATTCTGGCGCGTGCCTGGCCGCAAGCAACTGATCCACGATGGCAAGCGCCTGGTGCTGGTGTCGCACTGGCCCGGCTGCTGCTTGCGGCTCGCACTTGCGCCCGGCCTGGAAGACGGCATGGCGTATCTCTACGCCACCCGTGCTTGCGCCGCGCCTTGCGCGCGCTATCGCACGCTGGCGGCCGAGCTGGATGCGCTGTCCGCCGCGACCGTGGCCGCGCCTGCGGCAGCGGCCCGCTCCCGGCCTACGCCGTCCGCGGTGCTGGAGCTACACAGCTTGCAGGCGCTCGACGCGACCCTGGCGGGCGCATCCTTACGCGAGGTGGCCGAAGGACTGTTCGGCACCGATATCGTCGTGGCCGATTGGCACAAGGACAGCGCCTTGCGCGCCCGCGTGCGCCGGCTGGTGCGGCGTGGCGAGGCGTTGATGCGCGGCGGCTATCGCAGCCTGGCGCAGCTTCCGCCAGTTGCATCGCAGTAAGGGGGACGTTTTGCAGTCCCTGCAATTCGTCCCTTAGCAGGAAGCCCGGATTTCTCGAAAGTGCCTCTATCCGGTCGCGTGGTGTGGCCGGGCTTGATGGAGGACCATCCCATGCGACCCGCTCCCTTGCGGCCTGCCGCCGCTGCTGTCGCTGCGCCCGCGCAGCCCCAACGCTACCTGACCAACGACGAAGCCGCCGACTACCTGCGCCTTTCGCCGCGCACGCTGGAAAAGCAGCGCGTGATCGGCGGCGGGCCGAAATTCCGCAAGTTCGGCCGCCGCGTCATGTACGCGGTGTCCGACCTCGACGCCTGGGCCGATGCGCGCAGCTACGCGGCTACGTCCGATCCCGAGTACGCCGAGCGCCACGCGGGCGACTACCGTGATGGTCGCTGACCTTCGGCGCGTGGATGGCCTTCGCCATGCCCAGCCCGCCAGGGCAAGCCTTGCCGCAGCGCGAACAACTCGACCTGTTCCGCGCGCTGCCGGGCGACATGGCGCCGCGCGACAGCCAGGACTTGATGGCCTTTCCGTTCTTTTCGCTCGCCAAGTCGCGGCGCACAACGCCGATCGACTTTCGCACTGGCGGTATCACCATCCGCGTGGAAGGCACGCAGGAGCATGGCATCGCCACGATCTGGGATGCCGACATCCTGATCTGGGCCGCCAGCCAGATCGTGGAAGCCCGCGATGCGGGCATACCGACCTCGCGGCTGATGCAGGTGCGCCCCTACGAGATCCTGCGCTTCATCGGGCGCGGTACGTCGCTGCGCGACTACCAGCGCCTGAAAGCGGCGCTCGACCGGCTGCAATCGACCACGGTGGCCACGTCCATCCGCGAAACCACGGGAAGGCGTTTGCACCGCTTCTCGTGGATCAACGAGTGGAAGGAACTGGCCGATGCCAGCGGCACGCCGCTGGGCATCGAACTGATCCTGCCGGACTGGTTCTATGCGGGCGTGGTGGACGCGGCCCTGGTGCTGACCATCGACCCGACGTATTTCCGGCTCACCGGTGGCATCGAACGCTGGCTGTACCGATTGGTGCGCAAGCATGGCGGGCGGCAAGAACACGGCTGGCAATTCGACTTTCAGCACCTGTACCGCAAGTCGGGCAGCGTAGCGCGCTTCTACGACTTCGCCGCCGATTTGCGCGCCCTGGTGGCGCGGCAATCGTTGCCCGGCTACGTCTTGGGCATCGAGCGGATGCCTGGCGAGAAAACCGAGCTGCTGACCTTCCGGCCCGTGCTGCCTACGGCACGGGGATAAGTGCGGGAAAACCTGTGGATTCACTCGTGCTATCAGGCAACAGGAGGCTCGTGCTATCAGGCAACACATCCTCGTGCTATCAGGCACAAAAATCGGCTGAAAACCCGCGCCATTGCTGGCTTTGCGCGCCCTCTAACATACCTAACAAGAAATACATAACTTTTAGTAGAAGCGCGCCGCTTCGGTGGACAACTGCGAAACGGCACCACGCGCAACAGCCAAAGCCCGGCTTTCCAACCCGGAGGGCCGCGCCATGATCGTCGCGCTGCTCAACCAGAAAGGCGGTGTCGGAAAGACCACGCTCGCCACGCACCTCGCGGGCGAACTCGCGCTGCGCGGCCAGCACGTCATCCTGCTGGATGCCGACCCGCAGGGTTCTTCGCTGGACTGGACGCAGCGCAGAAGCCAGCAGGGCTTGCCACGGCTGTTCAGCGTCGTGGGCCTCGCCCGCGAAACGCTGCATCAGGAAGCGCCGGAGCTGGCCCGCCGCGCCGATCACGTCATCATCGACGGCCCGCCGCGCATCGCCGCCTTGGCGCGCTCCGCGCTGCTGGCGGCCGAGCGCGTGCTGATCCCGGTGCAGCCCAGCCCCTACGACCTGTGGGCCAGCGCCGAGATGGTGGCGCTGATCCGCGAGGCGCAGGTGTTCCGGCCTGCACTGCGCGCGGCCTTCGTCATCAACCGGCGCGTCAGCACCACCATCATCGGCAGGGAAGCGCGGCAGTCGCTGGCCGAACAGCCGCTGCCGGCGCTGCGTAGCGAAGTACGTCAGCGCATCGTCTTCGCCGACAGCGTGGCCGCCGGCCGGCTCGCCCGCGAGACGGCACCCGACAGCGTCGCCACCCGCGAGATTGCCGCGCTCGCCGATGAACTGCTGCGGTGGCCGACATGAGCAGCCCGCGCAGCAAGCGCGTTGGCATCGGCGCACGTCCGCCCGCGAATCCGCACGCCGAGGCGTGGATTCGCCAGGGCGATGCCGGTGCGCTCAACAAGGGCGACCTCTACACCGCACGCCTGACGCTCGACGTGACGCCCGCGCTCCGCGCGCGCATCAAGATCGCCGCCTTTGGCCAGGGCGTGACCGTGGCCGAACTGCTGCGCGGCCTGCTGGAGCGCGAGTTTCCCGACAAGCGCCTGGAGAACCCGCCATGAACGCATCCGCCTTGCCTGCCGCTCACGCGGCGACGGCTGCACCGGCTGCTGCGCCGCCGCCTTCGCTTTCGGCACTCGCCGGCCAGGCCGGCAGCGTGCCGCTGACTCGCGTATCGCTCGCTTACATCGAACCGCGCTTCAAGCTCTACCTGCGCTTCGGTGAGCCGGCGCGCACGCTGCGGCTCGACCGCTGGCGGCGCTGCGCGGTGTTCCTGCCGCGAGCCATGTTCTGCCGCGTGCGCTGGGAGGCCAACGACTACGGCACGATCCGCTGGCAGCTCATGGTGATGCAAGCCGCCACGCCGCTGGACGACAT
>MDTD01130868.1_pt1 | contig 11728 bp, 1 predicted proteins | sample 811221 | NCBI WGS metagenome assembly MDTD01 (sample SAMN05326646, study PRJNA326480) | marine metagenome | isolation source: seawater | place: Pacific Ocean: South West | collected 2011
GGCTATTTCAGTGTCCTGCTAGGCGAGGGGGCAAGCACCGCCACCGGCGAGCCTCAAGGCAACTTGTCCGAGGTGTTTCACGGCTCAGGCATATCCGACCGATTCATTGGAATAACTGTGGAAGGACTCGGTGGCGCCGGTGTCGATGTTGAGATTGCACCAAGATTGCGTTTTGTTGCCTCGCCTTTCGCATTCACAGCGACACAGGCAACGAAGCTGACAGACAGTGCCGGCAACTCCAACTTCATCAAGGTTGGAACCTCTCTTGAGTTGGGTGCTGGATCCACCCCGACGCTGACCCTGCCAGAGGCTGGGGGTGCCATCCTTTCAGGTACAATGACTGCGGATCTGCCAAGTTGGGGGGCAGGGCTGCAAATTGATAATGGTTCACTGACGACGACAATTGGCGCAGCGAACGCTTCCTACTTTCATTTTACTACCGGCCTGCCCACGTTTTACTTCAACACTGATGTTGATGTGAATGGGAAAATCAGGTCTCATGGTCAGGATACCATCCTTGGTCCAAGTAACAACACGGACACTTATCTCCAAGTTTACGATGACAGTAGTGACAAGATAGAGGCCCGCGCGGATCAGTTCGTGATTCAGGGCGACAGTTATTATTTGCGGTCAAAATTTAGCTCCAATCAGGTCGATTTGGAGACCAATGCCTCCAAGTTCAAAATGAACAAGCCTCTAGATGTGAATGGCGCCTTGAGTGCGGACAGCATGTCAGTGGACGGGGGGGTGTCAGCAAATAATTTAACCATAATTAAACCAGATAATGCTGAGGCGGTTTTGTCTGCGTACGGAAGTTCTCAGGGTACGGGAAGATTGTATCTGGGGCAAAGCGCCTCTTACGGCGGTGGTATCATATATAATGGGGATGGGGCGCCGGCCTTTTCTGGAAGCAGCACAGATTATATATCATTTTACAGAACAGTAAATAATGTTCATCATGAGGTTTTTAAGTATTCTTATAATAATAATGATGTTATATTTAATGGAATTGTTAAACTAGGCGGATCACACGGATTAAGGACTGTTACTGGGGATTATGGATCAGTCCAGACGGTGGGTAGCAAGAATGGATGGGCGGGTTATAGTATTGAGGGTAGATATGCCTTAATGGCTAGCACAACTCATAATGCCGGCTATGGTATGTATGATGATGTTCATAATAGATGGATGATATACACTAAGCATACAAATGGAACAAGGTACGCTTCCTATGACGGTGATTCAAACTGGGACTTTTACTCTGATGTTAGACTCAAAGAAAATATAGAGAAGGAAAGTGCTATTTTAAACAGAATTATGAAGCTTGATGTTGTTAAATATGACTTCATTGGAGAAAAGAAAAAAAAGTACAAAGAGCTTGGTTTTATAGCGCAAGAAGTGGAACCGTTGTTTCCATCAATTGTTAGCGAGCAAGATGACGATCGGCATGAATTCAAGGTTAAGTCTCTAGGTTATAATACGTTCGGAGTCATTGCGATTGGAGGTATAAAGGAATTGAAAAATGAAAAAGATTTACAAATTAGCCAACTCAAGGAGGAAAATATAAAAATTAAGTCCAAGATGGTTGAAATGAGCGATGAAATTAACCTTTTGAAGGATTTAATAGCTAGCCTTAAGGGCCAAGAAGATCGAATTGCAAAACTAGAATCATCACTAAATTCTTTTAGTAAAGAATAGAAATTAAAATATACACTTATGAAAAATTTAAGAATTACAATAGTGCCTAAAGCAAACAACCTGTTAGCATTATTTTTTTTAATATTCATTTCTGTTCCTACTGTATTAGGACAGTGGAAGACGCAAGCTTTTAATCTTAAGCCAGGCTGGAATGCTATCTACACGCATGTTGATACATTGCACACAACTATTGGTGAGTTGGCGCAAGGGACGCAGGTTGAAGAGGTGTGGTTATGGAAGCCAACTGTTGGAACAGCTCAATATATAAACAATCCCGACTTACCTGTAGATAGTAAATCAAGATGGATAAGTTGGAAGTCAGGGCTAGGGGATGGATCTTCCGCTTTAAAGCGCATGCCGGGTAATTCAGCGTATTTGGTAAAGGTTGCAGGAAATCAAAGTATTAATTGGGCTGTTAAAGGCAAACCATTGCCGCCTAATTATCAATGGACAACCAGTGGGCTTAATTTTTTAGGTTTTCCTTCTGTAGCCAGTAACCCAAAAAGTATTGAAGACTATCTTGGCCAGGCCGGTGATTTGTTGCGCGTATCTGATATATTTTCATATCAAGGTGGCGACTTAAATTCATCAAATCCTACTCAAGTCTTTGGTCTTCGAACAACACTTACAAGTCGAGGGCAAGCATTCTGGATTAGATCAGGCACAAAATTTAATCGTTATTTTGCGCCTTTTGAAGTTCGACTCCAATCCCCTAATGGAATTGAATTTGGTAACCGACTTGCTACTTACAGGGTTAGACTCAAAAATTTAACAAAGAACAGTTTAACAGTATCAATGACGGGTGTTCCCTCTGAAACAGCTCCAAGCGGGCAGGCCGTAATTAAATCAGATGCCCCTGTTCTTGTTCGTGGAGCATTAAATACAAGTGATTTATCTTATGCGCATTCTGCATTATCTTTGGGATCTAGTAATTGGACTTTGGAGCCTTTTGGTTCTGTTGGTTCGGAAGTCGAAGTTGTTCTAGGTCTCGATAGAACTGAGATGGATGGTGGGCCTGATGCTTTTTATGCCAGTATATTACGATTTACTGATTCTCTTGCTCACGCGCAAATTGATATACCTGTTAGTGGATCAGTTGGAACCAACGAAGGTCTTTGGATCGGTAATGCTGCTATCACCCAAGTTAAACACTCTTTAACAACTGATTCTTCAACTTATGGCGATGTGGCGGCCCCATATCCGCTTAGACTAATTTTACACCGTGAAAACCTAAGTGGAATTTCCGCAGTTCCAAGTGAGATAACAGCAAATTCTTCAACTTCAATCGGTGATGATGTGGATGTAATTGTTAATGCTCTTCCTAGGCCATATAGTGTTGGTGATAAGTTAGTTTTTGAAGGAGGTGGAATCTTGACGTTAACGTCTGATGCAGCCGTAGGAGCTACCACACTAACTGGAGACTTAACAGTCTCAGATATTTCTATAGGCGATACAATATCTGATGGAGCAATTCGTTCGACTGCTGCAAATCCAGGAATTACAGTTTCTTCAGAGATAGTAACATCTGGCGTTACGGCTCTTGGTGACGGTGTTGACGTAAACATAAACTCACTTACCCGGGCGTATAGTGCTGGAGAAGTCCTTAATTTTTCTGGGGGAGGAGTTCTGACTCTTACAACAGACGCAGCATTAAATGATATAATTTTAACTGGTAATTTAACAGGGGTAGATATCGCTGTTGGTGAAACCGTAAATGTATCAACTATTTCAATTGCAAACGAAGTTTCTGTTCCAGTTGCAGCAACTCAGAAAGCTTATTCAAAAGGAGATATCTTAACATTTTCTGGTGGTGGGGAATTAGTTTTATCAATGGATGCTAATACAGGGGCAACAACTTTGTACGGCAGCCTCAGTGCAGATGTAATATCTGACGGTGAAACAGTGACTTTATGGACTGCAGGTCAAACTCAAGTGAGTATTGCAGTGACTGACACCCCAAGACCCCTATACGCTGGAGAAGTAATCAATTTTAGCAATGGCGGTAAACTTGTTCTTACAGCAAATGCACCTGCAAACTCAAAAGTTTTAATAGGCATGTTAAAGGGGGCAAATGTTGATAGTGGAGAGACTTTGAGTGCAAATAGACTGATGCTCATGCAAAAAGTTTTTGTTGGGGAGCTTTCAAATGGAAACAGCGGAATTTCTTTAAAACAAAGCTCGCTTAATCAAAGTAAATTAGATTCAGCACGTAGAATTAGTAGTATCCATCTACCCGTCAGTGAGGCTAATCTACCTTGGGTTTGCTCGGGCGACATTTTAGCAGGTAGTAGTATTTCTGCGACAATAGATGTTGGTTATAATAATCACGCGTCAAACCCATTTGTGCACACATACCATCCCGATCATGATAACTTAAGTGCTGATTTTAAGACCACCCTGCCAATAGGTCGTGAGTCTTATAGAATAAAACGCGATATTAAAATTACTTTTCAGCCTCCTGCTGGCGGTTTCGTAGACATAACCAGAACCGGACGTGAACTAATAGGAACTTATGAGGAATCGATGACTATTATTGGGTTAACTTCGTCTGGAGCTCCAAATGAAAAAAGCTACGCTATAAAAGGTGCTGTTATATTCAATAGAATAAATGACATCGCAACATTAACTACTGAATAACAAGTAAAGATAAATTTAATAATAAATAAATATAATGTATAAATTGAGCGCAAATCGGAAAGATAAGGAAATAATATTAGTTATATTATTCGTTTTTTTATCTATGTTTTTAGTCGGCGCTAATGGCCAAACATTGCCGTTAGAAATTAGGCAAGACCAGACTCTTTATAATTTTCAGTCAAAGCAAGGTGTTCCAATTTCTACAGTATCCGACGCAAGCATAGGGTCTGATGGCAGGGCTCCATCCGGTACTAGCCAGCAAGCGGCAAATCTAACAATAAATCCCCCTACTAGCGGTCAATTTAGTAGCTTATTATCATGGGGTGCTGTGGCTGCTCCTGATTCGCCTGGAACCGTTTCATCACCTAACATTGCAGAGATAAATGGATCAATAACTTACGCCGGGAATGCCGCAAACCTTGGCTTACCCCACGGTGGTTCTGGGGCATCTAGAATTGTTCTACAGAGAGCGCAAGTAGGCGCACCCTTTTTAAATCGACCAGTTTCTTTTCTGTTCGGCGGAATTATATCTCCACCTGAAGAGAATGAGGATTCTGGCGATTTACCCAATGGAGTTCTCCCCAATTCATACTGGCTGGGCGAACCTCACTTATTAGCATCAGAACTAAATTCGGGTCATACGGCAAAGGGTTATTATTATAGCCCACACGCTCGCTCTGTCTTTGCCATTCAACCAGGTCCTATCGAAATAACTTGGCGAAAAGCTGTGCCTTATGAAGGTGAACCCAGCGATAAGGACGATGCTACAAAATGGCATCTTTCAGGTGGTTATCATTACCGTTTATACAAAAAGAGGTATATTGTGTCAGGGAGTGCGGCAAAAACACCACGCAAAATTTATTGGAATCAGGCCGGTTACCCGGGCCCACAAGTAAATATTCCTACAACTACAGTTGGGGATATTCACATTGTCTATAACAGTAGTTTCCCTGAAAATGTTGATATCGGTACACCGGCAATGACACTTGGGGCAACATCTAGCGGCGACAACAATAACGAACCTGTTTACAAGTATACGTTAAGATATGATAATGGTAGTTTAAAAGCACTTAACGCGGAGGGGCGTGTTTTTGTTGAATTACTTGGTGATTTACGAGAAGACGGTAATACGAGGCAACACCTTGGCTTTGAGATTGTTGATGTTTTTAAACATTCTACTCCTGCAACTGTCTTGGTAGAACTTGGAGACAAGGTTGAACCAACTTCTCCTCCAGTTTCTGAAAAAGACGAACTTCTTCACCCTGAGCCTCTTTTGCAAGTTGGTGCTGAAGAGTTCACGTACAGAACCGGTGGTTTTGGTGGGAGCCGAATTAAATATTATGCTGTGCGTGAAACTAGAAATTTAAATGACTATCAAATTCATTGGATGGAAGAGGGGCTTGAGGGTATTCGGTGGCCTGCACGTCATGTGCGTTACAATTTCAGATGGCCTGAAAACCCAGCTCGATATAGTCATTATGTTAGGCCTACAGTCATAGGTGGCAGAACTGCTGAATCAACAGCAGTAGAACTTCCTTTAGAGAATGTTCCTTTCATTCAATATCAAGATGCTTTAGATCGGCCGCGCGCATTTCTTTCATCTACTTATGAATTTTATACTGATTTAGATGAAGCCTATCCACAACATAGAACACTTATTAGGTTTAATTCTGGTGAAAACATTTATTTTGAGAGAGTTTTTTCTTGGCTCGAATCTAGTCTAAAAGCTGAATCACTAGATCAATCTAGCAGGGGATTAAATTTCTGGGTTCCAGCAAGAGATTTAAGTATATGGGGAACCGGAAGCGACAGTGATTTTTCGAATAAATATGAACCTGATGCGGATACAGCCGTCAAAACTCTTAACCCCAGTTTCATCAATAGTGACAATTTAAATGCACCAAGGTACATAGCACAAAGTGTTAATGTTGGGTCAAGGATCATAGCGCCTACTGGTGAGTTAGGTTCAAATGGTGCTGATTATTTAGCGGGATATATTCTTCAAGAGATCGGTGATTCCTTTAATCCAAATGCTTATATTGATCCCATTTCTGAAGGTTTTGAAAAAGCCAATCTTGGCTCGATTATACCAGTTAATGCTGATCCAGGTAATAATATTCTAGAAGTTTATTGGTTCCGGCAAAATAGTGCCGATCAGAAAAAGGGATTCAAACCAACTTATTGGCCTGCAGCCTTTGGGAGATACACAATTACTTGGCCAAGTAATCCAAGGGAGATAGTTTTAGCTAGTAACGATGGTACTGGTGCATTAAGCAGTTTAGAAGCAAAAGGAAGTATTTATTATCAGAATGATGATAATTTGCCCGGTTACAATCCTAACGAAGAACATGCCATTATGCTTGCCGGTCAAGCATACGCTTTGAGAGATGACCTTAACATTACTGACATTACGGGTTATACGTCTCATCCGCGCGTCTTGTTAGCTTACACTGATTCTGATGGACGCCCATCAATGTCGGTATTTAATGTTCTTAGAGAAAAGCCATCACAAGGTATTCTTTTTGATTATATTACCGAGGCTGGGCAAATGCTTCAGGCGCCTATGCCATTACCTCTATTAGCCAAACCAGTTAGCGGAACTGGCAGTAATCGTATTAACTACAATTCAGAACCCCCGGCACCAGGTGTTGAGGGTGATTCCCCGGTCAATGCATCTGGAGATAAGGTTTCAGCTCCCTCAGCATATTCTCACTATAACAGTTTCACATATGAAGATAGGAAAGGCAACCATTGGGTATATAGAGGGCTTCATGCAGGAGCTCCAAATTTAGAATTTGGATCGTTTACAGTTGATGCAAGCGGTAATGCCTCCTTTAGCAATCCTTCAAATGCGATAGCAAAAGTCGGAGAAGACTTTAGTTACACTATCCACGCTTCTCGCAGGGCTTCTACCTTAAAGTTATCTGCATCTTCAGATACACCTTTGCCAACATGGCTTAATATTAACGGATTGAAAATCTCTGGTAAGCCAACCGGTGAAGATATTGGTCTTCTCAATTTAGCCCTAGTATTGGAATCACTTGATGGTGCAGAATCTATCAGTGCTAATTTACAAATTAATGTAAGTTCAGACACGGATATCGATTCAGTCGGGCAGGGGCCAATGAATCATTCCTATACAGAATCCGGTGTAAATAAATTAATTGGCGATCGTCCGCCATCTCTGGCTCAGGTTCCTAATCCAGAAAATAGTTTTAAAATGAAATTTTATTACAGGACTCTTGCTGGTTTTGCATGGCCTGGAATTAATAGTCCGCCAGCAGAAGGGAGCATAGTTCCTTATTTGTTACCTGCCAATGGGGCAGGGGGGTTCACAGGTGATCCCACAAGCGCTGATACAGCTTCGTTAGAAATTATCTATCGGCCTGTCTGGCCTGCTAACACGCCGGTCATGAATCTGAGTGAAACACTTACAAATCCTAAAAAAGGATTGCCTGCTGTAAGAGGTCAAAGCAGCTTGAAAGTTCTTTATCAGCAATCAATTGCGAATAAAATAGATGATGGAGATAATGCTTCAAGTGTAACTCTACATGATCCGACAAGAGAAAAAGTTTATGACTTGGCCAAAATTCCAGCATCAGTTAAAACATCCTCTTATTTGGGCAAATTATATTTTCCCAACCTGCCTCCATACCTATCCCAAAGAATATTTTACGATGCAAATAGGGGAGAGGATGGGAAGCTAGTTTTTGGGGGTAAGTTTGTAGATGAACCGGTTGGCGAAAAATACTTACTGTTAAACGTGCTGAATACTAATGAAATTAATCTCATCAAAAATTTATGTGCTACAGACGATCCAGACAAAGGGATTTGGGATTCTGCTGTAGGAGGGCTCGTAACTAGAGTTGAAACTTTTTATGAGCCGGCAGCTTATGAGGAAGAAACTAATGTAGGCCCTGGCCAGTGGGTTCCTAACACTACTATATCGGATAAGGTTGGATTATCTGGTGATAAAGCTGACAAATATGTTGAGTACGGAGTTGAATCACTTGTGAAAATAAATCACGATGATTCAGCAGTTGATTCTTATGCGTTGAGCGCAAACGGACCTGGAGTTGGATATGTCACTCTAATTTCTAATGACGGTAACAATCCAGAAAAGAAAGGCTTGCCAATTAGCGTGCACATTATTCGCGTTGGAAAGCCAATGTATAGAGGTGAAACTAAAGTCCTGTATGCAAGTAATCCAATGGATGAACAGGTTACCTTTCAGCATACAGCAGATTTAGCTGCGAAATACGATGATTTTGATTATGAGTGGATGATTCAACCCCCTGTTGACGGATCTCCTCCAAAAGTATATTACACAACAGCCGATTCAAGTTTTGAGCCGGAAAATCCTAAAGCATTAGCTTCAGGCTGGACATTACTTGACAATGGAAGTGGGCCGGGGCTGCACCGTTATACCTTAGGCGGTAGCGGAATCCAAACATTGAGCGATAACTATATTATAATGAGATATCGCCCTAAACTTTCTTCTCATCCGGGTTACGTTGACCTGAGTGGAGCTGGATTAACAGATGCTCAAAAAGAAGCTGCATGGTCTGAGTGGACCGAGCCACAATTAGCAGAGGGTTGGATAAAGCGAGTTTTGGCAGGAATTAATCCTTTTGGTCAACGCGTGACAGATTTGTTTAATAACAGTGTTAACACTGATGCCAGTATGCTTACACAAGCCGGTAAACGATGGGAGGGTGATATTGCGCTAAACCTTGACAATATTGACGATCACGGTCTTCTTGAGATTTACGAAACAGTGTTAAACCGCGGAAAAATGTTGAGTATTGAGGCGGGTATTAACTATGGGCCTGCGAATGATGCTCTACTACTCGCGGCAGGTTACATTAACGATTTATATATGATGGTCGGAAATGAAGCTTGGGCGGACGCATCGAATCCAACTATTGGAATTGGAACCAAAGATAGAACTTATGGTGATATTGCTACAGCATTGTTCTCTTTTAAGGGGCAGGTGCCAAGTTTGCTGGAAGAAGAATTAGCATTGCTGCGTGGCCGTGATGATTTCATGCAGCCTGGAGTTGAAACAGGGCCAGTGTATAATAGGTTATTCTGGAACTATACAAGAGGAATAGATTCTGGTGAAGTAATCTATGCTTTAAATTATAATATCCAAGAAGATCAAGGTAATGATTTAGATGGTGCAATAAATGCAGCTGATGCAGCACGTATGTTTCCGCAAGGTCACGGAGATGCATATGGTCATTATCTTTCTGCATTAAAGGGGTACTACAAATTAATAACAGATGTCGACTTCACTTGGGCACCCCGAACCGAGGCTGTCACTGTCCTCGGCAAGCCAGTGCAAGTTGATTATATGGATGAGAGGAAATTTGCAGCTGCAGCTGTATCACTTGCTAGGGCTGGAAATCAAATTTTTGATCTTACTTGGAGGCGTGACTATGAACCTGGAAAAGACTCAGGTTGGAATCACTTTGATGAAACAAGGGTAAATGAACGGCGATCTTACACTGAAGGAGATAGTACCATACAATCAAAAAGAAAGTGGGGTATGGATCACTGGGCATCACGAACTGGTATCGGAACGATGGTGAACTGGGTTGTGGGAAATGCGATGTTGCCTGATGAAGATAATGATCCTTCTCACGAGGGCATTCAGAAAATTGATCGAACAACAGTTCCAGAGCTAGAGGAGTTAACAACTATTGCTAATTCATTGCAAACTAGTCTTGATAACGCTGAGGGGCATCTAACTCCCCTTGGACTACCTGAAGATTCACTAGCATTTGATATTAACCCTAATAAGATGGCTGGGAATGATATTCAAACTCATTATGAGCAGATTGCAAACAGAGCTAGAGTATCATTATCTAATGCCATTTCAGCATTCGACGACTCGAAGGACGTTACGAGATTAATGAGGTCTGAGGAGGATTCATTAGCAGATTTACAGTCATCTGTTGCACAGCAAGAACTTGCATATATGCACCAGTTGATTGAGCTATATGGAACACCTTACCCAAGTGATATTGGTCCTGGTAAAACATATCCCAAGGATTATAACGGACCAGATCTAGTGCATTTTATGTATCCTGAAATGCCTGAGAAAATTTTTCCAGAAACTTGGAGTTATACAGAAACTAATGAAATAGAGGTAATCATAAGGGACGTGCCTGATAGCTGGTTGGAGATGCCTTGGATCGATGTTGACTGGCCTGCGACTGAAATTGGAGGTTACGATACAATTTTCCGCACGGCACAAACTGCTACTATTAATATAGGGGAACACGGATTCCCTCTTAAACCAAACGGATGGGATGGAAAAAGATCTTCACCAGGAGAGCTCCAGCAAGCTATGTCTGACATTATTCTTATTCATCGCAGGTTGCGTCAAGCTGTCAATGATGCAGCAGGAGCCAGAAATGACTTCAGGGTTGCAGAAGGTTTGTTGACTGCCCAATTAAATACCAAAAGGGAAATTAGGGAGAAAAACAGGGAGCTGCTTATTTATGATCAAACCCTGGAGGCTGTAACAGCAGTGAACGAAACTATGTCTCTTTTCTTTGATAGCATAAAAGAAGATATTGTATTTACATCTGACGCAATGTCAGAGGCAATTCCCGGAAACTTTGTAGTTGGTTTAGCTAGTGGTGGCGATTTGACTTCTGCCGGAAGATCAGCAGTTGAAATGATGGGATACGGTTTCAAAAAGTCTGTGGATGTTGTTCAGATCATCCGGCATTCTGTGGTTCGAGCATTAGATATTTTTACGCAAACACAAAGGAGATGGGGGGAGTTCGATTATATTCAACCGAGAGAAAGAATCATGGATGTTCGGGAAGCTGTATATGACCTTACACAGCAAGTTGGCGAAACTCACGCGCATCTATGGACTATTAATGAACAACTCCGTAAACTTGAAGACGCTAGAGCAAAATATAGAGCTTTGATGGCAAAAGGCGAGCGCATTCAGCTTGAAAGAGCAAATTTTAGAAAACGTTCTGCTGCGGTTGTGCAAGGCTTTAGAACTCGTGACGCAGCATTTAGAATATTTAGAAATGAAAAATTAGAGAGATATAAAACTCTTTTCGATATAGCCGCAAAGTATACATATTTATCCGCTAAAGCCTACGATTATGAGACCGGCTTGCTTCATACTAAAAAAGGTAAAGATTTTGTCAAAAGAATCGTGAATTCCCGTGCTTTGGGCGTGGTTAAAGACGGAAAGCCACAGTATGCTGCTAGCAACACAGGCGATCCTGGACTTTCCAGCATACTGTCTGAAATGCAAGCCGATTGGAACGTGTTGAAGGGGCGCCTTGGTTTTAATAATCCTGATACTTACGGCACTACCGTTTCAATGCGTAATGAAAATTATAGAATTTTACCAGGA
>MDTD01016447.1_pt1 | contig 11727 bp, 8 predicted proteins | sample 811221 | NCBI WGS metagenome assembly MDTD01 (sample SAMN05326646, study PRJNA326480) | marine metagenome | isolation source: seawater | place: Pacific Ocean: South West | collected 2011
ACGCTCGGCCTCCGTCGGCGAAAGGCCGCAAAAGGCGGCGCTGCCAAGCCTAAGCCTGCGGCCGTCGCAGATCGCCTCGACGCCTTCGCCCGGGACTTCGCTCACCTGATCCAGCGGCACGCGCGCGTCGCTTGCCCGTGCCAGCGCGGCGGACAGCGGATGCCGGCTCGACAGCGCCAGCCGGCCGGCGAGCGCCTGCACGTCGGGATCGACACCGTCTGAGGCGACAAGCTCGGGCACGGCGAGCGTCAGCGTGCCGGTCTTGTCGAAGACGATGGTATCGGCCTCCGCCAGCCGCTCGACCGCATCGCCGGCGTGAAGCAGGACGCCGGCGCGAAAGAGCAGCCCGGAGGTGACGACCTGAACGGCCGGGATCGCGAGGCCCAGCGCACAGGGACAGGTGATGATGAGCACGGAGATGGCGGTGACGAGCGCCGGCTGCCAGCCCTGCCCGGTCGCCCACCAGCCGAGGAAGGTCAGAAGTGCGGCGAGATGCACCAGCGGCGAATAATAGGCGGCCGCCCGGTCGGCGAGGCGCACGTGACGCGACTTCGCCTGACCGGCTGCCTCCAGCAGGCGGGTGACCTCGTCGAGCAGCGTTGCGCCGGAGGCCGTGGTTACCTGCACGGTGAGATTGGCGGAGGCGTTGAGCGTGCCGGCATAGACCGCATCGCCCGGCTCGACCCGCGCAAGGGCGGTTTCACCGGTGACGAGGCTCTGGTCGATCTCGGAGGTTCCCGTCTCGATCCGCCCGTCGAGCGGCACCCGCTCGCCGGCGCGGACATAGATGCGCTGGCCCGGCTCGACCTTGGAGAGCGGCACCTCGCGCAAGGAGCCGTCGGCGCGCTGCACGACGGCGGTCTCCGCCTTCAGCGCGGCGATGTTTTCCGCGAACGCCCGGGTGCGCCGGCGCATCATGTGGTCGAGATAGCGGCCGATCAGCAGGAAGAACAGGAGCATCACGGCGGATTCGAAATAGGCGTGATGCGCCGACTGAACGGTCTGCATGACCGACAGGAACAGCGCCAGCGACACGCCGATGACGATTGGCACATCCATGTTGAGCCGGCGGGCGGCGATGGCGGAAAAGGCGGAGCGCAGAAACGGCCGGCCGGCGTAGACCGCCGCCGGCAGCGCGATCAGCGCGGAAAGCCAGTGAAAGAAGTCGCGGGTTTCCGGCGTGATGCCGGTGGCGTTGCCGGACCAGACGGAGACCGACAGCAGCATGACGTTCATCATGGCGAAGCCGGAGACGGCGAGCGCGCGCAACAGTTCGCGGCCCGTCGCGTCGGCGCGTTCGCGCACCTGCGCGGGATCGAAAGGATGGGCGCGGTAGCCGAGCCTGGACAACGTCTCGACGATGCGCTCCGCCGTGGTGCGCTCGGGCGCCCAGTCGACCGCAAGGCGATGGCTCGTCAGGTTGAGCCGCGCGGTCTCCACGCCCTCCTGCGCCCCGAGGCCGCGCTCGATCTCCACCATGCAGGCGGCACAGGTGACGCCCTCCACGGCCAGATCCATATGGGCGCGCCCTTCCGGCGTCAGCGTGATGAAGGCGTCCCAGTCCCGCTCATGCGCGGTCATGATCGCACCGCCCGCATGGACCCGCTCCCCTTACTGCGATAGGAAAACGCGGTTGCGCGACTTGAAGGCTTCGCCCTCACGCCCGCCCAGCGCCTCGAGATCGAGGATCCAGTTGCCCGCCGCCAGGTCGTTGACCATCGCCTGATAGCGCCCGGTTTCGCCTTCGGAAAGAACGACGACCACCGGGGCTTCGGGGCTTGCCGGACGCCGCAGCGTCGCGGTGACCGTCAGGCCGGACAAGGGGGCGCCGTCGGCATCTTTCGCCAGAACCGCGACGCGCGCGGCCTCAGCGCCTGCCCGCTCGATCTCGCCCGACACAGACCAGTCGCGCGCCGCCTGTTCGCGCGACGCGGCGATGGCATCGTTGTAGGCCAGGCCGTCCTCATAGGCCGTCTCGGTGACAACGCCGGGAAAGGACTTCCATGCCAGATGGAGGAAGATCGCATTGGCGATGAAGATGACGGTGAAAAAGCCGATCATCCAGAACAGCACCGTCCGTCCGGTGATTTTCCGCTCTGCGCGCGCCTGGGTCATTGTATCCGCCGTTGATGTCATTTCTGAAAAAACCGTCCTATCGCATGGCACCGCACGGCGCCGGCCGCAAGCTTTCTCCATGCATAGCCCGCGTCGCTCCCCGGTTCCTTGACAAGGATCATGGGAGACGAGGATCACGGGACAACGGAAACGGCCGGGACACCTCAGCGTCCCGGCCGCGATCCGTCGGCCCCCGGCCTCAGGGCGCCTTGAAGAAGTCCGTACCGGTCGCCACCTCGCCCATCACCGTCTCGGTGATGCGGAAGGTAATCGGCGTCGTCTTCGCCATCTCGGCGTCTGCGGGCGAGAAGACAAGCACGCGCACCTCGCGGGTGGTGTCCGGCCCGACGCCGATCACCGGCCTGCCGTTCACGGTCTGGTCGATGCCCACGGCCTCGATCCGGCTGCCCTCGGGCATGCCCTCGACCGACAGGATGAAGTCGCGCTGCACCTGCCGCTTGTTGAGCAGGCGGATAGTGTATCCGTTCCTGACCGCTCCGTCGGACAGCTCGACGTAGATCGGGTTGCGATCGTGGAGCACATTGACGCCCTCCAGTTCCCGCGTCGCCAGCGCATAGGTCATGATCCCGGCGATCAGCAGAATCACCGCGACATAGATCACCGTGCGCGGACGCACGATGCGCACGAAGGTTTCCTTGCCTTCCATGCGCCGCTTGATGTTCTCGTCGGTGTCATAGGCGATCAGGCCGCGCGGCTTGCCGACCTTGTCCATGACGTCGTCGCAGGCATCGATGCACAACCCGCACTGGATGCAGCCGAGCTGCGTTCCGTTGCGGATGTCGACACCCGTCGGGCAGGCATGGAAGCACTGGTGGCAATCGACGCAGTCGCCGGCCCGCAGCCCTTCCGCCTCGCGCTTCAGGTTCTGCTTCAGCGAGCCACGCGGCTCGCCGCGGTCGTAGCGATAGGTGACGTTCAGCGCTTCCTCGTCGGTCAGCGCCGCCTGAATGCGCGGCCAGGGGCAGAGGAAGATGCAGACCTGCTCGCGCATGTGGCCGGCGAGCGCATAGGTGGTGAAGGTAAGAATGCCGATCCACAGATAGGCGGCGAAGGCCGCCTGCCCGGTGGCAAGATCCATCACCAGCGTCGGCGCATCGGCGAAATAGAGCACCCAGGCACCGCCCGTCCACCAGGCGATCATCAGCCACAAGGTGTGTTTGGAGACCTTCTGGGTGATCTTCTTCAAGGTCCAGGGCTGCTTGTCGAGCCGGATGCGGTCGCGCCGGTCACCCTCGGTGTGACGCTCGACCCAGAGGAACAGGTCGGTCCAGACGGTTTGCGGGCACAGATAGCCGCACCACACGCGGCCGGCGACGGCATTCATCAGGAAGAGCGCCATGGCCGCCAGGATCAAGAGCCCGGTGAGATAATAGACCTCCTGCGGCCAGATCTCGATGAAGAAGAAATAGGCGCGTCGCCCGGCCATGTCGACCAGCACCGCCTGATCCGGTGCATTGGGGCCCCGGTCCCAGCGCACGAACGGCAGGAAATAGTAGATGCCAAGGGTCGCGAACAGAACCGCCCACTTGATCTTGCGGAAGGTTCCATGGACCGCCATCGGGTAAATCTTCTTCGCCGAGGCGAACCACTCGTCAGGGTGGGCGCCAGAGCCCGATGGATCCGTTTCAGCACGCATCGTTCCGTCCATTTCTTCGATCTCTCATGTCCCGCCCCACGGGACAAACGGGGAGCGCGGGTCTGCAAGGGCGCGACATCCGTTCGCTCATCTGCCGGCACACTATCCGCGACCAACCGTTTCCGCGTTGCGACACGTCAACACCGCGACAATCGGTCACTTTGGCAATGCGTGAAGCCTCGTTCGCCAGCCTAACACGGATAGCGCGGAAGCGATGCCCGCGCCTTGACCGGGATCAAGGAGACCGCGCCTCGCCCGCCCGACGGCGTGCGGTCAAAGGGTGCGACAATCTGGCCGGATCTGCACAATCACGTCGCGTCGACCGCGCTAGGCTTGGTCTGGCGCGAAGACCGCGAGCAACGCGGCACGCGCCTGCAATCGACCAGACCGGATCAAGCTTCAGGGGAACATCACCATGCGATTGTCGCACATCGGAACGCTGCTGGCCGGAGGCGCGCTGACGCTCGCCACCGCCCTGTCCAGTGCCGCCGCCCATCCGCTCGACGGCCTCAGCGAGGCGGAGATCGGCGAGGCCGTCGCGCTGCTGCAGGCCGCCGGCTACACCAATGCCGAGACGCTCTATCCCTATATCTCGCTGCTGGAACCGGAGAAATCCGTCGTTCTCAACTGGCGCGAAGGCCAGCCGGAACCGCGCGCGGCCGAGGTTCACTTCAAGACCGCGGAGGGCGCCTTCGTCGCCGAGGTCAACCTCGCCGGCGATGCCGTCGTCTCCGTCGAGCCTGCGGCCGGCGAGACGATGATCCTGCTCACCGAGTTCCTGACGGCGATGGAGCTTGCCACCTCCGATCCCGCTTTCGTCGACGGTCTTGAAAAACGCGGGCTGACGGCGGCAGATGTCTTCTGCCTGCCGCTGACCGCCGGACGCTTCGGCCTCGCGGAGGAAGACGGACGGCGGCTTATGAAGGTGCCCTGTTACGTCCTGCCCGAGGGATCCAACTTCTACGCCAAGCCGATCGAGGGGCTCTATGCAGTCGTCGACCTCAACGCGGACGAGGTTGTGGAAGTGTTCGACAGCGGCGTGCTGCCGCTTCCCGAAGACCCCTGGGGCTACACGGAGGCCGAGGTGGAGGAGCGCCTCGGTGCGCTTCGCCCGCGCGCCAACCCGGCGCGCCTCAGCCAGCCGGGCGGCTCGAACATCACCATCGAGAACGGGCTTATCTCCTGGGACATCTGGCGGTTTCGCGCCCGTGTCGACAAGCGCCCGGGGCTGGTTCTCTCCAATATCGACGTGAAGGACGGCGAGCGCTGGCGCTCCGTGCTCTATCAGGCGCATCTGTCGGAGGTTTTCGTTCCTTACATGGATCCGGACGCCGGCTGGTACTGGCGCACCTATATGGACAGCGGCGAATACGGCTTCGGCATCTTCCTGTCGCCGCTGCGCCCCGGCGTCGATTGCCCGGCCTATGCGCAATATCTGCCGGCACTCGTGCATCAGGACGACGGCTCGCCGCTTGCGATCCCCGGCGCGATCTGTGTCTTCGAGCGCAACATCGGCGATCCGGCCTGGCGGCATTTCGAGATCTTCGCGCAATCCGAAACCGAGATGGTCCCGGCCGAAGGGCGCCCGGCAACGCAGCTTGTCGTGCGCACGGCGTCTGAAGTCGGCAACTACGACTATCTCGTCGACTACGTCTTCCATCAGGACGGACGCATCGACGTGATGGTCGGTTCCACCGGACTGGATGCGGTCAAGGGCGCCGCGATCAGGTCGATGACCGACGAGGGAGCCGCGGAAGAAACCCGCTACGGCACGCTGATCGCGCCGAACCTGATTGCCCCCAATCACGACCACTTCTTCAACTTCAAGCTCGACTTCGATGTCGACGGCACTGCCAACACCTTCATGCGGACAGCCCTAGTGAAGGGCGAGGTCGCGGCCGATGCGCCGCGCCGCTCGCTCTGGGTGACGCAGACGACGGCGGCGCAGACCGAGCTTGGCGGGCGCTACAAGGTCAATCCGGACACGCCGGCGATGTATCACGTCATGAACATGGGCGCGGAAGGACCGCTCGGCCACAAGCCCGGCTACATGATCGTGCCGAACAACTCGGTCGCCTATTCGCCGTTCGATTTTGCAAACGACCCGCCGATGAAGCGAAACGCCTATGTGGAATACACCATCTGGAACACGCCCTATGACCGCGCCGAGCGCTACGCGGGCGGGCGCTTCGCCTTCCAGAGCGACGGATCGGACACGCTGGCGGCCTGGACGCAACAGGACCGGCCGATAGCGAACACGGATATCGTCACCTGGTACACGATGGGCTTCCATCACGTGCCGCACACGGAAGACTGGCCGGTGATGTCGACCATGTGGAAGGGTTTTTCGCTGAGACCCTTCAATTTCTTCCCGCACAATCCGGCGCTGTCGATCCGTCTCGACGACGGCTCCTGAGAAACGCGACCTGTGGCAGGGCGGCACGCCGCCGCCCTGCCCGCCCCTTCCGACACGCTCCTTCCGCCATCCCGCGATTGACACGGCCCGCCGTCGCGGGCGACGCTTCGCGGCGAGGACGGGAAACCCCATGCAGGATTTCACCATTCCCGAGGCGACCATCGGCGCGGCCGCGCTGCCGCTGATCGCCGACGCGATGCAACAGGCCGGGGTCGACGCCGCGCGCGCCTTCGCCGACAGTGGCCTCGCCGTGCGCACCGCCGCGCCGCCTGCGGTCGGCGAGGAGCTGCCGCTCGCCCAGTTCACCCGGCTGCTGCAGGCCGGCGGCGCCCAGGCCCCGGATCAGGGGCGCATGTGGCGCTGCGGCGAGGCGATCGCAGCACCCGCGCTCGCCGGTCTGTTTCCCGCCTGCCTTGGCGCAACGCATCTCGGCGACCTGCTGGACCGGCTTCTCGCCGATCTCGAAGCGCTGCAGCATGGCACGGCCTTTCGCCGCGAGGTGGCCGGCGACACCTGCATCCTGAGCTACCGGATCATCGATCCCGCGATCTGGCCGCGCTCGCGCGACGCGGAATTCACGCTTGCCTTTCTCGATGCGGTGGTGCGCCGCTATGCGTCGGCCAACCCCGGCGACGACACGCTTGCCGTCGCGCTTTCCTTCGAACACGAACGCGACACGCCCGCCGACATCGCCCGCGTCGCCGGGCTCGCACCGCTCTTCGGCGAACCTTGCAACATGCTGGCGTTTCCCGCGCGACTGCTGGATGCGCGGGTTGCGGGAACCCCGGTGCCGGCCGGAACAGGCCCCGCGCCCCCGCCGGCAACGCGCGGCGCGGCACCTGTTCCGGTCGCCGACATCGTCGAGGCCGTCTATCGCAGGCTCGGCCAGGGCGATCTCAACCAGGGCGCCATCGCGGCGGACTGCGGTCTGTCGCAACGCAGCCTGCGCCGGCGGCTCGACCGGGCCGGCGTCACCTTTCGACAGCTCACCGAAGACGCGCGGACGCAATATGCGCTGTGGGCGCTGCGCGAGACCCATCTGCCGGTGAGCGAGATCGCGCATCGGCTGGGCTACGACAGCCAGGGGGCCTTCGCCCGCGCCTTCAGAAAGTCCACCGGCACACCGCCCAGCGGATTGCGCCGGGGCGGGCGAACGGACCGCCGCGCGACCGCGCCCGACCGCTCGTCCTGACACGCTCGAACGCAAGACGCCCGGGGCCTTTCGGTCCCGGGCGTCGGTGTTTCAACCGGTGTCGCGCGCCTTAGCGGCGGGCGGCCTCCGGCCCGGCGAAGCCGGCGGCAAAGGCCTGATAGAGAATGTCCGGCCCGTGCGCATGGCCACCGGATTCCTCGATGCTATGCGAGGCATGACGCAGGAAGTTTCCGAGCGCATCGCTTCCGTCCGGTCCGGGACGCATGCGCAGGTTGCCCTGCTTCTCGTCGTCCTTGCGGGTGTAGATCGTCTCGCCGTGCTTGATGGTCTCCTCGACCTTCAGGCTGTCGAGCGTCTCCGGGTCGATGGCCGTCGGATCGTCGGACAGGACGATCAGGTCCGCGACCTTGCCGACCTCGATGGAGCCTTTCCCGGTCTCCTCGAAGTGCTGGTAGGCCGGCCAGATCGTCATCGCCTTCAGCGCGGTCATCACGTCGACCCGCTGGTCGGGACCCAGAATGTCGCCGGAGCGCGTGCGCCGCGTGACAGTGGCATCGAGGATGCGCATGCTGTCGGGGAAGGCCACCGGCGCATCGTGATGCGAGGAGAACATCATGCCGCGCTCGCGCACCCAGCCCGTCGGCGAGATGTTGTCGGCGTTGTCCGGACCGACGGTGCGGTCGCGGTGCCAGTCGCCCCAGTAGAAGGTGTGCATCGGAAACAGCGAGGGGAACACGTCCAGCTCGTCGAAGGCCGCGACCTGGTCCTTGCGCAGGAACTGGCCGTGGATCAGCACCGGCCGCCGGTCGACATTGCCGTGTTTTTCCGTCGCGGTCTTGATGCCCGCGATCAGCATGTCGGAGGCGCCTTCGCCGTTGGAATGGGTGATCACCTGGATGTCGTTTTCAAACGCCCAGTCGATCGCATCGAACACCTGATCGGGGGTGGCGGCGGAATAGCCGGCGTAATCCGCGCGGTACTGCTCCGGCGGCTTGTAATAGGGCCGATCGCGCAGCGCGGTAAAGCCCTGCGGCGAGCCGTCGATGGTCAGCTTGGCGCCGGCGACGCGGAAACCGTTCTTGTAGGTCCGCGAAACATTCTTGGCGATGAAGTCGCGGTCGACCAGAACGTCGGGATAGGTCACGACGTCGATCTTGATCCGGCCGGCATCCGAGGCGGCCTGCATCAGCTTGACGACATTGGGCGTCGAGCGCCCCTCGTGACCGGTGGTGTAGCCATAGCTTGCTAGCAGCTCGGTGCCGGCGACGAAGAGCTCCTCGCCGCCTTCCTTGTCGAGCCCGGACAGCAGCTTCATCAGCGCCGGGAAGAAGGCGGATTCCTCCAGCACGCCGTTCGGCTCGGTGCTGCCGTCCTCGCGCCGGATGACACCGCCCTCGGGATCCTTGGTGTCGGCGGTGATGCCGGCCACTTCGAGCGCCTTGGAGTTGAAGACCCCCAGATGGCCGGACTGGTGAATGATCAGCACCGGCTGGTCGGTGGAGACGGCATCGAGATCCTCGCGCGTCGGGTGGCGCTGCTCCTTGAGCTGGGCGTCGTCATAGCCAAAGCCGAGGATGGTTCCAAGCCGTTCGATCCGCTCGGGATAGGCCTTCTGCCACTCGCTCAGCGTCTGCTGCAGCGCGGGAATATCGTTGACCTTGCCGTCGGGCGCCGGCTGGGTGTTGGCGGAGACCGCCTGCACGCCGATCATAAAGGCGTGGCCGTGAGCGTCGACGAAGCCGGGCAGCATCGTGCGGCCCTTGAGGTCGATGAGCTTCGTGCCCTCGCCCTTGTGCTTCATCACCTCGGCCTCGGAGCCCACGGCAATGATCTCGCCGTCCTTTTCCGCGACGGCTTCCGCGCGCGGCGCGAGATCGTTCATGGTCAGGATCGGACCGCCGGACCAGATCCGGTCGGCGATGTCCTCGGCGGCGAACGCGGGCAGCGAACTGACCCCGGCGACCAGCATGGCCATGAGGGATTTGGACAGTGGTTTCACGATGAACTCCAGACTGAAAACAGGGTTTGCCAAAGCGGACGGCCGGCAGGGAAAGCGACTCGGCCTGGCGCACAGCCGCAGCTTGGCCCCAAACTCTTTCGGGACTATGAAGGAAAACTGCGCTTTCCCGCCCTCCCGGCGCGGCGATCCTTGGCCGCGCGGCAGATGACGCAACGGCGCCGCAACGTCAGGCGGACAAACAAAAAAGGCGCCCGGTCGGGGCGCCTTTTTCCGTTGCCTGGGGACAGGTTTATTCGCCGCCGCCCAGCGAGTGCACATAGACGGCGAGCGACTTGACGGTCGCCGGCTCGAGACGCGGCGACCAGGCCGGCATCACGCCGTTGCGCGGGTTGGTGACCTGCGCGGCAATGCCGTCGATCGAGCGCTCGTAGAGGTAGTTGTTGGAGACCAGGTTCGGCGCACCGAGATCCTGGTTGCCCTTCAGGTCGTCGCCGTGACAGGCGGCGCAATTGTCGGCATAGACCGTCGCGCCGGCGGCCAGATCGACGCCTGCGGCCGGTTCCATGCCGGCTTCCGCGCCGACATAGTTGGCCACCTGGGTGATCTGCTCCTTGTCGAGGATCTGATCGCGGCCGAAGGCCGGCATGTCGCCGAAGCGGGCTTCGTCATGCCCGGAGCGAATGCCGTACTGCAGGGTCTGGTGGATGGCATCGAGCGAGCCGCCCCAGATCCAGTTGTCGTCCTGGAGGTTGGGATAGCCCGGAAAGCCTTCCGCACCGGTTCCGTGACACGCGGCGCAATTGTCGCCGAAGGCGGCCTCGCCGTTGGCCAGCGCGAACTCCAGGAGCGGCTGGGTCGAGCGGATCTCGTCGAGCGAGGCGTTGATCAGCTTCTCGCCGATCTGCGAACGCGCCTCCAAGTCCGCCTGATAGGCGGCCAGCGCATTGGCGCGCTGGCTGTCGCCCATGACACCGGCGGTATAGCCGGAGATCAGCGGCCAGGACGGATAGACGATCCAGTAGCCGATGGCCCAGACGATGGTGGCGTAGAAAATATAGAGCCACCACTTCGGGAGCGGATTGTTCAGTTCCTTCAAGCCGTCCCACTCGTGCCCGGTCGTTTCCACGCCGGAGAGCTTGTCGACTTCCTTCTTGTGCATGTCAGCCATTCATCAATCCTCCCGCAAGGGGATATGCGCGGCCTCGTCGAAGCGGCTGCGGTTCTTGGGCCACAGCGCGTATGCCAGGACGACGGCGAACAGAACCACGAAGTAGACCAGGCCCCATGTCTGGGCGAAGCTGGCGACGGAGTTGTACGCTTCGTTCATGTCACGTTCCCTTCGTCAGCGCAGGTTGGCCTTGTTGTCGTAGATCGAGAAGTCGACCAGCGTGCCGAGCATCTGAAGATAGGCGACAAGCGCGTCCATCTCCGTCACGTCCCTCGGGTTGCCGTCGAAATCGCGGACGATGGCGTTGGGATAGCGTTCCAGGAACGCGTCCACATCGTCGCCGTCGGGATTGGCCTGGGCCAGCATGTCGGCGCGTGCGGAGGCGATCATGTCCTCGCTGTAGGGCACGCCGACGATGGCATTGGCGGTCAGGTGATCCTCGATGCCGCGCGTCTCCAGCTTCGCTTCCAGCAGGAACGGGTATCCCGGCATGATGGAGGCGGGCACGACGGAGCGCGGGTTCACGAGGTGATCGCGGTGCCATTCGTCGGAGTATTTGCCGCCGACGCGGGCAAGGTCGGGACCCGTGCGCTTCGATCCCCACTGGAAGGGATGGTCGTACATGGATTCCGCCGCCAGGCTGAAGTGACCGTAGCGCTCCAGCTCGTCGCGCATCGGACGCACCATCTGCGAATGGCACAGATAGCAGCCCTCGCGGATGTAGACGTTGCGCCCGGCAAGCTCCAGCGGGGTGTAGGGCCGCATGCCCTCCACCTTCTCGATGGTGCTCTTCAGGTAGAAGAGCGGTGCGATTTCGACGAGGCCGCCAATGGCGACGACGACGAGGATGCCGATGACAAGCACAAGCGAGTGCTTCTCAAAGACTTCGTGTTTTTTCCAGATCGACATTATGTCCCTCTCCCCTTATTCGGCAGGGGCCATGGCGCCGGCGCCCACGGTATCGGCTTCTTCAGCCTCTCCGTGACGAACCGTCATCCACAGGTTGTAGGCCATGATCACGGCACCGACGACGAACAGGGCGCCGCCCAATGCGCGGATCACATAGAAGGGGTGCATCGCCTCGACGGTCTCGATGAAGGAATACTCCAGGAAACCGAGCTGATCGTAGGCGCGCCACATCAGGCCCTGCATGATGCCCGACACCCACATCGCGCAGATGTAGAGCACGATGCCGATGGTGGAGATCCAGAAGTGCCAGTTCACCAGCTTGAGCGAATAGACCTGCTTCTTGTTCCAC
>MDTD01053523.1_pt1 | contig 11727 bp, 12 predicted proteins | sample 811221 | NCBI WGS metagenome assembly MDTD01 (sample SAMN05326646, study PRJNA326480) | marine metagenome | isolation source: seawater | place: Pacific Ocean: South West | collected 2011
ATCATCTAAGTGCGCGCGAATTTCGTGATTTTCTAAGATATTTAAAACTTTTTGACCATAATTTTTAAAGTTCTCACTTACTATCAATATTTCTACCTGCGTGGTTGTTAGCCATAAAGGAAAGAATCCACCAGTATGCTCAATTAAAATTGCTACAAATCTTTCCATACTTCCAAAAGGAGCTCTATGAATCATAACTGGTCTTAAATCCTCATTATTACTCCCTTTATATGTCAAATCAAATCTTTCAGGAAGATTATAATCAACCTGAATAGTTCCTAATTGCCATTTTCTCCCTAGTGCATCTTTAACCATAAAATCAAGTTTTGGGCCATAAAATGCAGCTTCACCATACTCTATATTATATTCAAGTCCCTTTTCTTTTGCAGAGTTAAGTATAGCTTGCTCAGAAATTTCCCAATTCTTATCTGAACCAATGTATTTATCAGGATTTTCAGGATCTCGTAATGATACCTGGGCAGAAAAGTCATGAAATCCCAAAGAATTAAATACATAAAGAACCAGATCAATAGTGTTATTAAACTCTGAATCAACTTGTTCAGGTGTGCAAAAAATATGTGCATCATCAACAGTAAAACCTCTTACTCTACTAAGACCATGTAACTCACCACTTTGCTCATACCTATATACAGTTCCAAATTCAGCAAGTCTTAATGGAAGATCCCTATAACTTTGTGGTTTAGCATTGTAAATTTCACAGTGGTGAGGACAATTCATAGGTCTTAAAATAAATGTTTCAGTTTCATTAGGCGTAGATATTGGCTGAAAGCTATCTGCACCATATTTTTCATAATGTCCAGATGTTTCGTATAATTCTTTTGCTCCTATGTGAGAAGACATTACTTTCTTATAACCAGCTCTTCTTTGAGCATCTTCAAGAAAGTCTTGTAATCTATCTCTTAATTCAGTTCCATTTGGCAACCATAGCGGAAGTCCATGACCAACTCTATTAGAAAATGTAAATAATTCTAACTCTTTACCAATTTTTCTATGATCTCTTTCCTTAGCTTTTTTGAGTAGTTCAATATATTCGGTTAGTAATTTCTGTTTAGGAAAAGATATACCATAGACTCTTGTTAATTGATTATTTTTTTCATCTCCTCTCCAATATGCTCCTGCTACATTAAGTAGTTTAACGGCTTTTACAATACCAGTTGATGGAATATGTCCTCCTTTACATAAATCTGAAAAATCAGAATGATTACAGAATGTAATTGACCCATCATCAAGTTCCTCAATTAATTCAACTTTGTACTCATTATTCTCTAGCTTATAAAAATCTAATGCATCTTTTTTTGATACAGATTTCATTATAAACCTATGATCTTCTCTAGCAAGCTCTAAAAATTTTGATTCAATTTTATTAAAGTCTTTTTCAGAAAATATATCATTACCAAAATCAACGTCATAATAGAATCCATTTTCAATTGAAGGACCTATAGTAAGTTTAGACTTAGGATAAAAAGATTTTATTGTTTGAGCTAGAATATGAGCAGATGAATGCCAAAAGGCTTGTTTACCCTCATGATCATCCCATGTGAAAAGTTTAATTGAACCGTCTTCACTAATTGTTGATTCTATCTCAACTATTTCATCATTATATGATGCTGATATGACTTTCCTGGCTAGTCCCTCACTTATACTTTTTGCTATATCAATAACTTTTGTTCCTTTTTTAAACTTTTTTACTGATTTATCTGGAAAAATTATATTAATCATATTATAGTATCAACTTTCAAAAATAATTCAATTTAATTTATTCTTAGGTCCTAATGTTCCATTTAATATATTACTTATCCCTCTGTACCCGAAATAAATAGCTAAAAAAAGTAGAATGACACCAATACTAAGCACAACAATAAAAAGTGGGTGATCTTGGTTATTAAATGCCTGAGAAACTAGCACAGGTCCTATGAAGCAAAGAGATATACCTGTAAAAACTTGAATAAAGCCTTTTTTTAAGAATTTATTCATTATTAAAGTTATCTATTGCTAAACGAATACTTTTATATTTTAAAATTAATTCATCAGCTTTATCTTCATCCACACCTAATTCTTCCATAAGAATTCTTCTAGCACGTTTATTAAGCTTAGCGTTAGACATCTGCATGTCGATCATTTTATTTCCTCTAACATGACCATCCAAAATCATTGAGATAGTAGATATCATGTTCAATATTAATTTTTGAGCAGTTCCAGCTTTCAGCCTTGAACTTCCTGTTAAAAATTCTGGTCCAACAATAACTTCAATCTTAAAATCTGCATGTTTAGATAATGGAGAGTTTTCATTACATACAATACATGCAGTAGAAATATTATTTTCTTGACAATCTTTTAGACCTCCTACGACATAGGGAGTAGTTCCTGATGCTGCAATCCCAATAACAAAGTCATCAGAGTTAGCATTATGTTCAGATAGATCTTTCCACGCTTGGTGAATGTCATCTTCAGCAATTTCAATTGAACTATATAAGGCTGGTACGCCACCAGCTACTAGTCCAACAACTTTTTCAGGAGGTGTTCCAAATGTTGGAGGACACTCTGAGGCATCTAAAACACCTAACCTACCACTTGTACCAGCTCCAATATAAAACAATCTTCCTCCTTTTTGAATCTTTGGTGCTAAAGCCTCAATAAGTTCAGAAATTTTTGGTAAAACATTATTAACTGCTTTTAATGCATTGTTATCCTCCTCATGCATTGCATTTACAAGCTCAATAACAGATTTTTTTTCTAAATCATTATGATTTGATTCCTGTTCGGTTACTTTAATAAATTTCATTATTAAATAGCTAATTTTTTATCCAGATTAGTCTTTAGTTCATCTAAAAATTCTTGTGTAGTAAGAAAATTAGTTTCAACCAAATCATCTCTAAAAACTAATAAAGCAAGATCCTTTGTCATTTTTCCATCTTCAACAGTTTCAATGCATACCTCCTCTAAAGTTTTACAAAACTTAATAAGATTTTCATTATTATCAAGCTTTCCTCTGTGCATTAGACCTCTAGTCCAAGCAAATATTGAAGCTATTGGATTTGTCGATGTCTGTTCTCCTTCTTGATGTCTTCTATAGTGTCTTGTTACGGTTCCGTGAGCAGCTTCAGCCTCGAGTGTTTTTCCGTCTGGAGTTACTAATGTGGAAGTCATTAAACCAAGCGATCCAAAACCTTGTGCAACTACATCTGATTGAACATCACCATCATAATTTTTACAAGCCCATACAAACCCGCCTTTCCATTTAATAGCAGCAGCTACCATATCATCAATTAATCTGTGTTCATAGGTTATATTCTCGTTTTCAAATCTGTCTTTAAACTCATTATCGTATACTTCTTGAAAAATATCTTTAAATCGACCATCATATGCCTTAAGTATTGTGTTTTTTGTTGATAAGTAAAGAGGCCATCTCTTGGTAAGTGCCATATTCATACATGATCTAGCAAATCCGTAAATAGAGGAGTCAATATTATACATTGACATTGCAATTCCGTCCTCTTCAAAATTATATACTTCCCATGTTTTAGATTCTTTACCATCTTTAGGGGTAAATTTCATTTCAAGTTTACCTGGTCCATGAGTAATCACATCGGTTGCCCTATATTGATCTCCAAATGCATGTCTACCTATACATATTGGTCTTGACCAGCCCTGAACATATCTAGGGATAGATCTGCATATAATAGGTTCTCTAAAAACAGTACCTCCGACAATATTTCTAATTGTTCCATTTGGAGATTTATACATTCTTGACAACGAAAACTCTACAACTCTTTGTTCATCTGGTGTAATTGTTGCACACTTTATACCAACATTATACTTTTTAATAGCATTTGCAGCATCAATTGTTATTTGGTCATCAGTTTTTTCTCTTGACTCAATTCCAAGATCATAATATACTATATCAAGATCCAAATAATCTAGAATAAGCTTCTCTTTGATAAATTTCCATATAATTCTAGCCATTTCATCTCCATCTATCTCGACTATGGGATTGGCTACTTTAATTTTTGACATAAGATTTATACTTCTTTGATCCTAGCTTTCTTTCCTCTTAATTCTCTGAAGTAATAAATTCTTGATTGTCTAACTTTACCTTTCTTATTAACCTCAATTTTCTTTAGAGCAGGCATGTTAATTGGAAAAATTCTCTCAACTCCAACTGTACCAGACATCTTTCTTATGGTGAAAGTCTTTGATTGACCTCTACCTTTTATTTGAATTACTACACCCTTGAAAGACTGAGTTCTAACTTTATCACCTTCTCTAATTTCATAAAATACGGTAATTGTATCACCAGAAGAAAACGATGGAATGTCATTCTTGTTGATAAGCTTTTCTTGAACTAAATTTACTACAGAATCCATTGAAATAATTTATTAATAATTCAACTTAAATTGAATCGGTGCAAAAATAAACCTTTTTATTCATTATCAAAAAGATTTGGCCTAAGTAATTTTGTTCTTTCTAATGATTTATCATCATTCCATTTTTGAATTTCACTTTGATTACCAGATAAGAGAACTTTTGGTACTTCTAAACCTTTATAGATTTCAGGTCTAGTATATATGGGGGGAGCTATTAAATTATCTTGAAAAGTATCTGAAAGTGCAGACGATTCATCACCAATAATACCAGGTAAAAGTCTTATTATAGAGTCACAAAGGACTGCTGCTGGAAGCTCACCTCCTGAAACAACATAATTTCCAATTGAGATCTCCTTAGTAACAATATGTTCTCTAACCCTGTGATCAACACCTTTATAATGTCCACAAATAATTATGATATTTTTTAGATTTGATAAATAATTTGATTCTTTTTGATTCAATAATAATCCATCTGGAGTAAGATAAATTATCTCATCATAATTGTTTTTTTTCTTTAGAGACTCAATGCAATTGTCGATTGGTTCAATTTTTATAACCATTCCAGGAATGCCACCATATGGGTAATCATCAACTTTTCTTGAATTGTCTGCATAATCTCTTAAGTTATATGTATTTACTTCTACTTTTTTTGAGTCAATAGCTTTTTTAATTATTGAAAAGGAATTTAGATTGTCAAATACATCAGGGAATAATGTAATTACATCTATTCTCATTAGTCAGAACTTTTCTTAAGAGTTACTGAAGTAGTGATAAGCTTTTTATCTCTAATATATCTGACCTTAACTTTATCTCCAGGTCTTTTTGAAGATAAGTAACCTGATAAATCAGAAAACCTATTAATATTAACATTATCTATCGATTTAATTATGTCCCCCCTTTGAAGTCCAGCGTTATCAGCTCCAAATCCAGGTTCAATAACATCAATATAAAAACCTTCTGTCTCTTCTAAATTAAGTTGTTTGGAGTAAGAAGATCTAAGAGCGACTCCCCTAACTCCTAAAAGACCCTTTTGTACATCTCCATACTCTAAAATATCTTCAAATATCTTTCTAACTGTATTGCTTGGTACTGCAAATGAGTAGCCAACATATCCACCAGTCATTGATTGTATTAAAGTGTTTATTCCAATTAGTTCGCCTTTGATATTTACTAGTGCACCTCCGCTATTTCCAAAGTTAACAGCAGCGTCTGTTTGGATAAATGATTGATTCTTTTGATCAAATTCATTTAAGTCTCTAGACTTTGAGCTTATAATACCGGCAGTTACAGTAGAATTTAGATTATAAGGATTACCTACAGCTAAAACCCATTCTCCAATTAAGGTTGAATCTGAATCACCAAAGAAAATATAATCAAGATTTGAGACAGTATCTATTTTTAAAATTGCTATATCATAAACTTCATCAAAACCTATTATTTCTGCTTCATGCTCTCTGTTGTCGTTTGTTGTAACAATTACTTCCGTTGAGTTCTCAATAACATGATAATTTGTAACTATGTATCCATCAGGTGAAATAATTACACCAGAACCAGTTCCAACTTTTTTTCTAGAATCATCACCATAGAAAAATTGTAAAGCCCATGAATCACTATCTTTTACAATACTTGTATTTTTCACATGAACAACTGCATCAATTGATTTATTTGCTGCAAAAGTTAGGTCAGGTAATGAAGAGTTAGAGTATTTATACTGATTGAGATTAGTAGGAATTGAAATGCTAGAATATTTGTTATCAATTAATTCAGAAATTAATTTAGTATCAATTTGATTGTTAAACTTGTCACTTAAGGTTAAAACAAATAGAGACGAGACGATAGATAAAATAAGAATTTTAATATAAAGCTTCATTTTATTTTTTACATAAAAGTAAGATTTTAAAATTTTAATAATTATATTTTAACTATTGTTTAACTTGAAATAGGATAAATGAAATTAAGACTTAGAGCTCTAGAACCTTCTGATCTTGAAATGATGTATGATACAGAGAATGATAAATCCTTGTGGGTTTACTCAAATACTACTTCTCCTTTTTCTAAACATACTCTAAAAAAATTTATTGAAAATTCTCATCTTGATATAATTGAGCATAACCAAGTAAGACTTGTAATATATGATGAATCTAATTCGTATGGCTTCATCGATCTTTTTGATTATGATCACGTTAGTAGAAGGGCTGGAATTGGAATTATCATATTTGAAAGGTTTAGACACAGGGGTATAGGTTCTTTGTCATTAAAATTAATTGAAGAACATGTTTTAAATCATGTACCAATACATCAATTATATGCTAATATTTCGTCAAATAATGTTGAAAGTATTTCATTATTCAAAAAAAATGGTTATCATAAAGTTGGTTTAAAAAAAGACTGGTTGTTCTATAACAATAAATTTAATGATGAGCTTTTATTTCAAAAAATTTTAAATAGATGAAGTATTTAAAATTTTTAATACCCATTTCAATCTTATTTTTAATATTTATAACTGACCACTATAACAATTATTACAAGCCAAATACTTCTTTTGAGGATGAAAGTATATTTCTATTTGTAATGGAAGATGATAGTCTGGCATTTAAAGACTCAATATCAAAATATATCAAATCTGAAAAAACATTTTTTAAAGTTGCTGAAAAACTTGAATATCTTGAAAATAAAAAAACAGGAAGATTTAAAATAGTTAAGGATATAGGAAATAAAGATATTGTTAATTCCCTAAAATTTAACAATACTCCAGTTAATGTTACTTTCAATAATCAAGAAAGAGTTGAGGATCTAGCTGGAAGAGTTTCAAAACAAATATATGAGGATAGCACATCTTTGTTATCAGCATTTATTGATAAAGAATTCCTTCAAAATAATGGTCTAGACGAAAAAAATATTCTTTCAATCTTTATTCCAAATTCATACAATATTTATTGGAATACTAGCTCTGAGGATTTCAGAGATAGAATGCTAGCTGAGTATAATAAATTCTGGAATAAAGATAGATCCAAAAAAGCTCAAAAATTAGGTCTTACTAAATTAGAAGTAATTTCTCTTGCATCAATAGTTCAAATTGAAAGTAAAAGAAATGATGAGAGGCCAAGAGTTGCAGGGTTATACATTAATAGACTAAAAAAAAATATGAGGCTTCAAGCTGATCCAACTGTGATATACACAATTAAAGAGTATTACAAAAATTTTGATACAATTATTAGAAGGGTGCTTTATCGTGACCTTGAGTTAGAGTCTGAATATAATACATATAGAGTTGCAGGTCTTCCGCCAGGTCCAATTACTATGCCTGATATATCTGCTATTGATGCTGTTTTAAACTATGAAAAAAATAATTATTTGTTTATGGTTGCAGACCCTAGTAATAGAGGGTACCATCTTTTTGCAAGCAATTTGTCTGAACATAACAGAAATAGAAGAGCTTATATTCGATGGATTAACAGTAGGGGTATATACAGGTAAAAGCTAGTTGGATAGTTTCTGATTAAGATCCTCAACGTATTTTCTAAATTGTTTATCAGTAAAGCTGAGGTTGTCAACTGTTTTACATGCATGAAGTACTGTTGCATGGTCTCTTCTTCCGATTTGCGTCCCAATACTAGCTAGTGACGCTTTAGTTAGCTTTTTAGCAAAATACATTGCAATTTGTCTAGCTTGAACTATATGTCTCTTTCTTGTCTTTGATTGAAGAGTTTGTATATCCATTTGAAAATAATCTGAGACAACTTTTTGTATGTAATCAATCGAAACTTCTTTTCTATTATTTTTAACAAATTTATTTATAACATCTTTTGCTAGATCAATTGTAATCTCTGCTTTATTAAATGACGATTGAGCAATTAGAGATATTATAGCACCTTCTAACTCTCTTACATTAGAGTTAATGTTTTTTGCAACAAATTCTATTACTTCGTTATCGATTTTAACACCATCTCTGTATAATTTATTTTTTAAAATTGATAGCCTAGTTTCAAAATTTGGAGTTTGTAACTCTGCAGAAAGTCCCCATTTAAATCGAGATAAAAGTCTTTGCTCTATATCTTGCATATCAATTGGTGCCTTGTCAGATGTAAGGATAACTTGCTTCCCATTTTGATGTAGGTGATTAAAAATATGGAAGAAAACATCTTGAGTTCCTGATTTACCTGAAAGGAATTGAACGTCATCTACTATTAAGATATCAATAAGTTGATAGAAATGAATAAAGTCGTTTCTTGTATTCTTCTTTACGGAATCAACATACTGTTGTGTAAATTTTTCAGCTGATATGTATAAAATTGTCTTCTCAGGATATTTTTGCTTTATATCAACTCCGATCGCATGAGCTAAATGAGTTTTTCCTAATCCTACACCACCATAAACTAGAAGTGGATTAAAAGATGTGCCACCAGGTTTGTTAGACACGGCTATGCCTGCAGATCTTGCAAGTCTATTTGAATCACCTTCAAGAAAGTTTTCAAAAGTATAGTTAGGATTTAGTTGAGACTCAATCTCAAGATTTCTTATTCCTGGAATAACAAAAGGATTCTTTAACTCACTTGCAAATGTGCTGAAAGGAGATTCAATAGTTTGAGACTTAAGGTTACCACTGGATGAGCTTGGAATACTTTCAGTAAATGGCATCTTATTACCAAATGTATTTTCCATTTTGATTACATAAACAAGTTTAGCCTTTGAACCTAATTGTTTTGTAAGTGCAGTTCGTAAAATTTTGACATAATGTTCTTCAAGCCACTCATAAAAAAATTTACTCGGTACTTGAATGCTTAGAACATCCTCAGATAATTTAACAGGAATTATTGGTTCAAACCAAGTTTTGTATGCTTGAGGCTGAATATTATCCTTAATAAAAGTTAGACAGTTATTCCATACAGATGAGGGTGATTGACTCATTTTTTTTCTTGGCTAAAGGTTAATTGAATATATTTATAATTAATTGATTATTGTTCTAACAAATATTAATTAAAAAAAGTGAAAAAAAAATTAGTTTACTATTGATTATTAATTTTTTTTTAGTTAAAATCATACAGCATAAATTTGTAAGAAAAACAGTCGATTCCTTCATATTATAAAAAAATGAACTATAAAACGGGTTTAATAAAAGTTAGATATAGTGAAACTGATCAAATGGGAATAGTTCACCATAGTAATTATTTAAAATTTTTTGAACTAGCAAGAATTGAATGGCTTGAAAAATTAAAGATTCCTTATCAAAAAATTGAAGAAAGAGATATAATACTTCCAGTTGTTAGATGTGAAATAAAATTTATTAAATCTCTTTTCTTTGGTGATTCTTTACATGTAAATGTAATTTGCGAGAAAAAGCCTAGTTCAACTATTGAATTTAAGTATCAGATTTTTAATCAAAATGATGAGCTTACGACTGAAGGTACTACTACTTTAGCATTTTTAAATTCAAAATCAATGAAACCTCAGAGGTGTCCTAAAATCATTAGTGAATTATTTTAATTTTTGAAAATTTCATAAAACTTGTTGTCTCCAATCATTCTAAATTCTAATTTATCAATTTCATATTTTGGAGCAACTAGTCCTTCTTTAATATTTTTTTCAGACTTAAATATTCTAATACAATCCCATTTGTCAGAATCTATAAATTTTTGAATAGTATAAGCTCCTCCTTCTACAATAATTGACTGAATACCACGTTTAAATAATGATTCCAAAATTGAATCAAGATTAAACTGATTAATAACCTCATTGTCTATTTTTAATTCTAAATTTTTTGTTGATGAAAAAACAATTGTTTCTGACTCATTAGATAATACTTTTGAATTTGATGGGATTCTATTATTTGGGTCGAGAACTATTCTTTTAGGATTATTACCATCAACCAACCTAGTGGTTAATTCTGGGTCATCATCAATTACAGTTTGAACTCCAACTAAGATTGAATGTTCTTGACTTCTAAAATAGTGAGACATTTTCCTAGATTTTTCATTTGAAATCCAAAATATATCTCTTTTATTTAGATTAGATTTCTTTGGACTTATATACCCATCTTTAGATTCCGCCCATTTCAATATAATATATGGTCTCTTTTGATTATGAAATGTAAAAAATCTTTTATTAAGTAAATCACACTCATCTTTCATAATTCCATATTCTACACTACAACCATTCGAAATAAGAGTATTGATTCCACCGCCCAAAACATGACTGTTAGGATCTTCTGACCCTATTATTACATTCTTAATTCCTTTCTCAAGAATTAGCTTTGTACAAGGTGGAGTTTTTCCATAATGATTACACGGTTCAAGATTAACATATAATGTAGATTCTTTAAGTATGTCCTCATTAACTACGCTATTGATTGCATTGACTTCAGCATGATTACATCCGTACTCTTGATGTGAACCTTCACCAATTATCTTATTGTTATGAACAATTACACATCCAACCATAGGGTTTGGATACGTGTTTCCAATTCCTTCAGATGCTAATTCAATACATCTTTCCATGTATTTAATGTGTGTGTCCATAATTTTTTTAAAAATTAGAATTGTAAATTTAAGTTAAAAAGGTCATTATGCTTATAAGATCTATTAATGAAAGTGATAACAAAAGTATTTCAAGAATTCTCAGGGAGGTTCTAGTTGAAATGAAAATTCCAAAAATAGGTTCTGCTTATGAGGATCCAGAGCTCGACAAAATGTTTGAAGCTTATCAAAATCCAAGATCTATATATTATGTAATTGAACATGAAAATCAAATCTTAGGTGGAGCAGGAATATCTAAACTCAAAGAAAGCAGTAGTGATATATGTGAACTTCAAAAAATGTATTTTCACAAGTCAGTTCGAGGAAAAGGTTTCGGAAATAAAATGATTGATAAGTGTTTAACATTTGCAATAAAATCAAATTTCAGTAAATGTTATATTGAAACTATGCCTAATATGATTAGTGCTCAAAAGTTATATTTAAAAAAAGGATTTAAATATATTGATAAACCAATGGGAAATACAGGTCATACTGCCTGTCCTGTTTGGATGCTTAAAGATTTAAAATGAATATAATTGAACTTAGAGATTTTTATAGATCTGAATTACAAAAAACAAATAAAGAATCTGATTATATTTTTAAAATATTACTCAAAGAGATATGTAATATTGACCCTTTAAAAATAGCCCTAGACCCAAATTTTATTATAAAACCAGAAAATGAGATGCTTTTAAGAACAAGTCTAAAAAAAATTCTTAGAAATTATCCTTTAGATTATATTATTAATAAGAAAAGTTTTTTTGGTTATGACTTTTATGTAGATGAAAATGTGTTAATACCAAGACCAGAAACAGAAGAATTAGTCCAAT
>MDTD01058539.1_pt1 | contig 11727 bp, 12 predicted proteins | sample 811221 | NCBI WGS metagenome assembly MDTD01 (sample SAMN05326646, study PRJNA326480) | marine metagenome | isolation source: seawater | place: Pacific Ocean: South West | collected 2011
CCATGAATTCACCATCTACTGCTATTACATTGCCTAAATTTAAATCATCTGGTAAATCAACTTTGTGAAGTTTAATATCAATATTCATTTTTAAATATATATATATGAAACCTAAAAATTGTCTAATTTTTGGCGGTAGCGGTCAGATAGGTAGACACTTAGTGAGAAAATTAACAAAAAACAATATTACCGTAACTGTCGTAACCCGTAACATTCATCAAAAAAGTTATATTATAAAAACCCAAGGTAATGCTGGTTATATAGATGTTGCCGAAGCTAATATTTATGATGAAAAAAAGATAAGAAATTTATTTTCAAAAGCAGATATATGTATAAATCTGATAGGAATTTTGTTTGAAAAAAATAAAGGAAATACATTTCATAATATTCATACTCTTTTTCCATCTCTGTTAGCAAAATTATCAAAAGAATATAAATTAAAAAATTTTATTCACATATCTGCTTTAGGAATTAATGATGCTAAAGATAGCAACTATGCAAAAAGTAAATTAGAAGGTGAAAAAAATATTTTAAATAATTTCTCTCTTGCTACAATTTTGAGGCCATCAATTGTTTATTCGGTTGATGATAATTTTACGACTAATTTTATGACATTATTAAATAGACTACCTATTTTTCCATTATATTATTCTGGAAAAACAAAGTTTACTCCTATCCATTGTTCAGATTTGACTGATATAATTTATTATATAATTTCTAAAAATATTAATTCAAAGATAATAGAGTGTGTAGGTCCTGAAGTTATCACTTTTAAGAATATAATTGAGAGATTATTAATATTAATTGATAAAAAAAGATTTTTGTTACCTATGCCATTACCACTCGCTTTACTTTCTGCAAAAATATTTCAAATGATGCCAAATCCATTGCTTACTGAGGATCAATTAAGATTATTGAAATATGATAATATATTATCAAAAAAATATAAAAGCAATTTTGACATAGGAATTCCAAGCAAAAGATATTTTGATTTAGAGGTAAAAAAATATTCTTTTATGTGGCGTGAAGGAGGACAATTCTCAACCGAAAAATATATTTCTAAAGAGAATACTTAATTTTAAAAATAATTATTAAGCTGACTGAATTTTTTTTTCAATAAATTCTGGAACTTCTTCTTTATCAGTAACTTCTTCTTTTTTACCTTTTGGTTGATAAGCATATAGCAAATGAAGTTTACAATACGAAAAGTCTTTTAAAGAAGATCTTCCACAAAAATAAAAATTATTTTCATCTGGGTGGCCAATAGGCCATTTACAAGAGCTTTCATCTAATTCCTCTAATTGTTTTGGATTTTCAGGCTCAAAATTTTTTTCGATTAGTAAAGATCTAAATTTACTTTTTCTAATTTTTTTAGAACTAAGGTTGTTTTCCTCCATTGAGGATTCAAAATTCTTATTAGATGTTGCTGTTCTAGTTTTTATTTTTGCAGATAAGTTTAACCTGTGAGCTTTACCTATAACTGCGTTTCTACTAATTCCCCCAATAATTTCTGCAATTTGACTAGCAGTATTTCCATTACCCCATAATTTTTTTAATTTTTCTACCTTTTCCTCTGTCCAACCCATAAATTACTATATAATGTGTTAATTATTATTAGATACACAATATACTGATATTAACTTTAAATAAACAAGAAATTATTTGCATTTATCAACATAAAATTGATGCATTATTTTTATTAGGTTTTCAATCCATACTTGTAATTAATATTTTAGTTTATAAAAAGTTTTTATAAAAAAATTATGAGTTATTTAGCAAAAAATTATAATAGAAAAAAAATATCATTTGTAAAAGGTAAAGGCAGTTATCTTTATACAGCTAGTGGAGTTAAATATTTAGATTTTGTTCAAGGAATTGCTGTTAATTCTTTGGGGCACTCTCATCCAAAATTAATTAACGCTATTAATAAGCAATCCAAAAAACTTTGGCATGTATCTAACGCTTTCATAATTCCTGAGGGTGAAAAATTAGCTAAAAAGTTTGCAAAAAAAACATTTGCTGATTATGTTATATTTCAAAATAGTGGTGCTGAAGCTACTGAAGCTGCAATAAAAGTGGCTAGAAAATATTTTTATTCAATTGGAAAACCTCATAAAAATAGAATTCTTTGTGTAAAGAATTCATTTCATGGGAGAACAATTGCTGCAATTTTTGCCAGTGGTTCAAAAAAAATGACAGAAGGTTTCGGTCCAAAAGTTGGAGGTTTTGATCATTTTAAGTTTGGGGATCATAAATCTTTAAAAAAAAAGATTAACAAAAACACAGCAGCTATAATGGTCGAAACAATATTAGGCGAAGGTGGAATCAAAGTAATTCCAGATTGGTGTTTGAAAGATTTAAGAAAAATATGCAACAAAAAAAAGATATTATTAATTTTAGATGAAGTACAATGTGGCATAGGAAGAACAGGAGATTTTTTTGCATTCGAAAAGTCCAAAGTTAAACCTGATATAGTACCTATTGCAAAAGGCATTGGGGGCGGTTTTCCTATAGGAGCAGTATTAATGAATAAAAAAGCTGCTTCAGGAATGACTGCTGGAACACACGGCTCAACCTTTGGAGGTAATCCTTTGGCTATGCAAATAGGCAATACAGTTTTTGATATAATTTCTAAAAAAAGTTTTCTTAAAAATGTAAAAAAAAATTCTGGTTATTTTCATAAGCAATTGAACGATATTAAAAAAAAATATCCAAATATAATTAAAGAAGTTAGAGGCAAAGGCTTCTTAATTGGATTACAATTATACAAAGATCAATCAAATTTCATAAAAAAATTAATGGATAACAATTTATTAACAATTAGAGCAGCAGAGAATGTTGTAAGAATTTTACCTCCTTTAAATGTAAAAAAATCAGAACTTGATAAAGCATCAAAAATAATTGAGAAAGTTTGCTCAACTATTTAATTATATGAAGCATTTTATTCATCTTAAAGACATTCCAGCTAAAGATCTTCGAAAAATATTGATTGACGCAAAAAAAAGGAAACAAAAAAGATCTAAACTAAGTACTTTAGAAGCTGATAAGGACTCTCCTTTAAAAGGCAAGTTATTAATTCAAATGTTTGAAAAATCTAGTTTGAGAACAAGATTGAGTTTTTATTTAGCAATTAAACAGCTTGGTGGTGGAACTATAACACTTAAATCTAACGAATTGCATCTGGGTCAAGGAGGTGAGTCTTTAGAGGATACTGCAAAGATTTTATCTACTTATGGGGATGGGTTTATGTTGAGAACTGATAGTGATAAAAAAATTGATGATTTTAAAAAATATTTATCAATACCAATGATTAATGGTTTGTCTCCATTATCTCATCCTACACAAGTTTTATCTGACATATTTACAGTTGAAGAAATAAAAAAAAAACCAATTTCAAAATTAAACATAACTTGGATAGGCGACTCAAATAATGTTTTAAATAGTTTAATTGCTGCATCTGTTAAATTTTCATTTAAACTTAGCATTGGTTGTCCAAAAAAATATAAGCCAAAAAAATTTATTTTAAAATGGGCTAAAACTAAAAATAAAAAAATATATATATTTGATGATGCAAAACAAGCAGCTGTTAATGCAGACGTTATATTTTCAGATAAAGTTATATCTCTCAATGATAAGGTGAATAAAAAAAATAAGTTAAAAGATTTTAAAAATTTTAAAGTTAATAAAGTTTTAATGAGTTATGCAAAAAAAAATTGCACTTTTTTACATTGTTTACCAAGAGGTACAGAAGTTGAAGATAAAGTATTTAAAAGTAGAAGCTCTGAAGTTTGGCTTCAAGCATTAAATAGAGCTCACGTCCAAAAAAGTATTTTGTTATATTGTTTTGGTAAATTACTGTAGAGGGAGTGGATTGTCTGAATTTTTATTTAGATATTTTATAACAGAAGCCCTGTCCTTTTCCTTTCTTAATCCAGCAAAAGCCATTTTTGTACCTTTAATCCATTTAGATGGTTTAATTAAGTAACCATTTAATTCTTCAAAGGTCCATTCCTTACCATATCCCAAAAGTGCTTTTGAATATTTGTAATCACTTAAAGATCCAACTTGTCTACCAACTACATTATATAATGCGGGGCCAATATTATTCTTCCCCCCTTTTACAATTGAGTGACAAGCTGCACATTTTTTAAAAACTTTTTCTCCAGTAGCAAGGTCTCCTAAAGCCATCAATGCAGCTATATCAATTTTTTCTTCTACAGTTTCTGAGGATAGTTGAGAGCTAGCAGTTACTGCTTCCTCAACTTTTACAACATAGCCAGGCGATTTAGGTTTCTCGACATGAAATATAATATCAGAGAGTTTTCCAATACCAATTACAAGAAGTGCAACCATTAATACTGCTGCAACTATTTTATTAATTTCAAAAGAATCCATTTTTGATAAATTTATAGTGAACCTATAACATTAATATTTTAAAATTGCTTATATTTTACTGTACAATTTTGCCCCTCTTTATAATCTAAATAAATATATAGAATCTATGAAAACGTTAATAATTATACCCTCAAGAATGTCAGCCACAAGATTACCTGGTAAACCCTTACTGAAGATTAATGGTCTTTCTATCATCTCCCATGTTTTTAAAAAAGCAGAAAGTGCAAATATAGGAGAGGTTATTGTTGCTTCTGGAGATGAAGAAATAATCGATGATGTTAAAAGTAACGGTGGAAATGCAATTTTAACCTCTAAAAACCATAAAACTGGCACAGATAGAATTTATGAAGCGTTTACCTTAATAAACAAAAAAAACATTGATTTTATAATGAACCTACAAGGAGATGAGCCTGATATTGATATAAATGATATAAAAATTTTAGATAAAGAGATGAAAATAAATAATTCAAAAATTGGAACGTTGGCAGCAAATATAAAAAGTAAAACGATATATGATGATGAAAATGTAGTTAAAGTAAAGATCCAAGACTCATTTGATAAAAAATCATTTCCATATGCGCAAAATTTTATGAGGAAAACAAAAGATAAAATTAACGTTTACCATCATCTAGGAATATATTGTTATAGAGTAGAAGCTCTTAGAAAATTTATCTCATTTGATCAATCTAAAAATGAGTTAGAAAATAATTTGGAACAATTAAGAGCTCTAGACAATGATATTAATATTAATGTAGCACTTGCAAATAGATCTCCAATAGGTATCGACACTAAAGAAGATTATCTAGCTATAAAAAAAATAATGAAATATAAATAGTTATGACTAAAATTTATTTTCAAGGTACTTTTGGAGCATATTCTCATTTAGCAGCACTTTCAATTGACTCAAAAGCTGAAATAGTTCCATGTAAAACTTTTGATGAATGTTTTTTAAAAGCATCTAATGATAAAGACTCAAAAATTGTAATTCCAGAATCTAATAGGATTACTGGTAATATCGGAATAGAGTATCTCATTTTTAAATATCGTTTAAATATTTATTCTGAATATTTTCAGAAAATTGAGCATAATTTGTTAGGTCAGCCTGGAGCCAAGATAACAGATATTAAAAATGTGTTTTCACATGTTCAAGCATTATCTCAATGCTCTAAATTTATCAAAAAAAATAATATTAATGAGCATGTTAGAGCAGATACAGCAGGCTCAGCAAAAATGATTTCAATAAATAAAAAAAAAAGATGAAGCAGCTATAGCTTCTATTTTAAGTGCTAAAACTTATGGACTAGAAATAATTGAAAAAAACATAGAAAATGATCAAGGCAATTTAACAAGATTTTTAGTTATGGGAAAAAGTGTAATGCAACCTGAGTTTGCTAAAAAAAAATATATAACCTCTTTTTTATTTAAACTTAAAAGCAAGCCAGCTGCTCTTTATCAATCTTTAGGTGGTTTCGCCATCAATGGCATTAATTTAACTAAATTACAAAGTTATCCTGAAAAGAACTCTTTTGACTCATTCTTTTTTTTATGTGATCTTGACGGACATATTGAAGATCCAAAAGTACAAAAATCATTAGAGGAGTTAGGACTTCATTGCCAAGATTTTCATGTTCTGGGTGTTTTTGAGGCAGATCCTGTAAGAGAAAAAAAATCATAATCTTTTCTTGTAGATTAGAAAACAATACTGCTATAATAGTTTTGGAGGCTAGAGGTGGATGCTGCTTTAACCCGATCAGATCTTAACAGAAGCAGTCGTAGAGACAGTTATTCAGGTTCTAGTCTCCTGAAAATAATAAAATGAACAAAAATTCTAAAGTTTTAGCCCTTAAATATAGACCGAAAACATTTGATGATTTGATTGGTCAAGAAGTGGTAGCCGAAACAATTATAAACTCAATTAAAGCTGACAAAATACCAAATGCCTATCTTTTTACTGGGATCAGAGGAATTGGAAAAACAACTATAGCCAGGATTGTAGCAAAGTCTTTAAACTGCTCAAAAGGGATCGAGAATTTGTGTAAGAAGGATTTATGTGAGACTTGCGAAGCTATAGCAAATTCTAATCATATAGATGTTCTTGAAATGGACGCTGCAAGCAAAACAGGAGTAGATGATGTTAGGGATTTAATAGAATTTTCAAGATACGGCCCAACGTCATCTAAGTATAAGATTTTTATAATTGATGAAGTGCACATGTTAAGCAAACAAGCATTTAATGCATTATTAAAAACACTTGAGGAACCCCCAGATTATTTAAAGTTTATTTTTGCAACAACTGAAATCAAAAAAATACCGATTACAGTAGTATCAAGATGTCAAAGATTTGATCTAACTCGAATTAAATCTACAAAATTATTTGAATTTATAAAAAAAATTAAAGATAAAGAGAAAGGAAAAGCCACGGATGAAGCTTTAAAACTAATAGTTAAAATTTCTGAAGGCTCGGTAAGAGACGCACTATCTTTATTAGATAGAGCTTTGTTAAGTTTAAATAATGAAGAGGAATTAAATTTAAGCGTAGCTCAAAAAATATTTGGCTATTTTGACAAATCACAATTAATAGATTTATTTCATTTAATTTTAAAGGGTGATGAAAATAAAGTAATAGAAAATTACCGAAAAATTTATGATCAGGGTGTAGAGCCAAAAATATTTATCAATGATTTTCTAGAAATTTTATATTATTTCAAAAATATTAATTCTCTTACAATTGAAAGCACCAATTTTTCATTAAATGACGAAGAATTCAACAAAATCAAAGAAATTTCAAGTGGTGTTGATAGCGATTTGTTGATCCTGTTCTGGCAATTTACAATTAAAACTTTAGGTGAATTTGATATTGTTTCAAATCAACATTTATCTATTGAAATGTTTTTATTAAGATTGATTCATATTAAAGGGTTTAAGCCTCAAAAGGATTATGTCAAAGTAAACAAACAAGAAGATAATGATGAAAATGATATTTCTCCAAAAATGATTAATAAAGAAACAGTCAATCAAATTAAGAATGTGGCACAAGAGAAAAAAACAAAACCAAAGACACTAATAGAAAAAAAGGTATCCAACGAAATTGAAATAGAATCTTTAAGTGAATTAGTTGATATATGTATCAAAAAAAAAGAGATAAAACTTAAACATGAACTAGAAAAAAATGTTAATCTAGTTAAATTTGAAAGAGGGAGAATTGAAATTTCTTTTAATGATAATTTGGATAAAAACTTTGTTAAGGACTTGTCTTTAAAACTTTTAGAATGGACTAAACATAGATGGATTATAAGTTTTAGTAAGTATCAAGGTGAAGTCTCTATAAAAGATAAGGAAAAAAATATTAAAAAAGAATTAATTGAAAATGTAAAAAAATCTGATTTGTATAAAACTATGTTAGATTATTTTCCTGATGCTGAATTAATTGATGTTAAAACATTAAAAAAAAAAGATAATCAATAATGACTGATTTTACAAAAATACTTGATAAAGCAAAAGAACTTGAAACAAAAATGAGAGAAAGCCAAGAAAAAATTAAAAATATAAGAGTTGAAGGAGTTTCTGGCTCTAATTCTGTTAAAGTTATCTTAGATGGAGAGGGGGAAATGCAGAAAATAGAGATCTCTGATGAAATTTTAAAAGAGGAAAAGTCAATAGTAGAAGATTTAATAGTTGCTGCTCATAATAATGCTAAAATTCAACTGAAATCTAAAACGAATGAAGAAATTACAAAGGCTACAGGTGGTTTAGGTATTCCAGGCTTTAAATGGCCATTATAGTAAATGCAAAATATAAATGAAATTGAAGATTTAATAAAGTTAATTTCTAAACTTCCAGGATTGGGACCAAAATCTGCTAAACGAATAGTTTTAAAATTAATAAATAATAGAGATGAGCTAATTAAACCAATGGCAAACACCCTTGCCCAAGTTTATAAAAATGTTATGCGTTGCAAATTTTGCGGATCACTAAAATCTAATATAAAAGGCTGTTCAAACTGTGAGAGTGTGAAGGAAAAATTTAACAAAATTTGTGTGGTAGAGGATATAGCTGATCAATGGTCTATTGAAAATTCAAACATTTATAAAGGATATTTTCATATTCTTGGTGGAACAATTACTTCTGTTGGCAATAAAAAAGAGGATCTTTTGATAAATTCATTAGTTGAAAGAGTTAGTAAAGAAAAAATTGAGGAAGTTATTTTAGCAACTAGTGCAACTGTTGAGGGCCAAACAACAGCGTATTATATTCAAGATAGTCTAAAAAAAACAAATGTAAAAATTACCAAGCTTGCACAAGGCTTGCCAGTTGGAGGTGAAATTGAAAATTTAGACGATGGAACTCTTTTTTCTGCTTTTAAGAATAGATTAAATTTGAAATTTAATTCTGATTAATTTTTCTTTTTAATCTATTCAAATGTAAAAGAGGCTCAGTATAACCTGATGGTTGATCTTTACCTTTAAAAATCAAGTCACATGCTGTTTTAAAAGCTCTAGATCTATCATAATCATCACTCATATTAATGTATCTTTTATCATTATTATTTTGTTCATCGACAATTTTTGCCATCTCTTTCATTATCTTCATGACTTTACTTTCTGTTGTAATGCCGTGATGAATCCAATTTGCAATATGTTGAGAAGAAATTCTAAGAGTTGCTCTATCCTCCATTAGTCCTATATTGTTTATATCAGGCACTTTTGAACAACCTATTCCCTGATCAATCCATCGAACAACATATCCTAACAAAGTTTGTGCTGAATTTGATATTTCTGAATTTACCTCATCTTCTGACCAATTAGGATCAATCGCAATTGGTACATCCAACAGATCATCTAATTTTGCTAGTTCACGATTTTTAATTTTTTTCTGTTCCTCAAATATGTTTATCTGATGGTAGTGGAGAGCGTGTAACGATGCTGCTGTAGGAGATGGAACCCACGCACAATTTGCTCCAGCTTTTAAATGATTAATTTTATCTTCCATCATTTCTTTCATTTTATCTGGCATAGCCCACATTCCTTTTCCTATCTGAGCTCTTCCAAAAAAACCGCACTTTAAACCAACATCAACATTATTATTTTCATATGCATTTATCCACTTCGAGGATTTCATGTCTCCTTTTTTAATCATTGGCCCTGCTTCCATAGATGTGTGTATCTCATCTCCAGTTCTGTCTAAGAAGCCAGTATTAATAAAAAAAACTCTGTTTTTTAAGGTTCTAATACATTCTTTTAAATTTGCAGAAGTTCTTCTTTCTTCATCCATTATACCAATTTTGCATGTATATCTCTTCAATCCTAAAACATTTTCAACTTTTGAAAAAATTAAATCTGTGAAATTAGTCTCCTCAGGACCATGCATTTTTGGTTTTACAATATAAATAGATCCCATTCTTGAGTTTTTTTTTAATTTTAAATCGTGAAGAGCAGCTGTAGTTGTAAAAAATGCGTCCATTATACCCTCAGGAATCTCAGATCCATCTTTAAGAATGATTGATGGATTAGTCATAAGATGACCAACATTTCTTATTAATAGCAAACTTCTTCCATGAAGTTTTAAACCTTTGCCATCTCTAGAAATATAGCTTCTATCCGGATTTAATTTTCTCTCTAAATTTTTACCATTTTTCTCAAATTGTACTTTTAAATTTCCTTTCATTAAACCTAGCCAGTTTTTGTAACAAACTATCTTGTCACTTGAGTCAACAGCAGCAACACTATCTTCATTATCACATATCGTAGATATGGCCGACTCTATGATTACGTCACTTATCCCAGCAATGTCATGTGCAGCACTAAATGCTTTAGGATTTATAATTATTTCGAAATGAAGATTATTATTTTTAATTATTATTGCGCTTGGATTATTAGCATCACCCCTATGCCCAACAAACTTATTTTTATCTTTTAAATTATACTCGTAATCATCCTTAGAAATAATTAAATCTTTATTAACTACTTTTAAATTAGCAATATTTTTCCAGCTTGTTCCTTCAATTGGTATATATTTGTCAAAGAATTCCCTAACATATTTAATTACCTCTTGACCTCTTAAAGGGTCATATCTTTCACTACCACCCTCCTCAGACTCAATTATATTAGTCCCATACAAGCTATCATACAAACTTACCCATCTTGCATTAGCAGCATTAAGAGTGTATCTCGCATTCATTATTGGGACTACTAGTTGAGGTCCAGCAATTTTTGTTATTTCATTATCTACTTTATCAGTCTCAATGTTAAAATCTTTACCTTCGTCAATAAGATATCCTATTTCTTTTAAAAATTTTTTATATTCTTCAATCTTAATTTGTTTGTCTTTATTTTTAATATGCCATTCATTAATTTTTTTTTGAATATTTTGTCTTTTTTTTATAAGCTCTTTATTAATTATTGATAGTTCATGTACAGCTTCATTAAATCCTTGCCAAAATTTTTCTTTATTGATACCTGTATCTTTTAGCAATTCGTTATTAACGAAAAACAATAGATCTTCAGCTACCTTTAAATCGTTAACATTTTTATATGAAGCTAGCATATTACAATCTTTAAAACTCAAGTAAAATTAAGTCAAATAATTAATAGTAGCATAGACATTTTGTTGTCATTTTTCTAACTTATGTAATAATTTATTTTATTATGAAAAATTACCTTAATTTTGAAAACGATATAAAAGACTTAGAAGTTGAGTTAGATAAATTAAAAGATCCTTATAACCAAGGTGGTTTGTCAGAGGTTGACACAAACAAAATTTCTAAAACTCAAGAAGAATTAGATAAAAAATTAAAAGAAATTTATTCAACACTTGATCCTTGGCAAACAACAATGGTTGCAAGACACGAAGATAGACCTAAATCAAAATTCTTTATAGAAAATTTATTTGAAGATTTTATTTCTCTTGCTGGAGACAGATATTATGGAGAAGATAAATCAGTAATTACTGGATTTGCAAAATTTAATGGTCAATCTGTCTTAGTCATTGGACAGGAAAAAGGAGATAATTTAGATTCTAGAATTGAGAGAAATTTTGGCATGATGAGGCCTGAAGGATACAGAAAAACTATTCGTTTAATGGAACTAGCTGATAAATTTAATATACCAATTATTTCTTTTATTGATACACCAGGTGCCTATCCTGGAGTCGGCGCTGAGGAAAGAGGTCAAGCAGAGGCTATTGCAAAATCAATTGAATGTTGCATGAAATTGAAAGTCCCTACTTTAGCTATAGTTATTGGTGAGGGTGGTTCTGGAGGAGCAATTGCGCTAGCTTCTTCTAGTAAAGTGATGATGTTAGAGAATGCAATTTACTCTGTAATATCTCCAGAGG
>MDTD01096917.1_pt1 | contig 11727 bp, 7 predicted proteins | sample 811221 | NCBI WGS metagenome assembly MDTD01 (sample SAMN05326646, study PRJNA326480) | marine metagenome | isolation source: seawater | place: Pacific Ocean: South West | collected 2011
ATAGTTTTTATAAAATTATTACCACATATTCCATATACGGATGCAAGTCTTATTACCATTCCAAGATGTGAATTTTCTAAAACAGCTTTTTCACCTAATGATTTAGTATACCCATAATAATTTATAGGTGAAACTTTGCTATTATAAGACTTCACTCCATTTGCACCTTTTCCAAATACATAATCCGTAGAAAAATGAATTAAACCTATGTCTCTTTTAACTGTTTCAATTGAAAGGTTTATAGGACCGGTATAATTTATTTCCTTTGCTATTTTTTTTTGTTCCTCAGCTTTATCAACATCTGTATAAGCTGCAAAATTAAGCACCAAATTAATTTTATTATTATCTAGAAAATCTATTATTGATTTCTTATTTCTTATGTCTAATTTTTTAGAACTAGGAAAAAAAAATTTATATTTATTATTATTTTTTAATGTTTTTAATTCCGATCCAATTTGTCCACTGCCGCCAGTCACTAATATGTTATTCATTTATGATCGCCCTAACCTACTTCCTGAATAAGCAGTTAAAAATTCTTTATTATCTAAATACCATTTTATAGTTTCTTCTAAACCTTGAGCCCAACTAATGTTTGATTGCCAATTTATAGCTTTTATCTTTTCGCTATTTAATGCATATCTTTGATCATGACCAGGTCTATCCTCAACAAACTCTATTAATTGATTATACTTGCCACTACTTAGCGGTATTAATTTATCAAGAATAGAACAAATGTTATTTACTACATCGATATTTCTTAATTCATTTTTACTTCCAATATTATACTTTTCACCAGCAATACCATCTTTAATTGCAACAAGTAGACCCTCGGAATGATCATCAACATATATCCATTCGCGTATCTGTTCGCCATTGCCATAAATAGGTATTTTTTGATTATTAATACATTTTAAAATAGTTAAAGGTATTAGTTTTTCTGGAAATTGCCATGGACCATAATTATTTGAAGTATTTGTCACTATTACAGGTAGATTAAATGTCTTAAACCATGCCCTTGCTAAATGGTCACAAGCAGCTTTAGAGGCTGAATACGGACTATTTGGCTTGTATGTACTATTTTCATCAGAAGGCGGTTCATTGGGCCTTAAGGAGCCATAAACTTCATCCGTAGACACAATTAACAATTTAAAAATATTTTTTTCATCATCTTCGAGTTTTTTCCAATACCTATAAGTTGAATTTAGTAAGCTATAAGTACCATTTATATTTGATTTGACAAAATCAGAAGGATCATCAATCGATCTATCTACATGTGTTTCTGCAGCTAAATGGATAACTTTGGTTGGTTTATGTCTTTCTATTATTTCAAAGATCTTATTCTCATTACAAATATCTTCCTTATAAAAATGATAATTTTCTGTCTTATCATAGCTTTCTAAAGCATTAAGGTTTGATGAATATGTGAGCTTGTCAATATTACATACTGTTTTTTCTTTTTTTAATAATATTCTTATTAGGCTTGAACCGATAAATCCATATCCACCTGTTATTAAATAAATATCTTCTGACTCAGTTGTCATCCTAAAATCCCATAGTATCTTTTATATCGTTCCAATAAGGCAAGTTATTATCTTTTGATGAAATAATCGGTTTATTGTTATTTAAATTCCAATTCACGTTAAAAGTTTTATCATCCCATTTAATTCCATACTCATTTTCTTTTGAATAATAAGAACCCACTTTGTATAAAACTTGTACATTATCAGTTAAGGTACAAAATCCATGTGCAAAACCTTTAGGTATATATATCCAACCTGTTTCTGGACTCATATTCTCATAGCCACATTGTTCAAAAGTATTAGAATTTTTCCTCAAATCGATAAAAACATCCTGAATTTTACCCTTAAGAACACGCAATAACTTACTTTGAGAGCTTTCACCAACTTGAAAATGAAGACCTCTAATAGTTCCTTTGTTTTTAGAATAAGAAACATTATCTTGAACAAATTCTTCATCTACACCATGATCTTTCATAGTTTTTTTATTATAAATTTCTGAAAAAGAACCCCTTTCATCATCAAATGAGGTTGTTTTAATCATTAAAACATCAGAAAAAGACTGGCTACTCATCGAATAAACCCTCTACAATTTTTATTTGTAATGGAAGACATTTTTTAAATAGATCATAATCATTTTCGATAGTTTTTCTTGCCTCTTTTCTAATAGAGGTAAATTTCATTGGGTCATCAAGAATCTTATTGATATTCTTAGATATTGCTTGATGATCAAAAAAATCAACCAAGAGCCCATTCTTATTATGTTTAATTACCTCTTCTACCGGTGGTGTTTTTGATCCCAATATCAAGCCGCCCAATGACATTGATTCTAACATAGACCATGACAAAACAAATGGATAAGTTAAATATACATGGACTGAGGCTATATCTAGTAAACTCAATAACAAATTATATTTAACAGTACCTAAAAACTTAATATTATGATCTTTAGGTATATCTTTTTTAATCTCATTAAAATACATATCCTTGTAGGATAAATCACCTTTAGGTCTAGCCCCATAACTAACATCTGACCCGCCTACAATTAAAATATATGCATCTGGATGTTTTTTAATTACTTCTGGAAGTGATCGCATAAATATATGATAACCTCTATATGGTTCTAAATTTCTATTAATAAATAAAATAACCTTGTTGTTTCTAGTAAGCTTAATTTTTTTATCGTCTGAAGTTAAAGTAACTGAGGCATCGGGTTTTGATATAAGAGTCTTCGTATCTATACCATCATGCACAACCTTAATTTTGCTTTGATATTCCTTAGGAGCAGTGCTTTTTTGAAATTTTGTTGGACTTATCATAATATCACTTTGATTGCATGCTGATAAAAATGTTGCGTTTCTTGCTACTAACTTAGTTCTTAAATGAATATCATAATCTGGTCTATTATCTTCTTTTAAATCAAAATCAACATCTGAGTCTTTTGTGTTGTAATAAAACTCAAAATAATTGACAATCTTTGTCTTAGGCCAAACCTCTTTTAAAACGAAACCTTCTCCCCAGCCTGGATGAACTATAAGTAAATCAGGCTCTAAACCATCTTCTTTTAACTCTAGAGCCCGCTCAAGAACTGCACTTGCTCTTATCATTTTTGTTTCAAATTCAATAGCTAACTTACTAGTGCCATCACTATTTCCTTTATCAATTTTATATTTGTAATGAGTAATATCTCTCAAATTATCATTTAAATTCTTTAGAGAGTACGTATTGGGAGAATCCAATGATAATGAATGTACATCGTATTCCTTTAATCTTGCCATCTCTGGGGCTAGATTCTTAAATTGTGCAGGAAAATTTTGGTGTAAAAATAAAATAGTTTTTTTACTCATTTTTTTCCCCTGCAATATAAATATATCCATATTTTAATAAAAATATCATAATATTAAAAACCTTATCTCTATCTATTTTTGTATCTTTAATAATTTCTTTAATAAATGTTACTTTGTTTTCTTTTAATAATTTAAAAACTTTAAGCAATTCATCTTTATTGGGAATTTGATCAGTATATTTAATACTATTAAAATCAAGTATTTTATTTGGTTCAATATTATTTATAGTATCTGATAAATTAAACTTTGTTTTATCACTAATTAATTCTGTTGGGTAATCAGAAAACAACATAAAAGGGTCTAATCGATTGCTTGGTAATGATTTTTTTTCTAAATTTATATACTTTTCATATTTCTTAATACGAATACTGTTAAGTTCCTCATATAACTCTTCGTATTGATCAAGAATAACATGCCAAGAAAATTTATCTTTTGCTCTTTTTTTACCATTTTCTCCTAACTGTTTTCTAAGATCTGAGTCTTCAATTAGTAATGTTAATTTTTGAATACATTTATTTATATCAACAGCTACCTTATGAACTGTTCCACCAATATAATTATCATAATCAATAAGACCCATCATGTAATTAAACATAAGGTCTTCTCCAAAACCTTCGCCAAGAGCATATGTAGGAATTCTAAAACCATCTTTTTGATCTCTCACAGTTGATCTATAACCATCCCAATCAGAAACTATTACTGGTACGCCACAAGCCATAGCCTCAAGAGGAGTTAAACCAAAAGTCTCTTGTATATTATCACTTAGAGACATAAAAATATCGGCGCTAGCTAAAGTTATATTCTTATTACTAATATCCCTTCCGTCTAGAAAAATACAGTTAACTGAAGGACATACAGTCTTTGAGTCTTCAATAAAAGAATTTTTAATAAAATCACTAGCAAACCAGCCAGTTTGAATAAGGTGTATTTTTTGATCATTTTTTAGGTTTTGAGCAATATTTTCTAAAGCAATGTACATTGGTAGATGGTGTGCCTTAGCATGAAAGCTTAATCTACCGACATAAGCAACAACAATATCATTATCTTTAATATTTAACTTAACTCTTGAATCATTTTTAAATTTATCAGTAAAATCAAATTCATCAATATTTATACCTAAAGGAATAATAGGTAATTTTGGTATAATGGTTTGAGAATAACCTAATCTCTTTTTAAGAAATTCTTTTTTAATATCAATGATCTTATTGGCAGTATTAAGAACGCTTTGAGATGTACAAATAATTGCATCCCAAGGCATTACAGGTTCTGTTAATAACGCTGAAAAGGAATTCATTACGTCATATGATGCAGTTGTATGCGTAATACCACACAAACTATACTTCTCATGTCCAAAAAAACTTCTGTGATTGGCATAATCAATTATATTAGGACCTGGCAATTGAATTCCTCCAAATTCGGCAGTTAAATCTGGTTCCATGTAAGGAAAACTTTTTAAGTCAATTGTTTCATTATCTTTTGTTAAAATACTTTTGATGTCATCTATTAATAATTGTTTTTGTTTTTTATTTTTTAAATAAACTCCAAGTGATTTATACCTTTTTGATAATATAATCGACTTAAGAAAAGACCAGCCTGCTGACTGTCTTCCCATTAGCTTATCACCTTTAATATTAAATCCATCGTTCTCATAATATATCGAAAAGAGTTTATGTGATTTATTTTGAGGTTTATTACTCATGTAATTACTGATTAGATACTTTTGTTTCTTTCAAAAGATCGGTATGTGTTTTTAAAATTTCAAAAAGTTCTAATGAGTCAACTTTTTCTTTTTTTGTCGCAATGCCCCATAATACATATCTTGCTGGAACTGCAGCTACTATTGCACGCTGAAAGCCAAATTGAGTAAGGGTGTCTTTTAAAACATCTGCTGTAAAACCAACTTTATGAGCCATATAATGATTGCCAATTGCTATTGCTGGCCTCAAGCCATAAAGTATATCTATTGCACATATTGGGCCAGCTGCAGATTCATAAAGCACACCTGTTAGATTACCGCTAGAGACCTGATTACAAACAGATTTAAGATCGGGACATGTAATAATTAAAAATCCATCTTCCTTAAGAACACGACTAAATTCACGAATTGCAGTAGGTACCTCATGAGCATATAAATGTTCAATATTATGTGATGAATATATAGCGTCATAACTCTTATCTTTAATAGTAGACATATCCGTCATAGAAGTAACAATATCAGGCTTTACAGCTTCATCTATATCAGCTCGTACCTCTTTCCACTCATTGGTGTTAAAAGCAGGTGTAGTGAATTCTTTAGTCATGTTACCGCAACCAACATGTAAAAAAGTTTTTGTCATATCTATATTTATATAGAAAAAATTAAAAGAATGTAAAAAAAGGGAAATTTATTATTGAACATATTATAAATTTCTTGAGCTTAATAATTATACTTTAAATACTTTCATCATCCCATGTATTGCCAGACATGTCTTTCCTAAGTTTAGGAAGAGACACCCAATCTCCATCTGAAACTTTTTTTAGCATTGAAGGTTTTATTAAAATACTTGTACAAGAAACACAGTCTTCAATTGGTTTCAATCCAAAAAAAGGAATTTCTATAAATCCATTATCAATAAAAACACTAATGCTATTTCTATAATGATCGGAATTATCAAAAAAAATAATCCCCTCAAAATTATTATCAACCAACCATCGAGTTATTTTGGCTCTGTTTTCTCCTGCATCAATTAATATTGCATCAAAATTATTAATATTTTTAATACTATTTTCTTTTAAGGAGTCGATAATGGATTTGACTTTAATTACATTTACATTTTTTGGCGCTTTTGAAGAAATTTCCTCATACCAATCTTTATTGGTCTCATATGATGTTAATGATTGAAAAAATTTAGAAAAATATAACGTTGAACCCCCTGAACCAAATTCCAGAAGTTTCATTGAACGCCAATTCTTAGTTTCAAACCAATATAAAAAACTAGTTGTCAAAAGAGGGATTGTTTCTCCATCACCATTCATTATGTTGTTACTTTGAGAATTAAAAACTCCTATTGATTTTAAATAATTATAAAAAAATTCAAGTTTTGTTGATGGATTCAAAATTAAAGAGGCATGCTTAATCTTATCACTAGTAAATCCTTCTTCTAGGGCTGCGGACAATATTTCACGAGCTTTATGAATTTTGCCAAGTTTAATGAGTGACCCAAGTAAACTAACCCAATATTGTTCTTTTTTTTGATCACTAATTACTGCCTTTTCAAAAAAAGATACTGACATCTCGAACTTACCAACACTTGCAGCCAAAATACCTATATTATGATTTGCATCAGAATGAGAGGGTTGTATTTCTAAAATTTCTCTATAAAGATTTTCTGCTTGGGTTAAATCTCCTTTTTGATGATGTGTAATTGCTTTTTTAAGTAAATTGCTGATGTCTTTTTCCATTTTAATTATCCGGCCTTAAATCAAAAGAAACAATTATCCTCTCTGTATCCGTAGTGAAAGGAATAGTTCCATGATACAAAGATGATGGAAAGAAAACTATATCACCTATTTGAGGATTATGAATTTTTTTTGGTAAGTTAAGGTTTTGATAATCAGGAACAGCTAAATCAAATTTAATACCACCTTCATTTTCATTAAGCGTTGGAACTACTTTTAAATAAATAACACCACTTAACCAACCATCAGGATGGATATGAGAATTATGATATCCTTCCTCTTTAAGAATTATATGCCAACCTGTTATATTTTTATTAACCGGCCATTTTTCAATAAAAGTACATTTCTCGTTTTGAAATTTTTCATAATATATATCTATCTCTTTTAAAATAATATCTTTTAAAGTGACTATATTGGAATTCGAATACTCAAATATGTTACCTATAGATTTAAACCCTCCATTCCCAGATTGGTTAGGTGGATTCCATATTGCGCCTAAATTTTTTAAATCCTTGATAAGATTTTCTATGAATAAATCGGAATTTTTCATCTTAGATGAAAGGTTAGAAATATGTAAAAAATCTAATGGTTTTCTACAAAATCTATTTGCTGTATCTTTTTTTAGAACTTGAGCTATAAATGTAGAAAAAGCTGCAATTCCAATATTCTTGTCATCTAATTTTTGATTATCCTCAATTCTCTTATAAATTTCTTTAGTTTTCCCCAAAGCGTATAAACACTCAATAGCTCTACTTCTAGACTCAGGTGTGCCATAGCTATCATATAAACTCAGAGCTTTATCAAGTTTTCCTTGGACTAGAAGCCTCGAAGCCATACTCTTCGTAAGAGAATTATGAGTAGGAGCGATCGATATATATTTTTTGTAGTAAATCTCAGCATCATCAAATCTATCAAGCATTTGCATTAAATCACCCATATGATCAATTGCTGATAACATATCCGGTTTCAATTTGATTGCTTTCTCAAGACTTAATTTAGCTTCATTTAATTTATTTAATTCTTTTAGTATAATACCAAGACCAATGTGGGCTTCTGCTAAATTAGGATTTAATTCTATTGCTTTTAGGCAACTAGCTTCAGCTTCTTTTAATCTTCCTAGTTCTTTATAAGTTACACCAAGGTTGTTATGAGCTTCAGCTAAATTTGGATTTAATTCTATTGCTTTTAGACAACTAGCTTCAGCTTCTTGTAACCTTCCTAGTTCTTTAAAAATATCACCTAAATTGCTGTGAGCTTCAGCTAAATTTGGATTTAGCTCTAACGCATGTAAGTAACTCGCTTCTGCCTTTTGTAATTTCTTTAAGTCTTTAAAGACATTACCTAAGTTACTGTGGACTTCTGCTAAATTTGGATTTAGCTCTAGCGCTTGTAAGTAACAAGCTTTAGCTTCTTCTGGTTTATCAAGTTCTTTTAGGATATTACCTAAGTTACTATGAGCTTGAAACAATTTAGGACTTAACTTTATTGCTTTTAAACAACTTGCTTCAGCTTCTTCTAATCTTCCAAGTTCTTTATAAGTAAGACCAAGAATGTTATAGGCTTCAGCGTCTTGTGAGGATAACTCAATAGCTTTTTGATTAGCATTTAAAGCCTCAGGAAGTCTACTTGTACTCAAATATATAGAACCAAGTATTTTCCAAGCGAATTGATGTTTTGGAAATCTATCGGTCATGGAAATTGCGTATTCTTCAGCATCTGCAAATCTTCCTTTTTGATACTGTTCTAGTAGATTATTGATTTGATCTTCAGAAGGATTTAATCCATTAACATTTTTATTTATTTTTTTTTCAGGTAATTTTTTTTCAAAATTAATAATTTTATCTATTGCAAAGCCTTGTTTTTTTGCTTGCTTAACGATTTTCTTAGCATTTATAAAATCATCTGCTTTAATTAAAGCATCGATATAACTTAGCCAATATTGTTCTATTTTTGGATTGGTTTCGAGGGCTATTTTAAACAAAGGTAACGCTTCAACAGCTTTATTCATTGAAACCGATAGAACACCAAGATTATGGTTAGCATCTGAATGCTTTGGATGAGATTTCAAGATTAATCGATAAAAACTTTCAGCGTCTTGAAACTTTCCCTCTTTATGTGCAGCAATACCTTTTTGTAGTGCTTGATCAATAGTTAATTTCATAAAAATATCTTAAGCTTTAAATTACAAATATTATAAACAAATATCATATAAATAACTTATAAGAATATTTTTATAACATCTATCAAGTATGTGACAGAAAAAAAATAAAAAAAAAGGGAAGCATAGCTTCCCTTAATTTTATTATTATAATTTTTGTTAACCGAGAACAAAGTCTGCAGCAACAAAGCTTCCAGCCGTTATGCTGTCAATAGAAGCAATAAGTACTATTTCAGTATCAACCAGAACAGTATTGTTTTGTTCATGTGCATAATAAAGATAAGCAGATGTATCATCGTAAGCTAAGATATAGAACTCAGAATTAGCTACAACTGTAATACCTTTAGCAGGATCAGCAATAAAGTCCTTCAGCAATTCTGTACCATCGGATGCATCAGCGGATAGGTCACCAGTACCATTAGTAGCAGTAACAATCAATAAGTCGATTGTATTAGATGCACCTGAGGCAAAAGCACCATAAGCAGTTTCTTCAGTAGCCTGGACTGCCGTAATAGTACCAATTGCTAGATCTGCACCTGCAGCAGTTGTTGCAGTTGTTTTAGCTGAATTAAGTTTGATTGTATCACCAACAACAGCACCAGCACTTTCGAAGTCTGTAATGCTGTGATCTTCACTTGTTATAACTGCAGAAAGATCAAATACATCATCTCCTGTACCACCAGTTAAGACAACATCAGCAGTATCTGAACCAATTAATGTATCATCACCAGCACCACCATCAAGAGTTGAATTACCACTACCTGTAGCTGTAGCTGTTAATGTGTCGTTACCAGCTTGACCATATATTTTGTCAGCACCTGCACCAGCACCACTAGCAAGAGCATCGTTACCAATACCACCATAAATTGAGTCAGCAGCTGTACCACCAGTAATTGTATCATCACCAGCACCACCTGTTAGGGTTGAAGCATTGTTACTTGCAGTAACACTCGCATTGATATCATTACTATGGAATGATGTTAATCCAGTTACAGTGATTTGTAAGTCAGCTGTATTAAGGAAACCATCGCCATTAAAATCAAGATAGATAGTTGAAGTATCATCAGCAAATACAAATGAACCTTGAACACCATCAATTGCAGCAGCAGCTAATCCACCATTATCAACATCGCCTTTATCAGACAATTTCCATGTTGTCGCAGAGATAGTACCGAATGCAACTTCAATATTATCACCAGCAGTAACTGTTGCACCAGTTGTCGCATTAATTGTTGATTGATTAAAGTCAGATATAACATCTTTCAATGAACCAGATGAATCTGCAGCAGCATCGTAAACTACTGTATCTGTACCAGCACCTAGAGAAATTGTATCTAAGCCACCTTCAGCATCAATTCTATCTGAACCATCACCACCAGTAATATCATCATTACCAGCACCACCGAAAATTGTATCATTTCCAGCGCCACCATCAAGAACATCGTTACCAGTACCACCACCAATTTGGTCACCAGCTGAACCAGCATTAATAGTATCGTTACCATCACCACCAACTAGTTTGTCAGCAGTTAGAATACTATTTGTAGCATTGATAGTATCGTTACCAGCAGAACCCATAATAGTATCAGCTTTAACTGTACCTGTAATAGTTAGAGGAGCTTTAATTAACTCACCTGTGATATCTTGATTATCAAATTCGAAAGCGCCATCACCATCTTCAGTATAGTTAACAACAGCACCCGTAACACCAGTATTTACAGCACCAGATAAATCAATATCAAGGCCTGCGCTTGTATAAGCATTAAGAGCAGCTACGGAATGATGATTAAGTTGTAGTGTCACAGCACCGGCTTCAACACCAGCTGCGCCAGCATAAACAACTACTTTCTCAACACTTGTAGTATCAAAGTCTAGAGTAGCTGTTACAGCAGCAGCACTTGCATCAAGTTGAACAGTATCACTACCACCATTACCTGTTACAGTATCGTTAGCTTTTAAGCCTGCAGTACCGTCAAATCTAAAGATATCATCGCCTGAACCACCAACATATTTATCAGCAGTATCAGCTCCAATATCATTAATAATAAGGAATGAACCGTTACTTACAGCAGAACCATCAATTGTTGTTACACCAGATCCAGTATTAGATACTAAGGAAAGTGAAGTAGCACCAAGATTTTCAAATGTTTCATTACCGAAAGTAAGTGTTGAAGTAGCTGTTCCTGTTACCATAGTTATTAACTCGATAGAAGTTAATTGAGATAATTCAGGAGCAGTTAATGTTAATGCATTATTACCACCAGTATTAAATGTTAGTGTATCTGTACCTTCACCACCATCAACAGTTTCAACGCCACCTGATGTTTTAAAGTCAGAATAATCAGCATCTGTTACTTTAATAGTATCATTTCCAGATCCACCAGAAATATGATCAGTACCTGCACCACCTTCAATAACATCAGCACCTGCACCACCTTCGATAGTGTCGTTACCGCCACCACCTGTTAGTGAGTCAACAGCACCATTACCGACTAATGAATCAGCAGCACCACCACCTGTTAGTGTATCTCTACCAGCACCACCAGTTACATAAACCGCAGTATTAGTATCACTATTCACAACTTTAAGTGTTTCACCAACAGATTCATCTGTTGGGTCAACATCAAGTGTTGAACCATCAATTGTCCATTTGGCATCAGTTACACCATCTGAAATTGCAATATCAACATCACCAGCGTAATCAGCAGCTAAGTCATTAATTGTGATATTTTCAATACCTTTAACATCACTATCAAGAGTAACTTGA
>MDTD01012160.1_pt1 | contig 11725 bp, 12 predicted proteins | sample 811221 | NCBI WGS metagenome assembly MDTD01 (sample SAMN05326646, study PRJNA326480) | marine metagenome | isolation source: seawater | place: Pacific Ocean: South West | collected 2011
AAAAATGAAGCAAAAAAGTATTTTGCTAATGATGAAGTTTATATTGAAAAATTTTTTCAAAACCCTAGACATATTGAAGTTCAGATTTTATCAGGTAAAAATAGAACAGTGCACTTATATGAGAGAGACTGTTCTGTTCAAAGAAGACATCAAAAATTAATTGAAGAAACACCAAGTCCAGTTCTTACTGACAAAGTGAGAAAAGATCTATTAGAAAGAACTGTAAAAATGGTCGAAAAGATTAATTACGAGGGAGCTGGTACAGTAGAATATATTTATGAGGATGGTAAATACTTTTTTTTAGAAATGAATACAAGAGTTCAAGTAGAACATCCAGTTACCGAAGTCGTAACTGGTATAGACATAATAAAGGAGCAAATTAGAATCGCTTTTTATGGAGACACTTCATTAAAACAATCAGATATTATTCCACGAGGACATGCAATTGAATGTAGAATAAATGCCGAAGATGCAAGCAAAAATTTTCAACCATCTCCTGGTAAAATACTTATGTGTCATCAGCCATCAGGATTTAGAACAAGAGTTGATAGTTCAATTTATCAAGGTTACAAAGTTCTACCATATTATGACAGTATGATTTGTAAACTCATTTGTCATGGAAGAGATAGATATGAAGCTATTCAAAGGACAAAAAGATCTTTAGATGAGTTTGTGATTGAAGGCATAACAACAACTGTCGAATTACACAAAAAATTATTAATACATAAAAAATTTATTGAGTCTGATTTTAACGTTAATTGGCTTGATAACGAGAAAATTATTTAATTGATACATTTAGTAAGCCAAATGTCATATATTGGATGATCAAATGGATTAATTGATGGGCTTGATGCAAATGTCCAGCCATTAAATATAAAGACCTTATCTTTAGCTTTTATGTTTACGTCTTTAACTTGAAGATATGCAGTTACCTCAGGATTGTCATCAAATTCTGAGTTTTTACACTTTAATACTTTAATAATTAAATTTTCAAATTTTTTTTCTTCACCAATGTTTAAAATTATAGATGAATTTTTTGAATTAACTTTATCTAAAATTTTAATTTGAACAGTTTTGTCGCTTGCATATAAATTTAGATTAAAATTAAAAATAAAAAAATTAATCAGAAAAACTAAATATAATCTTTTAATCTTTCCAGCTTGAATATTTTTTTTTAGTAGCATTTTCGTTTTTTTGTGGACTGTATGCTTTGTCAGTTCCTGTATCGTTTGGCCTATGGCTTTTTTGCCAATCATATTTGTTAAACTCATGCACCTTTTCAATTTTATTTTTTGTGTAGTGCATCCATGAATACCATTCTTGTGGAATTTTTGTTGCTTCAATTTCTGAATTATATATAACCCATCTTCTTCCTTTTCTGTTTTGATAATATCTATTTCCCATGTAATCTTTTCCAACCATTTTTCCAAATAAGAATGTATTAATTCTTGTTCCTAATGTTTGTCGATTCCACCAAGTGAATATTTCTTTAAATATTGTCAACATAAAATTTTTTAATTATTTTCAATTTAAAATTGTAAAAATAAAATTAGACTAAATTTTGAATTTGTATATAAGATATTTTGTACGATTCAAAACAATTAATAATATTTAAAATGGCAAAATACTTAGTTGAAACTTATTATACTTGTAGCTTTAAAGTTAAGCATTATTTGAACAATTTAAGTGAGGATGATTTAAAATCATTAGAGCAAAGAGATGATGGTAAATTTGAAGTATTAGACGTAAAATTAGATAACAGAAAAACAAAAAACTTAGATAATAATGCTGAAATTGACAAAAATTCAGTTAAAGATATATCATCTAATAGTAATCCATCAAATTCACAATCAAATTTAAAAAAATCTGTTTTAAATAATAAATTAATTAACAAAGTATCAGACTCAGGACATAAAAGATTTAGCATGCCTGATAGAAGAAAAGGCTATATTCAAAAAGCTAGCATTGGCGATCATAAAGTATATTTACATACCGGTGAATATGAAGATGGAAAAATAGGAGAAATTTTTATTGATACTAGTAAAGAAGGTGAACTAGTCAAAGCACTAATGAATAATTTTGCAATAGCAATATCACTTGGATTACAATATGGGGTTCCGTTAGATGAATACATAAATGCTTATGTTGATACTAAGTTTGAACCTTCTGGAAAAGTTTTTGGGAATGACAGAATTTTAAGCGCCACATCAATATTAGACTATATATTTAGAGAATTGGCAATATCTTATCTAAATAGAGAAGATTTGGCCCACACACCTTCGATCGGTACTCAAGACAAATCTACTGATAATACCAATGATGAGGATACTGATGGTCACAATCAAATACTAAATATTGTAAAAGATATAACTAGTAAGGGTTTTGTAAGAAATAATTATAAAAAAAAACTTGTTGATTTATCGGATATAAGAATAAACTTAAAAGGAAAGAAATAAGTATTATTTATTAGTTTTTAGTAAAATACTTAATTCCTTTAATTGTTCTTTGTCTACTTCAGATGGTGCATTCATCATTAAATCTTGAGCATTTTGATTCATGGGGAACATCGTAACCTCTCTTATATTTTTTTCATTTGCAAGTAACATAACGATTCTATCTATTCCTGGTGCTATTCCACCATGAGGTGGTGCTCCATAACTAAGTGCATTTATCATTCCACTAAATTTTTGGTCTACTTGTTTTTTTTCATATCCTGCAATTGAAAAAAGTTTATACATCAAGTCTGGCTTATGATTTCTTATCGCACCTGAGGATAATTCAATTCCATTACAAACTATGTCATATTGGTATGCAAGAATCTTTAAAGGATCATCAAAATGTTTTTCACTTAAATCACCTTGGGGCATTGAAAATGGATTATGACTAAATTTTATTTTATTTGTAATTTCATCTTTTTCGAACATTGGATAATCAACAATCCAGCAAAATGCAAAAATATTTTCGTCGATTAAATTTAAGTCTTTAGCAATTTTGTTTCTAGCTAAAGATGTAATTTTTTCTAACTCATGCTGTTTTGCACATGCCATAAAAATACTATCTCCTATTTCACAATTAGTTTTTTTCATTATTTCTAGTAATGCTTGTTCTGAAAAGAATTTTCCAATAGGGCCTTTTGCTTCTATATTTTTATCTTTTTCAAAAGTAAAATATGCAAGGCCTGAAGCACCTTCCTCTTTTGCCCATTTATCAATATTGTCAAAGAAACTTCTTGGTTTATTTTTTGTATTTTTTGTAATTATACATCTTACTTTAGATCCAGATTTTACTAATTTTTTAAATATGTCAAATGAGACATCCTCCCTTGTAAAAATATCTGTAATTTCTTTAATTATAAGTGGATTTCTTAAATCAGGTTTATCTGTTCCATATTTAAGCATGGCATCTTTGAAGGATATTTTTGGAAATTTATCAAACATTAATTTTTTTTTTGAAAAATTTTTAAATAATTTTACTAATAATTTTTCAACTACATCAAAAACGTCTTCTTGTTCAACAAATGACATTTCTAAATCCAGCTGATAAAATTCGCCAGGACTTCTGTCTGCTCTTGCATCTTCATCTCTAAAACATGGTGCTATTTGAAAGTATCTATCAAAACCAGATACCATTATTAATTGTTTAAATTGTTGTGGAGCTTGTGGTAGTGCGTAAAATTTTCCTGGATTTAAACGGCTGGGTACTAAAAAATCTCTTGCGCCTTCGGGGCTTGACGAAGTTAAAATTGGAGTTTGAAATTCTAAAAAACCTAATTTTATCATTTCATTGCGGATATAAGAAATTACTTTTGATCTTAAAATAATATTTTCATGAATTTTTTTTCTTCGTAAATCTAAAAACCTATATTTTAATCTTATTTCCTCGGAATACTCTTGATCACTAAATACAGGCATCGGCAATTCTTTACATGTTCCTAAAATTTCATATCTTTCAATATTCACTTCTATCTGACCTGTGCTTATTTCATAATTAACAGTCTCTTTAGACCTGCCTATTACTTTTCCTTCTATTTTTATAACTGTCTCTAACTGTATTTTTTCCAATTCATTGAAATATTCATTTTCTTTATCAATTATACATTGAGTAATTCCATAATTATCTCTTAGATCAATGAATAACAAATTTCCATGATCTCTTTTTTTATTAATCCACCCAGACAAAACTACATTTGAATTTTTATTTTTTATATTTAATTCAGAGCAGTTATGTGTTCTATAATTATTCAAAATCAACCTATATTATTTCTTTTATAGTTTTTAGACTAATTGGTACTTTTTTTTTTAATGTTAATTCATCAAGTTTATATATAAATTCAGAAATTTTTCTATAGGATCTATCTATTCTTTTAACTATATAATCAATAAGCTTTCTATCTATTTTTATTTGTTTGTCTGAAAAATTTTTTAAAATTAATGCAAAAATTAAATCGTCATCAGGATTATTAATTTGAGCTAATATACAATTTTTCACTCTAGAAGAGAGATCATTAAGTGTAAAATTAATTTTAATTAAAGGTTTAGTGGAGTTTATAATTAAATACTTATTATTTTGGTCAACAAAATTAAATAGGGAATAAAATATATTTTCGTTAATTTTATTTTGAAAATTTTCTAGTATTATATTTTCATACAATTTAAGTTTTTTAAAAATTTCATTATTTATATTGTCTTCAAAAATTATTATAGATTTATATTTTGATTTAAATATTCTTGAAAGGTGAGATTTACCACTTCCCTTTTCTCCAGTAATATTTACTATATTTTTTTCCCATTTGGGCCATGTATCAATAATTTTAAAAGCAAAATAATTAGATTTGCTTACATAAAAATCATCATAATTAAAATTTTGTTTATGATTGAAGTTCAAAAGTAATTGATTTAATTCTTTCATTTTACTTCCCATATATTTTCAGATATATTAATATTAAAATCATTGCTAAAATCATTTAAAAATTTATCAGGTGTACTATTATAAATAATGTTATAAATAGTATTTTTATTATCAAACTTTTCTATTCTATAATCATATACTAGTTGTGATGATTGTAGCTTTTCCTCAAACATATTTATCAATTTTAAATTTTTGGTTTCGATAGATATATTTATTGGTGATTTTATAGATATGTTAATTTCATTTTCTTTTTTCCATAAATTTTCATAATTTACTTTCAAATTATAAATAATTTTTTTAATACTTTCATCATCATTAAAATCAACATTTTCTTCAAAAGAACTAATAATATTTAAGTTATTTTTTAAAAATATTTTAGATAGTATTTTCAATTTATTAGAATTTTGAAAAAATATAGCCACTACGTAATCTTCTTGATTATATTTAGGTATTATTTCTTTGAAGTCATAATTTTCAATATCAGTTATGTTTTTTTTAATAATGTTAAAATCATCCAAATCTTCATCAGGAATTATGTAATTTAGAAGAAAATTTTTGCTTTTGACTTTTTCCCAATTTAAATAAAATAGATTTTCATCATAAATATATATTTCATCTGTCAACAAATTTACAAAAATTGGTATAAATAAAACCTGCTTGTCTTTTGGTATTGATGATACAATATTTAGAGAATTTAAATAATTTAAAATTTTTTTTTTATTAAAAAAAACCTCAAATTCTGCAGAGTAGTAATTATCTTTAAATTTTTCGTTACTTATTAAGAAAGAATCGATCATTGGTTTTATTAAATTTATATTTGTCGTCTTGGATATATTTAAATCTTTAGATGATACTTTTTTTGAAACTAAAATTTCAAAAGCTGAAATAAAGGCCTTTTCAATAACTTTTTTTTTTTTAAAATTTAAATCATAAGGTTCTTTAATTTGAATATTTTTTACAGTATATACATTAGCATTTAAATTGTTTGTTGATAAAAAAATGATTAATACATTTAATAATATTAAATTAATGATCATCTTAATTTTTTTTTTAGTTTTGTTAATAATTTGAAATAATATTTTATTCATGAAAAAAGATAATTTAACATATCAGAAAAGCGGGGTTAACATAAAAGCTGCAGATAAATTTGTAAAATATATTGCATCAAAGGTTAAAGAAACTCAAAAAAGTGTTAATTTTAAGAATATTGGTGGTTTTGGAGCTATACTAAAAATTCCTAATAATAAAAAATTTTATATTGTAACTAGCACTGACGGTGTAGGAACAAAATTAGAAATTGCGAATAAATTAAATAAGTTTAATACAATTGGTATTGACTTAGTAGCAATGTCCGCAAATGATTTAATCGTTCAAGGAGCTACACCCTATTATTTTCTTGACTATATTTCTATTGATAAAATTAAATTAAATAAACTTAAACAAATAATGGATGGTATAGTAAAAGGTTGTAAGCTCGCAAAATGTGAATTGGTCGGTGGCGAAACCGCAGAAATGCCGGGTACTTATACAAAAGGTAAATTTGATATTGCGGGGTGTGCAATAGGATTTGTCAAAAAAAGAGAAATTATTAATAAAAAAAATGTTAGAAAAAATAATATTGTTCTAGCTATTCCTTCTAGTGGTCTACATTCGAATGGATATTCATTGGTAAGAAAATTAATAAAAAAAAATAAAATTAGTTTAAGTAATAATGTATTTTTAATAAAAGAATTAATTAAGCCTACTAAAATATATGTCAACGAGATACTAAAATTAAGCAAAAATAATTTAATAAATAGTTGTGCTAATATAACAGGTGGCGGTTTAGAAGATAATTTGAAAAGAGCAATTCCCGAGGGATATTGTGCGGAGATTGATATGAGTAAAATTAAAACAAAAAAAATATTTAGTTGGATAAAGTCGCATGGAATTAGTGATTTCGAAATGTATAAAACTTTTAATTGCGGTGTAGGATTTTGTTTAATCATAGATCCAAAAAATTTTAATAAAGTTAGGAGAATATTTAAAAAAGAATTTAAACCATACGTTATTGGAGAGATAACAAAAAGTAAAAATTTAATTAAATTAAAAAATAAAATATCTTGGCTATAAAAAAAATTAATACTGCAGTCTTAATTTCAGGTAGAGGTTCAAATTTAAAAAATTTAATTTTTTTTTCTAAAAAAAAAAATTCACCTATAATAATAAAATTAGTGATTTCTGATAATTCTAGGGCAAAAGGTTTAATTTATGCGAAAAAAAATTTTATAAAGTTTAAAGTGATTAAAAATAAAGATAGAAAAATTTTTGAAAATAAAATTAAAAATGAATTATTACATAACAAAATTAAATTTATATGTTTGGCTGGTTTTATGAAAATTCTATCCAAAAATTTTGTTAATAAATTTAAAAATAAAATAATTAATATACATCCATCCTTATTACCAAAATATAAAGGCCTAAATACACACGAAAAAGTATTAAAAAATAAGGACAAGTTTTCTGGTTGTACAGTTCATTTTGTGAATGAAAATTTAGATTCAGGTAAAATTATTCTTCAAAAGAAAATAAAGGTATTGAAAAATGACAATTTAGCAAGCTTAAAAAAAAAGGTTTTAATGATTGAACATAAGGTTTATCCAAAAGCAATTATTAAAATTTTAAAATAGCTTAATCTACTCTTTAAAAAAAAAATCTATTTCTTTTTTTGCATTTTCTATACTATCTGAACCATGAACAGAATTTTTGTCGATTGATAAACCGTATTTTTTTCTTATTGTTCCATTTTTTGCCTCTTTTGGATTAGTTGAACCCATTAGTTCCCTGTTTGATAATACAGCATTTACTTTGCTTAAAACCATAACAATTATAGGTCCTGAGGATAAATAATTACAAAGTTCCCCATAAAATGGCTTAGTTTGATGAACTGCATAAAACTTTTCTGCTTCTTCTTTTGTTAAAATAATTTTTTTTTCCTTAATGATTCTAAATCCATTGTTTAAGAACAAAGATTTAATTTCTTGAGATAAGTTTCTTTCGACTGCATCTGGTTTAATTATAGAAAGTGTAGTCTCCTCGTTATTCATAATTTTCATGTATGAATTTATTAAGTAATCTAACACCATATCCTGTCGCTCCACCAGAGTTTAAGGCTCCTCCATATTTAGAAAATGCCATTCCAGCTATGTCAAGATGAGCCCATGGTGTTTTATTTGATATGAACCTTTGTAAAAATTGAGCGGCGGTAGTTGAACCTGCTCCACCAACATAGTTTATATTTTGCATATCTGCATTTTTAGAATTTATTAATTTATCATAATTTTTATGAAGAGGCATTCTCCAAACTTTTTCTTCTACATTATTACCTGCATCGAAAAGTTGTTTTGATAATTTATCATTATTAGAAAAAAGACCAGCATATTCCGAACCTAGCGCAACAATAATTGCACCTGTTAATGTTGCCAAATCTACCATTAAAGATGGGTTAAATTTTTTTTCTGTGAATGACATTGCATCGGCAAGCACAAGTCTGCCTTCTGCATCTGTATTTAAAACTTCAATCGTTTTTCCAGAGTACGATTTGACAATGTCGCCGGGTCTTTGCGCGTTGCCACCTGGCATATTTTCGACTAAACCGACTACCCCTACTGCATTTAATTTTGCTTTCCTCAGTGCTAAGTTTTTCATAAGTCCAACTACAACAGCTGAGCCAGCCATATCGTATGTCATATCTTCCATAAATTTTGCCGGTTTTAAAGAAATTCCACCTGTATCAAAACATACTCCCTTACCAACAAAACTTAATGGTTTTGTATTTTTTTTTAATCCTTTCCATTCAATTGTAGCTAAATACGATCCTCTTACGCTGCCTTGGCCAACTCCTAACAAAGCTCTAAAACCAAGTTTCTTTAGTTTACTTTTATCATATATCGTAACTTTTAATCCATTTTTTCTTAGTTGAATCAATCTTTTTGCGTACTCGTCAGGATGCAAAATATTTCCTGGTTCTGAAACGAGATCTCTAGTCAAAAATATTCCTTCTTTTAATGCATTAAGAAAATTTTTACTTTCAATATTTTGTTTGCCCGATACATAGACTTTAAAAATTTTTTTATTTTTTTTTGTCTTATAAATTTGAAAATTATAAGATTTTAAAAATATACCATGTAAAAAATGTTCCAAAATATTATTTTTATTTTTAATATTTGTATTTATACTATTTATATATGTTTCCGTAATACGATTTTTTTTTATATAATCAAAAAACTTTGCTCCCAAACTCTCATAAGAATTAGTATTTGAACCTTGTTTTATAATTATGATGATTGCAGTTTTCTTTTCATCTATATCAATACTAAAAAGTGTTTTATCGTTTTTTTTTCTTTTATGTATAAGTACTTTCTTTACATATTCATTTTCTGTTTTATTAAGCAAGTTATTTGTGTTATAAAATTTTAATTTTTCATCAACAAATAAGGCAATTGCCCCTGATTTAGCGGTTTTAGGTTTGTTATTATAGACAACTTGAACAGTCATAATTTTTAAAATATAAATTTAAAGTTGCAAATATATATGTATAAAAATGTTTTATTTCAATGGAAAAATTAATCTTTCGTAAATTTTTTGCTGATACAATATGGTTTTTTTTACTAGGAACACTGAGTCTTAGTTTAATTGTGTGGGTTATACAAGCAGTTAATTATTTAGACTTTGTCTCTGAAGATGGACATAGTTTTAAAGTGTATTTTTTATATACGCTGTTAAATTTTCCTAAAATTTTTTCGAGATTAATAATATTTATGTTTTTTATCTCAATTTTTTATACAATATTAAAGTATGAGGATAAAAACGAATTAATAATTTTCTGGACTAATGGAATAAAAAAAAAAGAATTTTACAATTTAATAATTAAATTTTCTTTACTATTTGTTATTTTGCAACTTGTTTTAAATACAATTATTGTTCCTAAAACTCAAGATAAAGCCAGATCATACATAAGATCTTCAAATATAGATTATTTTCCTTCATTAATAAAATCGAAAAAATTCATTAGCACTGTTGAAGATTTAACAATATTTGTAGAAAAAAAAGAGGAAGGTGGCAAATTATACAATATCTTTTTAAAAGATAACAATAAAAACTCGGCTTCACAAATTATTTCTGCAAGAGAAGGGATATTAAAAAAAAATAATAATAACTTTTATTTAATTTTATATGATGGAAATATTATAGAAAGTAAAAATAATAATTCTAATATTATAAATTACGATAAAACTATAATAAATTTATCTAAATACTCTACTAAAACTACTGTGGATCCTAAAATTCAAGAGCAATCTACCACTCTCCTTTTTAGATGTTTAGTATCTATCTATAAATATAATAAAAGTTTTAAACATAAAAATTTAGACTGTAGTGAAAAAAAAATTTCAGTTGTTGTTCAGGAGTTACACAAAAGAATATTAATACCTTTTTATATATTTGTTGTCGCTGCAATAGGTTCTTGTTTAGTTTTAATATCAAACAATGTTAAAAATACACAAATTTATAAATTTATAATTTTTATTTTTGGAATTTTATTTATAGTGATATCTCAAGCTGTATCACAATATATTTATACATTTAATTTAAAAAATATAATAATTAGCGTATTACCTTTTTTAATAATAATGTTTTTTTATACAATTATACAATTTAAACTAAGTGAATAATGATGAACATATTTAAAACATATCATGAGTATTTAATAAAATTATTTTTAAAATATTTATTAGTAATAATTTCAATATTTGCATCCTTAACTTTTATTTTGAATATTTTAGAAGAGATAAAATTTTTTAATGAATTAAATCTAAGTATATATTATCCATTTTTATTTACCCTTCTTAATCTACCTTCAATACTTTTTGAAATTTTTCCTTTCATAATACTAATAACAACTCAACTTTTTTTTAGCCATTTGTACGCAAAAGATGAAATAAATTTATTAAAAAATTATGGGGTTAAAAATACTGATATTATTAAGATAATCTCATTTGTTACAATATTATTTGGTTTTTTTTTAATATTTGGTTTTCATACTTTTTCCTCTAACTTAAAACATAATTATTTAAGCTTTAAGAGTGGTTTCACAGAAGATGCAAAATATTTAGCTGTTATAAATGAAAATGGCCTATGGATTAAAGATGAGCAAGATGGAGAGGTAAGAATTATTAATGCAGAGGAAATTGACAAAAATTATTTAAAAGATGTAACGATAAGCCAGATGGATAATGGCTATAAACTAACAAAAACTTTAATAGCAGAAAAGGTAAATATATCAAATAAAAACTGGGTAATTGAAAAAGCAAAAGTTTTCAATGTGGATGGCAAGAATTATGAAAAAGATAAAATAAATTTCAAAAGCAACTTTGATATAAAGAAAATAAATAACTTATTTTCTAATCTTTCCTCATTAAATATTTTTCAATTAAGGTCACATTATGAGGATTATAGGTCACTTGGTTACTCAACGCTAGAAATTGAGAGTGAAATAAATAAACTTTTAACTTTGCCAATTTATCTATTAATTATGATATTTATTGGATCTATATTGATGTTGAATGTTAAATATAGTAAATCAAAAATATTTAATGTTGTGATTGGAATATTATTATCGGTCATAATTTATTATATAAATTATTTTTTTAATTTAATGGGAATAAATGAAAGATTGCCTGTTATTTTATCAATATGGTTTCCACTAATTATTTTGTTATTAATGTCTTATATAGGTCTTATAAAAATAAATGAAAAATAATTTTTTACTAAAAATATC
>MDTD01032083.1_pt1 | contig 11725 bp, 10 predicted proteins | sample 811221 | NCBI WGS metagenome assembly MDTD01 (sample SAMN05326646, study PRJNA326480) | marine metagenome | isolation source: seawater | place: Pacific Ocean: South West | collected 2011
AGTACAAAGTCAAAGTAGATGACGTTATCGAAATCGAACGCCTGCAGGGCGAAGCTGGCGATAAGATCACTTTTGATGAAGTTCTGGCCGTAGGCGAAGAAGGCGGAGAACTCAAAGTCGGCACCCCGCAACTTGAAAATGCCGCAGTAGAAGCTGAAGTCGTTGACCAGCTGCGCGGCCCGAAACTGATCGCTTTCAAAATGAAGCGTCGTAAGGGCTACCGTCGCAAAGTAGGTCATCGTCAGGAGCTGACCAGCATCAAGATTTCCGCTATCAACGCGGGCTGATGCTTTAAGAAACTGATTATGCAGGCGGTTCGGTCCGATATGTACCGAACCGCCTTTTCTGTATCTAAACACCGAAGAGAGGAACGGTAACAATGAATTACGATAACAACGGAGCTTTGATTCAAAGCGAAATCCCCGGCGTCAAGCTGCTGAATCGCGGCAAAGTGCGCGACATCTATGATCTGGGCGACAGCATCCTGTTCGTTGCCAGTGACCGTCTCAGCGCTTTCGACGTTGTCATGCCGAACGGAATTCCGCACAAGGGCGAAGTCCTGACCAAAGTATCACTGTTCTGGTTCGAGATGATGGACTGGATGCCCAACCACCTGATCACTACAGACGTCAGCACACGTGACGAACTGAAACCTTACGTCAAAGACCTCCAGGGTCGCTCAATGATCGTCAAAAAAGCCAAGCCCCTGCCCGTCGAATGTATTGTCCGCGGCTATATTATCGGCAGCGGTTGGAAAGATTATCAGAAAGAGGGCAAAGTTTCCGGCATCACTCTGCGCGAAGGCTACCGCCAGGCAGAGAAACTGGATGAAGCCATCTTCACCCCCTCAACCAAAGCCGAACAGGGTCTGCATGACGAAGCGATCTCTTTTGAGCGCACCGTTGAACTGGTCGGACAGGAAGTCGCGGACAAGATTCGCGATCTGTCTCTGAAGATCTACAATACCGCCGCTGATTACGCCCGTGAACGCGGCATTATCCTGGCTGATACTAAATTCGAGTTCGGCGAACTCGATGGCGAAATCATTCTCATCGACGAAGTCCTGACCCCCGACTCAAGCCGTTTCTGGCCGGCCGATAAATACGAAGTCGGCTGCAGTCCGCCGAGTCTGGACAAACAATATGTCCGCGACTACCTGGAAACTCTGGACTGGGATAAAACTCCTCCGGGACCGGAACTCCCCGAGGAAGTAGTCTCAAAGACAACTGAGAAATATCTTGACGCTTACAAAAAGATCACTGGCAAAGACTTGATCTGAGTTTTAAGATCGATATACAGACGGCGGCAGAAATGCCGCCGTTTTTTTTGGGAAAAAAATAAGTTAAACATTCCAGAGGGGCGGGGAATTAAACCCTTTACTATTTTTTGTTCCATCCCGCTTCCTGAGCACAAAATGCGATGTTTGAAGCGGTACATCGCCATCCGTCGTACGGATTAATTATGCTGGGAAATATTATCGAAGAACTTGAGCCTTGAAGGAGAACGAAGTTTCTCGAGAATCCTGATCTCGAGTTGGCGGATACGTTCACGGGTCAAACCGAAATGCTTACTTACTTCGACTAGAGTCATCGGGGATTGATTGAACAGACCGAAACGCATGACAATAATCTGTTGTTCACGCTCGGAAAGGGTTGCTATCGCCTCGCGCAGTTTTTCCCGCATCACCTTTGCGGCAATCAACTGAACCGGATCCTCCGCTTCCGCGTCACTGAGAATATCCTCAAAGACGGATTGTCCTTCACTGTCTCCGATGGGAGACTGCAAGGATATTGTCTGTCGGGCCATTTTGCGCAAGGCACTGATCCTCGCTTGAGGCACTTCCAGGGAGCCAGCCAATTCTTCAATTGTCGGTTCACGGCCATGATCCTGTATATAACGCCGTTCGACGTTATTCATTTCACTAATAGTCTTGATCATATGGGCAGGGATTCTAATGACCCTGGATTGTTCCGCAATAGCCCGGCTGATTGTTTGTTTGATCCACCAGGTGGCGTAAGTACTAAAACGGTGCCCAAGCAGGTAATCGAATTTCTCCAGTGCCCGAAGCAGCCCAAGATTACCTTCCTGGATAAGGTCGGAAAACGGCAAGCCTTTGCCGCAATATTTTTTCGCGATACTTACAACCAGACGCAGATTGCCTTCCAACATCGAATTACGCATGGACCTGATCTCTTCCTGAATCGCGCAAAGCTCTTTGAAGTATTCGACAAACTCTTCCCCACGCATGAGAAACTTCTCTTCCAGAAAGCTGCATTTCGAGCCGTATAACGTATCTTCGAGTGTGAGCTTGCCAGGATGTCTTACCTTGCGGTCTGAGATGCCGGCATAATCTTTAGCAACGGAAAACCACTCATCCAGCTGGTCAGGAGAAACCGGATATTTCATCACATGGTCTATTGCGACCTGACGTAATTCATCCGGTACTGTATGGTGTACCTTAAAGGCATCAATCTGATTTTCATACATCGCAGCAAACAGGTTTGAGATATTCTCAGATTCCGACAATATCTCCGAAAAATCCAAACCATCCGGCTTATTGGGGCCGGAAAAAGCGGAAGGGATAAAGCTGTCACGATAATTATCATTATCGAGAGAAAGAAATATTCTCGAGTAGTCAAGCAGTACAAAACCAAGCCTGGACAATTTCCGCCTGTACTTATCGATGGCATCTCCAGTTCTGGCAAACATATCAAACTGCTCCTCATGGCTTAACATGGGAGCTTCGCTTATTTCGCGAAAATACAATTGCAGATTATTGGGAGATTCGTCCCTGACCGTACTGGCGCGTTCTTGTGCGGTCGAATCGGATAATTCATTTTTATCCGTTTTGTCACTCATTCAAAAATCCTTCCATAGACTTGGAAATATTGAACAACGCGAAATCGCATCGCGTTATCCTAATGAATAATTTAGTAATCTTTTTTTTTTTTACAAATGAATGCTTGATTTTTTTCAATAAATAAGTATAGTAGAACCCCTTGCAAACCTAGTGGGGCTGTAGCTCAGTTGGCTAGAGCGGTTGGTTCGCAATCAACAGGTCGTGGGTTCGACCCCCATCAGCTCCACCAATTTTTCGCCTCTTCGACGGGTTATGACATAACTCACAGCTCTTTTACGCTGGAGTTTCTTGTTTTTAAGCTTTATTGCCATGCGGATATTTTGGATCGCGGCGATTTTTCGGCCTCTTCGACGGTTTATGCCGTAAATCACAACTCCTTTGTGCTCTAAATCTCGAGCATTTGAAAGATTTTCAATCTCAAGCATTCGCGATCCCGGAACCCGCAACTTCACCTGCCCGGCGCTATTTCTTTATAAATAGTGTCAAATAAAACAAACAACGCCTTGACTTAATGCATCCAAAGAAGTATATTCAAACCAATAAATGACAATAAAACCTTCTATCAACAGGAAAAAAAGATGAAATTTGAAAACATAAATGACTCAAAAATCGCTGAAGAGGTGCAAAGTTACTATCTTCTTCAATATTGTCTTGCCCCCGCCAAATCCCGAGGCGATAAGGTATTCAAGCATTTTTTGGATAAATTTTCAGGTGTAAAACAATGCTTGTTAGAGCGAGGGTATTCTTTTAAGCAAAAGCCTTCTCCCGATAATAGCGGAAAGGACCATCTTGAATCACAAATGAGTAATTTCTTGTTCATAAACGGCATAATGGAATTTGTAATGAATGAAACTGGGGAGAAAATTGAACCTCCCGAAAACATAAGCAGAATGGCATCCATTTATGTACAAATGGAAATCCCTAAATATTATAATTGATAATACAACAAGAGGAGTGATTATTATGAAAGATAAACTGGGTAAAATCAGAGTCCACACAGATGGTGATGCCGGTCCTTATATCGACGTCGAATTGGATCGTGTTCAAGAAGTTGAATCCATATTGAATGATCTTAATGTCTGCTACATGAAAACCCAAGGGATTTCCGACGCAGGACAACCGATAACAAAAATCATCAACATCGTTGCTGATAATCAAATTATTGAAAAAATAAATGCGCGTTTAAACGCAATTAACTGAAGAATCTAAACGGGCGATAAATTGTTTATCTATATTAACATATAAAACTTATCGCCTACATTTTCATACTACGGGTTAATACTGCTCATCCACTTTATCGGTAATTCTAATACCTGCTTCCATAACGCTAATTATTGAAAGAATAATATTCGGTACTTCACAGGCTCTACCACGAGGGAGTTCATTGTTTAAGTTGTTCATAAGTTTTATTTTGATAAAACAATTTACATCATGGATAATTTGCAATATTATCAACTGCTGTTTATATTATACTGCTTGAGAAATTGTATTTTTTTATCTTAAACCATGATTACTTGTCAAAATTTATGAAAAAGACTATTGATCATCTTGCCCCTTATGTTCGTTATGTCCGGTTGAATATCAGTCCGGCTGTGACCAGGTCGTTTATCGACCCTGAATATGTTTTCACGTATATAAAGTCAGGCCGGGGAATCTATGTGGTTGAAGGGATGGAATATCAGGTTAGAGCTGGAGATATGCTCCTGATGGCTCCATATATGCTTCACGCGACAAAAAGTGACTCCGGACATGAAATGGTTCAATGTGTATTGCATTTCGATCTCTTTTATGATCAGGACCGTACCGGAATTATCCGTCTTGCATCTGAAATGGACTATCAGCAATTTTCAACTGCCAAGAATAATCCAGAAACCTTGCTGATCAACGCCCCGTTATTACGATCAAATGTCCCGGAAGCGGTTCAAGGCCGGATTTTTCGACGTTACGAAAATATTGCGACATCATTTCGCGACCATGATCGCAAGTTTCGTCTATGGCATGAACGTGCAGAAATGCTGGAAATCCTCTCCCTTTATCTGGAGCAGCCACAGGCCGTTACAAAAAATACTGAACGTGACGAAAAGTGGCGCAATGTCGAAAAAGCCCTGGCATATATTCATGCTCATTACGCGGAATCGCTCAAACTCCCCGACATAAGCCGTAAGGCCGGTATTTCGATGAATTATTTCTGTCAGGTATTCAAACAGCATACCGGCCAGTCAGTGCATCGCTATTTGAACGAATTACGGGTCTATCAGGCAAAGCGTCTCATCGAGGTCTCAGAATTGAGTATGACTGAAATCGCCGCGGCAACCGGCTTGGGCGACCTCCACGCTTTCAGCAAAGTATTTAAGAAATACGAAAAAGCCACCCCAACCGAATACCGTCGCCGCTGTCGTGCCGGAGGAGACTATCCATTTGTCGTAACTACAGGGTCGACCGTCCCAAACGGCAGTAGCCCCAACTAGTCTGGATGCAGGCCTGACAATTAAAGCCTGCTGCCATAACTTTACCTGAATCCCTTTCTCCTGTTTGTATATTTTCTGATTTCCCTAATTTAATATTAATAATTTCTGACAAGTATTAGTAAAAACAGACAAGGAATTTCTGCAATACATTTAATATATTATTAGCCATAAAGGATAAAATCCACAAGTTGAGCTAATAAACATATTACAGGAGAAAGTATTGTGAAATCGAAAAAAATCGTCTTTTCCGCGCCTTTCCAGGTCGAGCTTTGGACGGAGGAAGTGGACTCAGAAAACATCCCGCCGGATAGCATCGCAATTAAGACCGACTATACCTTGATAAGTCCCGGTACCGACATGTCGTGCTTAGCCGGGAAAGAGTTCTGGTTTGAGCTCCCGAACACTCCCGGCTATTCCGCCGTCGGGGAGATATTGGGAACAGGTGAAAACATCACAGATTTCCAGAAAGGAAACAAAGTATTTTTTTACGGGAGCAACCGTCAGTACCAACTCGTCCCGGATTCGGAACTGATAATGAAAGTTCCGGCTGGAGATAATGAAAAGTTCGTGCCGTTCATCCGGCTGGCAACCATTGCTATGACGGCAATCCGGGTAGCCCCGGTGGAACTGGGCGATACCGTAGTAATCACCGGACTTGGCCCGGTCGGTAACTTCGCGGCGCAGTTGTCAAAACTTGCCGGAGCAAAGGTAATAGGCATCGACCCTTCAGCGTCACGCCGGAAACTGGCCTTGAATTGCGGAGCTGATTTTGTTCTCGATCCGGTGACTTGTGATTTGAAAGAGGAAATTACTAAACTTACCGACGGCCGGGGCGCGGACATCGCGATTGAGGCCAGCGGGATGACTCAGGTAATTGAGAGCACTCTTCCTTTGCTTAAAACAATGGGACAGCTGATTCTACTGGGAACCCCGCGCGCTCCATATATGACTGATGCCACCGCAATGTATCGCCAGACTCATGATGGAGCATGTATTACGGTCAAGGGAGCATCGGAATGGCGTTATCCGGTTAAGCATGAGCAATTCGTCAAGCACTCGATGGAGCGCAACTCACGGATTGTCATGGAACTGCTTGATTCGGGAAAACTGAATGCGGCTCCACTGCTTACCCACCTGTTGCCGCCGGAACAAGCAGCTGCAGCCTATGAGGGCGTACGCAATGACCGGGAAAGTTATTTCGGCGTGATTTTTGACTGGACAAAATAAAATCCGTACGACGGATTGCGATTTACCGCTTCAAACATAGCACTATGTGCTCAGGAAGCGGAGATAACAGAAAAAAAATAAAGGGAGGAATTCCTCGCCCTCAAGAGCTTAATCGTTAAGCAATTTTGCGTATTATTTATTAATCAGGAGCATATTATGACTGCAAAAATCGGTTTGGTCGATACCGGATTTATTTCGGAATATCATTTTAACGGCTTTTCATCAGATCCGCGCTGCGAGATCGTCGGCGTAGCCAGAACCTGGCGCAAGGATGCAGATCTGGATCAGCAGCGGCAAAAACTGGAAAAGTTTGCCGCCGATCATAAAATCAAAGCATATGATGACTTTGCCGCCATGGTGACGTCTCCGGATATAGATGCGGTGGTTGTTTCAAGTATCAATCCGTATCATTTTGAGCAGATTATGTCCGCACTGGAACACGGGAAACATGTTCTGGCGGAAAAACCGGTAGTAAAGACCGAAACTGAACTAAGTAAGCTCTCCGCCAAGGCGTCTGAAGCGGGATTGTGTCTGATGCCGGCGCATAACTTTGCCTATCGCGGAGCCGTACTTGAAGCAAAGCAACTGCTCGAAACCGGCAAACTCGGTAAAATCCAGTACGGCAGTTTTACCCAGAGTTTCTTCTGCAACGCCGTTGTAGGAGGACAATGGCGCTGTGATCACGCAAGCGCCTGGGGCGGCGTCCTTATGGATTCCGGCACCCATCTGGTCTATCAAACGCTACAGCTGATCGGGAAACCGGTCAAAGTTCAGGCATTTACCGCCAGAAATGTCTTTGAAATGGATGATGAGGATATTGCGTCGCTCCAGCTTCAGTACGCCGATGGAACCATTGTACACCTGATGCAGAACTGGGGAAGTCAGCACGGCGAAGATATCGAAGGCATCAAAATAGTCGGCAGCGAAGGCCGCATAAAGATCAGCGACGCGTTATACTTCAATGGGGAAAAGATAAATCCAGATACCGATTATGCCGATTCTTTCAAGAATCAGGCTAGTGCGTTCGTATCATTCATCCTGGACGGCAAGACACCTGAGTCAAACCTTGATGATGCGATATGGACCCTCAGGATTATTAACGCCGCCTACCTCAGTGCAAAATCCGACCGGGTGGTAAATATCGGAGCCGAACAAAACTGCGAAAGTTAAATCTGGAACTTGTCTGTAGAAGTAGATTTCTTTACGACATTTTGTTTTTGAGCTTTGACATGGACTCCCGGCGCAGAGAAAACATTACCAGCTTAAACCCGACACGGTTGAGCTGGTATTCAATTTCTGAACCATACCCGCCGAAAACCGGTATCTTAGCCGCTGCGGTAGACAATACTTCGTAAATAATAAACTGGGATATGGAATGCCCCTTGCGTGCGCTGTGAAGCATCTGACACGGATGAGCCAGGGTTCCGATCATCGGCAGCGGGGAAACCAACAGCGCCACCCATGATATCTCTTTGCGGGAAATTAGGTCCTCAAGACAACGGTAAAGCGAGTAAACGGTTCTGAGGATAATACTGATAAAGGTGATGATAAATGCCGCGACAGCAGCGTCGATCAGTGCTTCTGTAAGCATTACCGCAACAAGCAGGCGGATTATATATCCCACGGGTTTAAACAGAATAAAGACGCCGAAATCAGAAAGATATTTCCGCGCGCTGTTGTCTCCAAGCTCCCGGTGCAGTATTTCCGCCTGCTCAGCTGTCAAACGTTTTCTCATGAGCCATGCATCTATTTTACTTTCTATATGGTTATGAGCAATCTTCACCCGATAACTGCCGGAGAAGAGGCTCAGCACACAGAAAGTGAGCAGTTTTACCGGATTGAGTTTTGCTCCGAACTTCATTATTTTACGTATCAGGTGCCTGAACATACCCGGAAAATCGTAACGGAAAAACGAACGGACAAGGAATATCAGAAATAATAGTGTATGCTTTGCGTAGAATTGGTCCTGTTCATCAGTCATTCTACCGGAAAATTTTAAATATCCGCGCGATCTCTCATTGCGCGACATCCCCTGCCATTGGGTTGATGAATTAATCAACGCCTTGCAGTTTTCAGCGAACTCCCCGTATTCATCCCCTAAAGACTCCCTTAAAGCATTTTCGTTATCTTTGAGATAATTACTGAATTTATCGCAATCAAGCGAATCAAACATCACCCTTCTGAACTTGAAAGCTTTGGGGATATAGTAGAAAAGAAGTTTTGAAACGTTATATGATACTATTGCCGGCACCCCGGACTCAGCGTCAATCCAGACCCACTTTTTCCGGCTTGAAAGCAGGAAGTTCGGAATCGCGCACGGCTGTCCGTATCCAGCCTGCCACACCGTGCCATCCATGCCCGCCTCCAGCAGTCTTTTCTGAAGCTCCGGGAATATCCTGTACTTCAACTTCTTAAATTCCGTCAAGCCGTTTTCACTGAAAGGATTATATAAAGGCGCAATTTGTCCATCGACAAATTCAGTATCCATATACTGTTCATGGCTTGCTGCATTTACTCCGGTTGCAATTGAATTTGCAATAGTGAGTTTTCCTCCAAACCAGAATTTGGTCAAACCTTTCAACGCCTTGCGGCGGTAATAAGCTGCTTTTATCGCCGGTTCGCACCATTTGTAATCAACCGGAGCGCCGTAAAAAAGGGTAAGGATCAGATTTGTCAGGTCGGTTCCGCAAAATATTTTACGTGCTACTTCCTGACCGTCACAGACACATTTGTATACATCTGCGGAACGTCCGCTGCCAAGGAATTGTTCTGGACCTGAATCAACCGAAGAACTAGATTCACCATCCGGGAGCTCCGTCACACTGCTGATTGGCAACTCAATATTATGATCCATACTTTACGTACCGTATCCTTGATTTTGTTTACATGCTAAAAAACATATAATTCTCACCAGGCAAAACTCTAGACAAAATTACATCATAATTGTCGATTTGTCTAATCGAAAACAGGTTTTATTTGTTTGAATCAGGCATGAGATTCCATCATTTGAATCAAGGTTTACAGGTAAAGTCAAGATCATTAGGTTTTCCGTCAGACATTATTCATGGGATGAATAAAAGTAGAAGGTGTATCAACGGCACGCCCTTAAAATACCGCTTGAATATCCACGTTATTCATGATCAGGTGATTTACGAATTCGGTCTGTATGGGGATTGGATTTCTGATCGTACCGGAGACATCGTTTAAGCGAATTGTTCCGAGCGGGACCTTTTCCCAGCCGCGGAAGACAAGCGGGGAACCTCCTTTAAGCCGGATATTGCGGAATCTGATATCATCGATTGTATCGATTGCCACCCCGTTATCCACGGAGATTTCCAGGGGAGTGCTACTGACATCTATGGTGATGCCGTCAAACTGCAAGTTCCTGACCAGGTGCGGAGCCTGGCGGAATGGAGTTGCCAGCTCATACTCCCAGTAATGCAGAGGGTTTACCATCAGTATCCCGTTGTGCCCTTTTAATATAAGGTTGGAAAAACAACAGTTTTCGATCAGGTCATCCCCCGGGCATCCTATCCTGATCGCCTGACAGCTGCTTTCAAAAACACAGTTGCTCACGACCAAATCAGATAATATGACTCTATGGGACATGTTGTGCCAGGCATGACCTGAGCGAACTACCAGCGCATCGTCACCAGTGGAAACAAAGCAGTCGCTGATGGCAATGCGTTTACCGCCAAAGAAATGAATCCCGTCATTGTTGATCATTTTGGGATCACCGGTAATGCGAATTCCCCTGATCATGACGTCATCACACTCGATAAACCAGAGCGTCCAGCGCGGCGAGTCATGAAAATGAACTCCTTCTATCTTTATATTCCGGCAGTTCGCAAAGTGCAGCATTCTAGGCCGCTGGATATCCGTCGGTTTCTGGTAAAACCTGGAGTCAGGCAGCATGGTCTTGTCGTAAAATTCTGGACCGTTCCCTTCTATTGTACCGGAGCCGGTAATGGATATATTCTCTGCATTGGCCGCGGCAAGCAGAGCACGGTTGCATGGGTCGTTGTGGCATTCAGCGTACAGTTCATCCGGTAGTGCATCATAATCATCCTGCGACTTGCCGCCCTCAAGAACCGCTCCGTTGGCGATATGTAATTCAACATTACTCTTCAGGTAGATCGTCCGGCTTGGATGGTTGCCGGGGATTAGTACAACTCTGCCGCCGTTTTGCTTGAACGCCGCATCTACAGCATCCTGTATTGAGTCACCGGGCGACACATAAAAATTAAATTCCATTATATATACCTTTCACCAGCCTCATTAAGACTGCAAATTCTATCTGTTTTTCTCTGTATTATGCTAAATAGCTTCTATTTTTGAAATCGGTTCAAATGCTCGGCGACATGAATCTGAAGCAGACCGTCACGACGCTTCATCATCCCCGGAGCCAGTTGTTATTCAAGATACGAGGAGGAGTCTTCCGCAACGGCTTTAACTATCTCTTTATTCTTCCGCAAGTTCAAAAAATGAAGTTGGACCGTTTTTAAGCGCCGCAGTATTCAGCTTGACGATAAGCTTGCCTTCTTTTATTTCAAGAGGCAGTTTTTCGGCTCTGGAGCCGTCCAGATTAAGCGCATATAAAGCAATTTTTCCGCCGGAGTGTTTAATTGTAAGTTCAATTCTGCCGGTCTTCATCAGGATCGGCAGTTTACCGGACTGTAACATTTTTTTGCGGTCGTGGGACAATTCAGTGCCGCTATTAGCCACTTCGGTTGAGTATATCAGGACCATTCTGCCGCTTGACTCCAAAGTCTTATTATCCACAGAGCAGACGGCAATGGTGGCGTCAACATTGGACTTCTTCACCTCAAGACACTTCAAGCTGACCGATTTGCCGGCAGTCAGACTTACCGCTTCGGTTCGCGGCGTAACAACAGTCAATAGCTGTTCTTTTGCATGCATAGTAATTTCCCCGGTATCACTCTGGAATATCCCCTTGTCAGGGTCACTGATATTTGCCGCGGGGAGCATGCCGGATTTCTTCATCTCACTAACCATTTTCCCGATTGGATAAACTCCTGATTCCGATTCAATAATAAAAGAAGCCCATTCGTCGCCGCCAATGCTGCCGCCACCAGCAGGAGGGACAATCAGCGTAGGTTTCGGGATTTCAGCGGGGGGTCCGGGCGGTTTCCCCCCGGCTCGAGGAGAA
>MDTD01085923.1_pt1 | contig 11725 bp, 10 predicted proteins | sample 811221 | NCBI WGS metagenome assembly MDTD01 (sample SAMN05326646, study PRJNA326480) | marine metagenome | isolation source: seawater | place: Pacific Ocean: South West | collected 2011
AGGCACCGACCATATTTTTTGCACCGGGGAGATTAATGCCGACTTTGCCGCCGACGCTACTATCAACAGTAGCCAGCAGTGTGGTCGGAATTTGTACGAAGCGAATGCCCCGTCCGTAGGAAGCCGCAACGAATCCCGCCAGGTCTCCAACGACACCTCCTCCGAGAGCAACAATGACGGTTTTGCGATCAGCGCCTAATGATAAAAGCTGCTTCCAAAGTTCTTCGGTCACAGCCGTTGATTTACTCGCCTCACCTGCAGGGACGGTGATGATGTCGACCTGAAGGTCGGCATTGGCCAGGGATTTCTTGGTCGTCTCACCATAAAGTTCGCGAACATTGGAGTCGGTGATAAGAATGGCATGCGAAACGTCATCGAGCCCGGCGACCAGCGAACCGATCGAGGAAAGATTGTCAGAGCCGATTTGAATATCGTAACTGCGTTCGGCAAGACCGACGTGAACAGTAGTGGATTCAACAGTCAAAGGGATGCCTGCTTCCGCTAAAAAGGTGAGCTTAACTCACGCGCTGAATGTCTTCCGCCGAGGCCGTGATTCTACGACAGAACCCGGTATGTGTCCGCACATATTCAATACTGGCACAATCTTCAGCACCATCATGTAACGCGCGGTGAATGATTGCCTTATTTGCAATCTCTACATCCTCCGGCCAAACCGTATCTTCTTCCATGACCAGGGCTTCACGGTAAACATCGTATTTGTCAGCCACGATAGTAATCTCTCCTCTGGGACCCAAAACGGCGAAAAAGTTAGTCTCAGTCCTCAAATATAACCGTGTCAGCCCTGATTGTGAATGAGCAGAGTTTTACGGCGAATCAGATTCGGCCAGAGCGAGCTGCCTGTAAGACAGTACTTCAGAAGCCGCGCCGGTTGTAACGGTTATGTCGAGTGCAGGGAATGTTAGTGATTTATGTTTTGTACGTTACGTGTAATTCAGGCCGTAACGATTGTAGCGAGTGCAATTTGTAATCCTCTGGTTTGTGGGCGGTTTCCAGCAATGAACACAACCGACCTCGCCGATTCGAATTCCAGTGAACAAAGCCAACCCCCCCTACCAGACGTATCAATCCGGTTTGTTTGCCAATGCGGCCTTGTGCTGCATTGGCATCGTTCTTTGAACTGAATCGATTAGACAGAAATGATACGGCGACTCCCTCCAGCTTTGATTTTGCTAACTGTGATTATGACCACAGGATTGGCCGCCGAGACGATTTCTCAGCATGAGCCAACTTTATTTGACCCCTATCGGGAACCGGCTCGACCGCTTTCTGCGTCAGCCGGCTGGACCTCCAGAGCGCAGGCCACTACAACCACAGCTCCGACCACTCCCTTACGGCCTGGAGTGATTTCTCAGTCACCGGCAGATCTGAGTTCGGAACGATCAGCTCAACCACCTCGTTCACTGACACAACCGCTGGGAACGCCAATTCAATCATTGCCACAGAATAAATTGGGTTCACGCTGGACGTCGAATCGTCAACATCAGCAGCGATTAAGTGCTGTCCAAAAAGACGCCAGATTTTATCAACAAGAGGATTCTGCAAAAACTCGGCGGTTGGATTTCCGTTTACGCGGTCTGATCATGACGAAAGATAATGCTGCCAACCGACAGCTGGCATATGATCAGGCAGGAGCCAGCCTCAGCACTCGAGATGCGGACCTTGATAGTGTCGGTGGATTCGAAGCGATGCTCTCCAAAGGCCTGGGCAATGACCAGCGAGTAGACCTCACCTATTGGGGATTATTCACGGCCGGGGATACGGCAAACCTTAATGACTCGAATGCACCGATTGAATTCGCATTAGATTTAGAGGGCCTTCACTACGGCCCGGCAGACGCTCCGTTAACAGAGATCTTTGATGGAGCAAGCCAGGTTAGTCTGAGCCGTAATTTTCAGTACCACAATCTGGAATTGAATTGGACAGGCTCCGGCAGGAATGAGAGCATCGACTTTGATTATCTTGCCGGCTTTCGATATTTCAAAGCGAGTGAGAGCCTTCATTTGGATGTCGACGATGTCGTTTTGTCAGCCCGCGATGAAAACCACATGCTTGGATTGCAGCTCGGAGGCTTGGTCCACTGGCAACCTCGGGAACAACTTGAGCTTCATGCAGGGATCAAATTTGGCGTCTTCGCCAATGTCATCAATCATCATGCGCAAATTCAGGGAAGTGCCGGGTATGCTATGGCAGGCGACCTGTCTTCGCCACTAGCTGCTACCCAGTCCCTGAATAAAGACGACTTTGCGACCTTAGGGCAATTTGACCTGGGACTGCAGTATCACTGGAACGACCGTTGCCGAATGACCACCGGATATCGTATTGTCGGAATCAACGGCCTGGCGTTACCGACAGATCAACTTGCCCAAAGTCTTGAATCGATTGCGACGGGTACTCAAGTACATAGCAATGGAAGCATCTTGCTTCACGGCATCTATGTCGGGCTGGAATACGACTTTTAACGAAAACGAAGCGTTAACCGGTTTCCGGCATGAAAGTGGGAATATTGACTCCCTGAAATGGCTGGAAGTCGCCATACACCTGGCAGAAATGCATCTCACAATTTCTGGCACCCCAATCGTATGCAGTGCGAACCAGCGTTTCAGATTCCACGGGCAGTAGGAAGACCGGAGTCTTGCCGGGATGCTGGTTAAGCTGATGAGCCAACAGCGCAATCGCAACTCGGTCGTCGACAGCGATTCCCGGCCCGATGAGATTTGTTGCAGGATGGCTGCAGGATCCTAAAAAGCCGGCGACTTTCCCTGATTCCGGGCAAATGTAAACGGACATGCTCCAGAGGCCATCCTGATTTTCGATCAGGTACTGATAGTCTTTATCGCGAGTAATACCTGCCAATTGGAATTCCAACTCGCTCATCTCCGGGATGTCATGCTCGGTGGCCGGACGGACATGGCTTAAGCCTTCGGGCTGATGCGCGAAACCGGCTTCCGGGATTTCCAAAAACATGTCCTGATAAGCATGACGCGGAACAAACCCGGTTTTGTTGTACAGTGAAAACGAATCCACATTGATGGCACTTTGAGTTAATCTCAAAGGTTTCTGCTGGTCTTCTGAGAAGTCAATGATGAATTGCAGAAGTGCTTTACCAGCGCCGCTTCCAAAATGATTTGGATGGGCTGTCATGATTCCCAGGGAGACATGGTGCTCACGAGGGTGGTAGAAACAGGAGGCCATCAGCTTGCCGGTTTCATTATGTTCAGCAACGATTCCACAACCCGGATCCAGCGTTTCGTAGACATCAAAGAAGATGTCGCAGTTGGACGGACCTCCCGTGAAAATCGGAGGGCAGCCATGGGTTTGATACCAATAGTTGATCGAAATGTAGATCAGTTCAGAAACTTCGTGACGGTCAGCCTGCGTCATAGTGCGAACTGTAAAAGACATTTCTTCACCTCATGTTGGAAACTCGTCGGAGTAGTTTAGAAGGGAGCGATATCGTCTTCAGGATCGACCGTGGACACTTCTTCCGCTTCGGATGACTCCGTAGTTGAGACGACAGGATGTTCACTCGGAAGCTCAATCATCTGAATCAGAGCATAAAGGTGTCCGGTGACTTGAGCAGCTTCGACTTCTTCCCAGCCTGTTGCTTTATGTCGCAGGATAGCAATCTTGAATTCATCCAGCGCATTTTGCAGGTCGCCAGGCAGCTCGTCGAGGTTTTCAAACGGTCGCACGGCATCTTCCGGCGCAATTGCGGTGCCGCCAGGGCTGTCAAATTCCCGGGGGGCAGCTTCGACAGTTCCGTTCTGCAGATTGGCGTATCCGTCGTCGGCTCCAAAGTCAGGTCCCCCTGCATAATCCGGTCCAGCGGATGCTTCGTCATAGGCTCCACGGATGGTACTGTCGCCGGGAGCGTAGTCGTTTTTAATGGGAGTTTCTTCGGGAGGCAACGTGACGACGTCTTCGTCTAGCTCAGCATAGATGACATCCTTGTCATCCGGCTTTTCGCTAGGTGCTCCGCCCATCGCTTCCCAACGCTGTTCCCGCATGGAAGAGACAGACCATGTATTTTGAAGAGCACCTTCTAACCACATTTCAGCATCCGACCAGTCAAGGGCGGCCTGGAAGTGGGTCCAAGACAGATTTTCAAACTCCTGGTAGCTATCGCCAAAGCGTTGAAACACTCGGCGTAAACGACCAACGTGCTGACCTGTTACCGTGCCATTAAGGTGCTTCGTCCAGGCTTCATCCGAGTATTCCTGGACGGGAGCACCAGCATCGATTAAAGCAGCACGCCACTGATGAATGATCTCACCTTTTTGCCAGTTCGTCTGGCTGACTAGCGTTTCCCATTGGTTGATAAAAGGTTCTGAGGTAGAGCGAAGTAGCTCGGGATCGAACTCTTCTTCTTCCTGTTCGAGCACAGCAGTGTCCACAGAGGACACTTCTTCAACAGATGCTTCCAGAACCTCTTGCGAATTCGGAGCGTTTTCTTCGAGGCTTAAGCTGTCTGAGTCCGCCGAAACAGAAACGGATTCCTGCTCGACCTGTTCAGGCTCCTCGCTCTGAAACTCAGTCGGCTTGTGCTCGTTAGTTTCGCCATCGAACGCGTCGTGGGCGCCATCATTAAACAAATCGCCTTGCATCATGCATCTATCTTCCTGAATCGCTAATGTTTAATCGGGTGCAATAATTGTCTTGAGAAGAGATAAGATTAGCAGTTGCCAATGAAAGTAAAAGCAACGGCTCCCGGGAAGACATTTCACCCTATAAAAACAGCGAATAACGTCATATTGACAATACCGACCAGTGTGGGGAAAACTTGTCGACAGGCAGGAACTGACTCAAAGCACGGCCGGTTTATTTGCCTTCTTTACCGGCATCAGCTTCAACCGGTTCGAGTGTAATTAGATAGAGCACCTGTAGCTTGCTGTTTTGTTTATCGGCGAGCAGAGCAGCGAGATGTTTTTTTGCTTTTTCGTCAGGTAAGTCTTCGTTCGTATTGGCAATTCGATACTTCGACATATCGAGTCGGTCCAGCACTTTGCGAAGTTCTTGCGGCGTATGTTCCACCGCATAGGCAATGGCCTGCCGAGCGTTTTGATTACGAGCTCTCGTTTGAGGGTCTGCCGGAGTATCCGCGACATTGGCGGGAACGGTCTTCCGCTGTTGCGGTGATTTTGATTGGACTGCCTCGTTACCAGCGGGTTTCGCAGCAGGCATTGGAACGATAATCTGCAGCAACTTGGTTAACTCGTTGCGTGATACCGCAAGCGTGACAGTGTAGTCAGGTTTTTTATTAGACTGGACAGCAAGGGTGCCGGGGGCCGAACCACCGCTCGCCAAATTCCCATCCTCAGCCTGGCCAAAGCCTCCTTCGCTGGCTTCAGGCTGAGGCTCTTTAGCCAATCGAACATCGGCCTGACCTCCACTTCCGCTGGGTTCATTGCTAACTGAATCAGCCGTGGCGATACGGCCCAGGCCACCTCCCATTCCACCCATGGCTCCGGAGAATTCTTCTCCAGCGGCGTTCGGCATCGCCTTATCCATGAATCGTGATTGCTGCTCAAGAGATTGATTTTTACTGCTTTCGGTTTGATCCGTCATGGCCAGACGTTCAGCATTCGTCGCAGCGGGCTGTGGCCTCATCGTGACGATTGCCAATAGGCAGGCTGCAAGTGTTGTAGCAACAGACATCCAAAACGTCGCTTTTTTAATAAGCGGTTTTGGAGGCGTGTTAGCGATACCAGGTTGTAGAGACTGGCTTACTGCGACGTGCTCCAGAACCTGTTCCAGATTCTGATGATGATGGACAGGCAGCAAATTAAAATCCTCACGCAGGGTTTCCAGCTCATCTCTGAGTTGTCGTAGCTCCGGACTTTGCGCAAGAGCAGCTTCCACGTCCTCGCGCTCGAAGGGCGTGAGTTCATGATCAAGATAGGCGCTGATTAATTCTTCGTTGATCTCGCTCATGCGGTTGATGGATCTTGTTTAAGTTGAGGTGCCAGTTTGTCACGTAATTGCATGCGGCCGCGATGGATACGACTGCGAACCGTTCCCGGGCTTATTTGCAGAATGTTTCCGATCGTTTCATAGTCACATCCTTCAAGTTCCCGAAGGACAATGACCGCTCGAAATTCTTCGGCTAATTCGCCCAGAGCCGTGTACAGCATTTCTGCTCGTTCAGCACGAAGACTGTCAGCATCCACCGCATCCACTCGGGAAATCGGCTCGTCACCTAATTCGCTTTTTTGACTATCCATAGAAATCATGGGACGGTCACGCCGACGGTAACTAAACGCTAAATTCACAGCAATGCGGTACAGCCAGGTGTAGAACGAACTTTTGCCCTGGTAGGTACCAAGCTTTACAAATGCCTGTACCAAAGCGTCCTGCAGTACATCTTCAGCAGCCTCAGGGCTCCTTAGGATATGTGCAAGCGTGTTGAACAATCGATCGCCATAGGGTGAGATCAGCCGCTCAAACGCTTCGCTGGATCCCGCCAAAATGCTTCGAATTAGCTCTTGTTCTTCGTCAGACACGGTCGCTGTAGTACTTTGGATGCCAAATTGAGTGAATAAGTTCCCGAAAAAAGAAAAAATCGGGCACTCCGGCTCTGAGCTTCAATGGAGTATTTACCATCTTTGTATCCAATTACAAAGATGTCAAATTATGGGTCTCTCTGACTCGCAAGTTTAAGCGATTGTTTGCTGGGATATGCCAATGGCTGTCTGCGAAGGTGAGTGAAGATCCATAGACCGATACCAAACAGGATCGTCAGCAAACTGAAGATTTGAGAAATCGTAAAGCTCGTGCCTAGTTGCCCCAGTTCATCGGTGCGAACCCACTCGAGTAGAAACCGAGTGATCGGGTAGAGAATGAAAACCAGGGCCAGAATCTGTCCGTCCCGAGTGCGGTAGGGAAAATACGCCCACAGCAGCAAACATAAAAGTCCTCCGTTAATACTGCTATAAATCTGAGCGGGGTAGACATTTAGGGAACGTGGAGGCATATCGCCCACGGTGAGGCTGTCGACGACACCACTGCTGCCATGGATTTCAAAAGCGGTATTCGTTGTTAGACCCTTTTCATAGAATTCACTAAAGGCACCGTCGACTAGACGCATTTGCATCGTGATCGCGGAACCCGGCTTTAAACCGCTGGCCGCTCCGACGGAATCAGGCTCGACCGAAAGGACTTCGCCCTGCCAGTGATAAGCATCGCGATATTCGAATTTGGCTTGAATGCCTTTTTCGCGTAATGGCGTTTCGAATAGTAATCCCTGATCCAAATGTCTCATGTAGGGCGGACTACCTGTCGGGAATTGCACTCCCCACATGTCATCGGTACACAGACCGCCATAGCAACATCCGTTCATGAAACAACCAAGCCGGCCAAAAAACATACCAATCGCCAGTGCCGGTACGATCAGATCCAGCGTTGCCAGTTTGGGCAACTTCCGGCGAATCAGAAAAATGGAGCAGCCAATCAGACCGCCGACAAACGCACCGTAAACAACCAGTCCACCCTCGGTAAATTTGAGGATCTTGGGAATGGTTTCACCCCAGTTAATGACCTGATTGCGATCAGTAACAGCGAACTCGGACCATTTCTGCAGGACGTACCACAGTCGTCCTCCGAGTACTCCAAAGAGAAACAGATAGAGTGTCATGGTGAAGACGACATCGGGATGCACGCCTTGTCGACGTGCCTGAATCGATGCAATGAAGATTCCGCTCGAGACTCCCAACAGTACAAAAAAACCGTAACCACGGATTTGGACGCCAGTGGGGCCTTCCGAATCTGTGGGCTCGATAAACGGAATAATAAATGCAATCAGGAAACCGATTACCAGAATCGGGACCAGTGGCTGGCCCACACCTTCCTGCTTTCTTGAAGCCGACTGCATATAGAATCGAGTGAGCCAGATTCCTCCGAAGAGTGCCCAGACTATCAGCGCCCAACCGAAACCAAACAACGGCAGGCCGGCAAATTCATGCGGAATATTAATAAGAGTCTGTTGCATTGGGCGTAGACGCTGCTGAATGGATGTTATTTTATAAGCACATTATCGATCAAACGAGTGGAGCCGACATAAACGGCACCTAACAAGATCGTATCGTCATCGACCTGTTCGACGGGACGCAGGGTCTGCTTATTTACGAGTGCAACATAATCTATCTCGTTGATTGACGCATCGGCAAGTGTCTGGTTGGCGGCCTGAAGCAGTAAAGTGGCGTCGCTTTCACCCTGATCATAAAGTGATTTAACCTGAAATAAGGCTCGAGAAAGTGCGGTAGCCTGAAGCCGTTGCTGTTCGGAAAGATAGGCATTACGACTGCTAAGCGCCAGCCCATCGGCCTCGCGGATAATAGGACAAACCTGCATCTTTACCGGCAGATTCAAATCGCGGATCATGTCGCCTATCACTCGAGTTTGCTGATAGTCCTTTTGGCCAAAGTAGCTTACATCGGCAGGCACAAGCTGGAATAGTTTTAGGACAACCGTGGCGACGCCGGCAAAATGGGCTGGCCGCAATTCGCCTTCCAGACTAGTAGCGACCGCCGGAGGGTTCACGCTAGTGCTGGCTCCTTCCGGGTACATTGTTTCGACCGAAGGTGCAAACACAACGTCCACAGGATAAGCGTTCAACAATGCCACATCACGTTCTAGGTTTCGGGGATATTTATCCAAATCCTCAGAGGGAGCAAATTGCGTTGGATTCACGAAGATCGTAACTACCGTAAAGTCGACTTCGGATGTACAACGTTTGACTAAACTTAAATGGCCTTCGTGCAACGCTCCCATGGTGGGCACCAGGCCGACACGTTTCCCCATCCGCTTCTGTTGATTGACAGCAGCAAGTAGTTCGGCGGGTTCGGTAATGATGGCAGCAGGCATGTTGAGATCTTGAAATGCTAAAGATGACAAGTTGCTAAAGCGGCAATCTCTTGTTGGATCGACTTCGGATTAGCAGCATCCAGGAAAAGCCAGGGAGTGATGATCCCAGCCGGCATCGTTTTAAGCACCAGCTGATGTCGCAATTCATTATGAATGTTGTCCGTCAGAATTACGAGTACACGAGGTAAGGGGAGGCCTGCTTCCAGCCGATCGATTGTGCCTGCCCATTCCGGATGGTTAAGCAGGCATTCACGAGGAGCAAAATCACAGTGGACAAAGCCTTCGTGCTGAATCCATTGCCGCAACGCCCGGTAGGAATCCTCCAGCATTTCTGTTGAGCGGGCGACAGGCATGCTTTGTGCTACCAGCACCTCGGATTTCTGACCCAATGCCAGGTAAGCCGGAACGGGTTTGGACTGTGACTGGTTGATGGTGACAGAATAATTTCCGGCCACACTGAGGTAATCCAGATGCGTCTGATAGCTCCACCCGGTCTCCGGATGATGGCCCTCTGGTCGTAAGTCGCATACCGGTTCAAGCACAAATCGTCGCAGGACCATCCGCGGATGAGGTAAAGTGAGCGACGGCGAACTGACCACTAAATCATCTACGGTGAGCAGGTCGATATCGATAGTCCGGGCATCCCAGCGTGTGTGCCGTTGGCGTCCAAGCTCAGCTTCGATTCGCTGGATGGTTTCCAATAACTGTTCGGCCGTCAGCGTGGTCTCAACTTCCACGGCGGCATTCATAAATTCATGTTGGCCTGTCGGTCCGCCCACGGGCCGAGACTTACGAAACAGGCTGGTCTGCAACAATTTAATTTGTTCCGCAGTATCGATTTTTTTAATCGCAGCGACGAGATTTTTTTTGGGATTCCCGAGATTGGACCCAAGCGAAAGCAAACTTTTTTTTGTTTCTGCCATGACTGACGACGCAGGTTTGTTGGAAAAAGGACGAACAGGACCTAAGCGATTTTAATATTTTTCCGGTTCTGAGCTGAACAAGATAACGACTTAGCGCATAAAAAATGGCGGGAGAAGAAATCCGGTTTCCATCTCTCCGCCGTTGGCTGTTCCGCGCGATCCCTGCGCGGCGATGCCAAAAGAAAGCATTAGGGAGGACCTCCGAGCCACGGCATATGCCGTCGACTGTCGCTCCGATCAGTCGTCGCTCCCCAAGGCTTTGCTGTACGTATACGCACACATATCCATTTTTAAGGAAAGTCGTTTGGACCAGAGTCCTTCGCCGAGCCTCACAGAGAACTCGCTTTTATTTGGCTTTGGAAAAAGAGAAAATCCAGCGCGCACCGGGGGCGCAGAATGGGTACTCTTTTTTCAAAGAAAAATAGTTAACAACCAGGTCGGCTTGAAGTTGATAAGGATCAGCCAGCCCTTGTTGTTAATAAGCAAAGATCGGATCGAACTTTGCGAAGAACCGAAGTTGGTTTCAAACAACAGGAGCCATTTTTACGATTGTGAAGAAAATGTCAAGCAAGCAACATTAGATTTTCCGAGGTTTCTTTTTTGTAGTTTTTTTGACTCGATTTGCTCCGGTCCGTTGACACTGCAAATCAAAATTCGTATGGCCGATACCTTTCAACCTGTGGTACTCTTGGCGGATTATCACGACTCAATATGAGCTAATTATTCATCCTTTTCCGCGAGATGTCGCGGTCAATACGAAAGCCTCCATGCGTCCTTCTTTTCAAAGTGACTTCCTGACAGACGACGAAAAAAATCAAGTGGCAGATGCATTGGCAGCAGTGAGTTCACCTGCCGACACGGACGCAATTTCGATGCACTATGACCGGCTTGTCGAGTTACTTGGCAGTGAGCTGAGTGCTCGTGCGGGAATTTATGTGATGCCAGCTGACTTTCGATTGTCAGTTGTGATTCCAATTTTTAATGAAGTGCGAACGCTCGAAGAAGTGATTGCCAAGGTCCGGTCGATCGGACTCAATCTGGAGATGGTTCTTGTCGATGATGGCAGTTCCGATGGGACTCGGGAATTACTCGAAGGCATGGACGATGCCGAAGATTTAAAGATCGTCTTTCATTCACAAAACCGAGGCAAGGGTGCGGCTGTCCGCACGGGCTTTCAGGAAGCGACTGGGGATGTGATTGTGATTCAGGATGCAGACCTGGAATATGACCCGCATGAGTTCCGCTATCTTCTGCAGCCGATTGTTGAGGATCGCGCTGACATCGTTTACGGGTCGCGTTTTCAAATTAAAGAAAAGGCAGACTCACCTGTCTGGCACATGGCGGTGAACGGGTTGATTACCTGGCTTTGTAATTTAGTAACGCGATTAAAGTTCACGGATGTGGAGACGTGCTATAAGTTGTTCCGCCGACCATTGATTCAGGAGATCGCACCAGGCATGAAAGAGAATCGATTCGGCATTGAAATCGAGATGACCGCAAAGCTGGCTAGGCGGTCGAAACAGAACGGCACTAGATTCTTTGAACGGCCGATTAGTTACCAACGCCGGTCTTATTCGGAAGGAAAAAAGATCGGCTGGAAAGATGGTGTTAGCGCCCTGCGTTGTATTTTTCGATATGGCTTGTTTGGTTAACTAGCTGATCCCTGCCAAGGTGTGGAAACCGAGTATGGTCGAAAGTTCTCAAGACAATTCTGAACCAACGGACTCAGCGACTCCCGGCCTGGTGCGGCAGGAGACGCGTAAAGTTTTGGTTTTACAAGTGCTACGCCAGGTGGTAGCAGTTGCCGGAGCAGCGACGCTCTATCGCCTATTGGGCCCCGAATCGTTTGGACTCTACGGGATGGTGATTCCACTGCTGATGCTACCTCGAATGGCTGCCACGCTGGGACTCTCAACAGCCGC
>MDTD01168517.1_pt1 | contig 11725 bp, 8 predicted proteins | sample 811221 | NCBI WGS metagenome assembly MDTD01 (sample SAMN05326646, study PRJNA326480) | marine metagenome | isolation source: seawater | place: Pacific Ocean: South West | collected 2011
CAGGCGGGAGTCCAGTGGAATTTGCAATTTTCTACTGCATGCCACTGGATTCCCGCCTGCGCGGGAATGACGAAAAATACGATGGCATGAAGTTGAATTATTTAAACCGCTCTTAGACTTCAAACCTGATCGCAGACTGCTACAATACGGCCATGCTCAAAGTTGTCGGTTCCATTTTGCTGTTCGTGAGTTTGCTTGTGTTAACAGGCTGTGGCGCACTGTCCAAACCCGGTGCCATGGATCGGCTGATGGGACTTAACAGCTACGCTGCATCCGCAGGCAAGACACCCCAGCAATTTTACGATCAACGCTACTACTCCGATGGCAAGACGCCTGCTCAACGCCTTGCAGCAGACTACGAACAGGTCACGCCAACCTCCCAGCCTTAATCTACATCACTTGCGATCAAAGACAATCTGCATGACGCCCTGGTCTTCGGTGAGGACGATGGACATCTGTTCGTCATCGATCTTCTGTTGCCAGGTGATGCGCGTCTGGGCAAAGGCGTCCGCGGAGATTTTGCTGGACGTGGGTTTGCCAAAACGCTTGTTAAAGTCAGCTAAAACTTCCGTGACCGCTGGGGGCTGAGTGTACTTGAGACTGACCTGATGCATGGCATTGTCATCAAAATACACACGCACCTGGGCCGTCAAATCAAACAACGTCTTGGCATCGTTGATTTGGATGTACCGCGGTTTGGTCTCCGAAACCGTGAGGTTTGTGTAGATCATGGGCGACTCGCGGATCAGGCGATGCGATTGACCGTACCCGTCACTCCAGGCAAGCACGGAGATGGGATTCCAGAGATTCGAATGCGCTGCGGTATCGCTGCCATCGGCTAAACCGTCTTGCGTGTCACTGCCTTGATTCATGGGGGTTGACTGTGGTGTTTCGACTGCCTGTGAACGACTGCTGATTTGCAATACGCCAGTGAACAGCGGTTGTCCGTCATGGACCAGGCGACTGTGATCAATGGAACGCTCAAGGCATTGCCGTTGCAGCGAATCAAAGCCGGTAAACGTCGCACGGATGTGATTGGGGAATGCCACGGTGTAAGGGACCGGCGTTTCGATGATGGGCGAATAGCCTTTATTGCGAATGTGTCGGGCCTGGACAAAGGGATTACCTGCGTTGGGTTTTTCGAGGATGGACATATCCATATCAAAGCCTGAATTCTCTGCGTTGTAACGCGCATTGACGTAGACACGCTCAGATGCGTTGGGGCCGGTGAGTGGTTTGCCATCGGCACTGACCATGGCAAAGGCAGCAAAGTCCGTCCCGAACTGTCCCACTGCGATGCCGTCGGAGAAGCGATACCAACCCTTACTGGGCGGTGTCTTGCCGACATAAATTTTGCTGGTTGGCGTATCGACGATCAGTCGGGCATTGGGCCAATCCCAGATGATCTGATCCCCTGCCTTGATGGCATCATTGATGCGCCCTTCCAGCGATTGCGGATCGGCATTGACCATGCGTGTGTTAAAGTCTTCATCGGGTTTGTAAGTGATCCGTGCGCCACGCTCAAAGGCAGCGCGTTGCGTGGACATGCCGTTGAACTTGCTGTAGCTGTAGATGCCCTGCTTGCCGACTTCATAGTCAACGGGATTGGTCGCGGCATGGATTTGATGGTTGATGAAGATCTGCCCCGCCAGTCCGATGGTACTGATCATGACCGGGTCTTTTTCAAACTCCACCGCTGACCAGTAAAAACTGTTGCTCTGGTAAGGCAACACCGTGGTGAGGAATTGTTCGTCCTCCCAATCCTTGTAGTGATAGTAATGCCAGAACACGGCATCCCAATCCTGCCAACTGGCAAAGGCGGCGGTGCGGTAGGCATGTTCGACGCGATACTGACCCGGGCGCCCGGAGTTGGTTTCGTAGATGACAGTGGGCTTGTCAGCCAGGGTGTGTGAATCCATGACATACATGGAAGGCGGGTTGGCCAATGTGGAGTTCAGTGAGAAGAAGTACATCCCGAAGTTGGCGACATCGGCATGCTCGGTGACCGAGAATTGCCAGGGCGTATTGGGACGATACTGGGTGTCAAAGGAGAACGGCTGAACATTCACGCCGACACCGCTTGGCGCCTGTGCACGGGCGTAGGTTTTGATCTCATTGTAGTAATCACTGACCAGTTGAACGATGAAGTGAACAAAGTCATCACCCCGCGCCTGCGGATAGTCATTGCGTTTGGCAAAGATCGGGGCACAGGCAATGCTCTGATCCGTCAGACTTTCCCCCTCAGCCAACTTGCCCCACGCTTTGAGGATGTTGTCCTGTGAACTGTAGCGATCGGTCAGCCATTGGTTCCAGCGATTCTGAATTTTCTGCTGAAAGTATTCAGGCCAGGTATCAAAGCCATCTTCCAACGCGATCTTGATGATCTTCGCTTCGTTGTTGAGTTCCCAGACGGCAATGCATTCTTCCTCGGCATAGCGTTTGCCGGTGTGCGGGTTGACGTGATTAAGCAGGTTAAAGACATGCTGTTTGCTGGCCTTGAGCATGCGTTCGTCCAAGGCGTACCACAGGCGTACCCCCTTGGCTTTCTTGCGATTTTTGACGGCTTTTTGCCAGTCTTCCCAATCATCACCGCCTGCAACAAAACTCGCATCATCCGTCAATGCATCCAGTGGAATGGCATTGATCAAAAACGGGCTCATGATGAACATGCCCTGCCGCTTGATCTCCGCGACAAAGCGATCGTAATGATCCAGGCCGTCAGAATCGGGCAGGACACCTTTGATGGCATCGTCCTTGGGATAGTACGGACTCTTGCCCTTCTGCCCGCCTTTGGGCCAGAGTCGAACTGCATTGAAACCTTCACGATTCAAACGCTGTGGAGCCGAGGTGCTGCCAACGGTCCCTGCCACGCCCCATAGTCGCAGGCGTTCATTGCCATAGGTGAGTTGATTGCCCTGTGTTTTGACATAGACATTGGGCTGAACCTTGACGGGATAATCATAGAATTTGTGTTTGGGATGAACACGCAATGTGATCTTGCCATCCACACGTTTGGACTCAACTTTCACAGCAGGCGGCATGCCCCCGTTGGTTGTCAATTGCATCACCAGGCCATGGTTGTCCCATTGCCCCTTGAGATACGGCTGGATGACTGATTTAAAATTCTCGATATCAATCTTCTTGGTAAAGGGGACAGCAAGCAAAGGTTTTTCGTCGTAGTCAACACCGGGTTTGAACTGGGTTGAAAGCTGTGATGTTTGCCCCTCAAGAATCGGGCGCAATGCACGATGGAATTGGAGCATGGCCGTCGATGAAGCCTTGCCTGAAGGTGCGTACCGTGTGACCGCCCAGGTCATGGTGGGCTTGTCGTTGGGTTTGCCACTCCACAGGTTCAGCTTGCCCGAAAGTCCGACGGTGACGGGTTGGTCGGGTTCGATGACCAGCGCCGGTGCGTAGTCATATTCGGCTTTGAAGTTGGCACGACCGTTGGTGAAGAAATGGAGGTTGCCTTTGCCATAGCTGATTCGCATCTGGCGACCGGACTTCTCGAATTCATACTTGCCGTTCTTGTCGGTGGGTTTGAGATCAACCCATTGGGTGACGACGGGAAACTTGTCGCGTTTACTCATGGCCATGAGTTTGAATAGTCCCAGGTCATTACGCTGAGCCGGTTCGATGGAGAGATCGGGCATCTGAAAAGTCATGTTGTCAGACAGGCGTTTGATCTTGAAATTCTCGAGTGTGCCCCCACCGTTCCAATGCCAATGCGATCGCCAGACCAGGATGTTCAGCGACTGGCCTTCGGTGAGTTCAATGGATTGAAGCTCGGGGATGCTGGCCAGGTCCACCACTTTTTTGCCGGAGAACGTGCCTTGCGCAATGACATCCAGCTGTTCGAGATTGGACTTGGAAAGCTGCATCTGCAATTGGGCATCGATCAGATCATCGGTTTTGAGTGTTGCATAGTCAATGACCTCGGTATTGAGGCGCACTGCAAGCTGCGTCTTTGAAGCACCGCCAATGATCACAGAATCTTTCAACGGGCCAATGAGTTGGGCGCTGACCTGCACCTGTTGTTCTGCCTGTGCTTTGCATGTTGTTGTTTGCCACGCAAGCACGCCTATGGCAAAGGCAAGAACAAGAAGAATTCGATCGACTCGGATAGCGGGCATAAGCACTCCCATGGCTAAAATGATATGCAAGAATCTGTTGAATGATCAGGTTAAAAATGTCTTACCAGTTTGTTCGAAGTCCAGGAATCTGGCTGCGTTTCCAGATCAATGGTCCCTTGACGCGTTCTTCCCAACTGTGATAATCATCCGGGCCACCTGCACTGCCACTGACAGCAGTAAGTTTTTTCTCATAGACATAGCTTTGCACATGCCCATCAACATGCAGTGCATTGGTCGTCAGGTTATGCGGTGCCCCCCAGCGTTGGCCGACATTGTTCCCCCCCGAAGGAGAACGGGCAAATGGATACCATGATCCGCCGCGACCGCCTTCGGCAAAGGTCACACACAATGATGTCTGGGGCAACTCACTGACGCGTGTCATGATCGGATTGCCGGCTTTAGGTGAAACGCCAAGTAAATCATAGGACGGAGTGTAATGCCACATGTGCGTCCAAAGATCAAGCTTCTGACTAGGGCATTGAAGCATGGGAACAATCAAATCTTCCCAATTATCATTGCGGCCATTGGACGGGATCACCGGGCCGGGCTTCATGGCACCGGAGTTGATCAACTTCCGACACCAGACATTGTCGCCAAAGACATTGGACTGATCGCCCCACCAGGACATATCAATCGTCGGAACCAGCCAGTCATCGTTGTCCGAACTGTACACCGCAAGCGTTACGCCCAACTGCTTTTCATTGCTCTTGCACTTGACCACCTTCGCGGCTTCGCGTGCTCCAGCCAAGGCCGGCAGGAGTATTGCAATCAGTAAAGCAATGATGGAGATCACCACCAGTAATTCAATGAGCGTAAAACCGTGATGGCTACGTCGAAGTACATCTGTTGTTTGTGTGTCCACGAACCTGTCCTTTGCAGTCTGAAAGCGTCATTTTTCATCTATGTTTTACGTAACAGTTAAAACAACGAATCATGCCCGTGACTCACGGGATCGCTGGATTTATCTGTCTTGCATGGGTGGTGCGATCGTTTGGCCGGGTTCAAATGACAGTGATAATTTCAAGCTGGGGAGCATGATGTCAGGCATGGCGACTTTCTCCAACAGCAACTCCACGGCACGTTTACCCATCTGATCCGTTGGCAGAACCATGGTTGCCACACTTGGTCCAAACATTGACGAACAGCTCTCACCAAAGCTTATCACTGACAAGTCGCGAGGCACCTTGAGTCCCATCCCATGCGCGACATACAAAATCGTTGTCACATCTTCACCGCCATAGGCCACAACAGCTGTGGGACGATCCGGCGCAGACAACCATGATTCACTGAACGCAATCCGCTGAGCTCTTGGCATCAGCACACCGGTCGGTGCCTTGACAATACGCTGCCTCAGACCAGCCTCAGACATGGCTTTTTCATAGCCAGCCAAACGTGCTGCCACACTGTAATGCGGATCAACTTTGTCTGGCCCGTGTGTGTAATCCACGTAGGCGATACGACGATGCCCGGCGGCAATCAACGCTTGCGTTCCCGCCAGTGCACCTTGTTCATCATCCATGTAAACACAGTCATGCTCAAGCAACGTGTTGACCCAGATCGCAGGCAAGTGATGGTCGTTGATCAAGTCACGCATCCGCGATGGGACATCATCGGTGTAGTTGACCAACATGCCGTCACAGCACCATTCGCCAAGCAACTTGGGCAACTGCACACCGTCAGTTAATTGTTCATCGGTCATGCGCGCCAGGGTCAGCTTTAAATCGTGTTCCGCCAGGCGATCATGAATCCCAAAGAGCATGTTCTGAAACAACGCCCCGCGATGCGGCTTCACACTCATGAGTAATGCCATCGCACCAAACCGCCCCGAGCGAATCGCCTTGGCAGCGGCATTGGGACGGTAACCCAACGTTTCTGCAATCTCACGAATACGATTCGCGCGAGCCACAGCGCGCCGCTGAGTCGGCTGGTAACGCCCACTGAGTACCTTCGAAACCGTCATCTCGGAGACATCGGCGCGACTGGCAATCTGTTTGAGTGTGACGGGAGGGGACATACTGAAGAACTGTACCGTTAAATTTGTGTATCGTTAAACTTATTGTGAGTAATCATATTGGGCACCTACTTCAAGTCAAGGATTTCGACAAGGGAATCTGACTCATTGGGTTGACATAGCCAACAAACAAGATCATATTCACTTTTAAATAAAACACTTAAATAGACCAACATTTTTTACAAAGTCTTCCAAAATATGATCCGAAAGATTGTATCCCAGACTCCCGGCAACGTCTTTTTATACTTGTATTCACCTCAGACGCTATGTATGATTCAGCAAAGATGTACCGCCTTCAATCCAACACCGCCCGAATCTTGCTGCTTGGCGTCTGGCTTTTTGCCAGCCTGTCCAATGGGCTATTGGTGCTATGCGTGGGACACAACGATCATCAGCAGATCGAGTTCGCACTCAAGGACACCTGCCAGAAGACGGTGGTGACCGATGCCTGTTGTGATGCCCCCGAGCCGGTGTCCCTATGCTATGAGCATGATGACTGCACCGACATCCCGCTGCAGGGCCAACTCAGCCCTACTATCAATCTCAAGTATGATTTGCACGTGAACCTGCTTGCCATCGCCCCGCTGCATCTGAACATCATGGCTGCATCACCCCTGGATGCACTCAAGCCAACGCGCCTCACAACCTTCAACACCCAGGCCCCCCCGCGCCCGGATGATCCGGCAACGACGACCGGCAGCATTCTCCTGCTGATCTGAACACTCCCCATCACCAACCCTGTCCAGACTGCCCCGCGCAGTCCGTTATCCATTTATCCGTCTATCACTGGAGTTCCATCATGACACGATGGTTTCTCGGTAGCCTCATCGCTGCCAGCCTAAGCATCACTGGATGCCAATCGCATCCGCTTTTTGACAACACAACGTTAACCCCTGATTCGCAGGCCAACTCACCGGCAAGCGCGGTGACGCAATCGCCTCCACCCGCACCAACAGGCACGCTGACATTACAACAAACACTCAACTTGGCAATGGCGCAATCTCCGGCATTGCAAGTCGGGCGACTGCAGATTCAGTCCGCCAAAGTCCATCAGCAATACGCCGGTCAATGGCCCAATCCCGAGTTGGAAATTGAGTTTGAAAACTTCGCAGGCACCGGTGATTTCTCCGGCACGCAGGCGCTGGAAACCACCATCAGTCTCGCCCAATCCTTCCCGCTCGGCGGTGACCTGGCGCACATGAAACGGGTGGCTGGCAAAGCCTCCGAATTAGCAGATTGGAACCAGCAAGCCCGGCGCGTGGAACTGCTCTCCAATGTTACCAGCCAATACATTCAGGCCCTGGTCAACCAACGTCGCGTTGAGCAAAGTCAACAAGCGGTGGACCTGGCAACAGCCGTACGCGACCTGATCCAAAAGCGCGTCGATGCAGGCGTCGCACCCCAGGTCGAACTCATCCGCGCAGATGTCCAACTCGCCCAGGTCCAACTGGAAGTCCAACAGGCCAAGCGTCAACTCACCGCCAGCTATCACCAATTGGCTCTCTCGCTGGGTCAAAAGCAGGTCACGTTTGAAAAAGTCGCTGGCAATTTGGAACAAATCGGTGTTTTACCCAAAATGGACACGTTTTTGGTACATATCGAGCAACATCCGCAGGTCAAACGTTGGGCAACCGAATTGGCCATGCGTCAATCCCAGCATCAGCTTGCCAACGCCATCGCCAGGCAGGATCTGAGCGTCCGACTGGGGGTCAAACATGACAATGACAACAATGACCAAGCCCTTGTGCTCGGGTTGTCCATGCCCCTTCCCATCGGTGATCGCAATCAGGCACAGCGACTGAGCACGCGCATCGGTGAGCAGTCGGCAAGTCATGAAAAACGTCAAGCCCTTCTGGCCTTGCAACAGACACTGGTCATGGCATATACCCAGCTTGCCATCGCATACGACCATGCCATCGCGCTGCGTGACAATGCACTGCCCAAAGCGCAGCAGGCGTTTGATGTCACCCAGAAAGCTTACGAGCAAGGCGATGTCCAGTTCATTGATGTGCTCGATGCTGAGCAGACGCTTTACCAGATTCAAAGTCAGCACCTTGATGCTTTAGCCAACTGGCATCTGGCGCGGGCCTGGATTGAAGGTCTGATCTGCCAGAGCATCGACGAACTTCCCAAATCTTAAAACCAATCAACCAAACTGCAATGGAGATATATCCATGTTTCTAAAATCCATTCCAATGACAGCAATGATCGCAGGCTTGTTACTGTGTCTTGCTACCACGTCGTACGCTCAACACGATGATCATGATGGCCATGATCACGACCATCCCGCCCCCGCCAAAGTTCAGCCTCAGAATAAGTCTGCGGATCAACATGACGATCATGATCATGACGAACATGATCACACTGCACATGCAGCCGATAGCAAGACAGCTGCCATGAAGAAGAGCGATGAACACGCGGACCATGATGACCACGACGATCACGATCATGATGCACACACCAAAGATGAACATGCCGGATGCACACACCAAAGATGAACATGCCGGCCATGATCACGCACCAGCAAAGTCCGATGCGCATGACGATCATGATGACCATGCGGGTCACGGACATGATGAACACGAAGACGGCCCGATCAAACTTGATGCCCAGATGCTCAAACGATTTGACATCCGCACCGACAAAGCAGCGTCAGGCAAAATCGTTCGTTACACCACACTCTCAGGTGAAGTGGTTTTCAATGCGGATCACATCGCCCATGTCACCACCCCCGTCCCCGGCATTGTCAGCAAGGTGCATGCATCCATGGGCGACTTCGTCACGAAGGGGCAGGTCCTTGCAAGCATCTCCAGTCGCGAGTTGGCAGCTCTTCGCAGCGAGTTGTTAGCTACCCGTGCGCGTTGGGAACTGGCCAAAGAAAATGCCTCCCGTGACCTGCGATTGTTCAATGACAAAGTCGGCACCGAACGTGCCATGCTCGAGTCCAAACAGGTCGCCCGTGATGCACAAATCCAATACGCCCTGGCGGAAAATGCCCTGCATGCACTGGGTTTTACGCATGAACAAATAGAAGCGGTCTCCAACGAGCAACACAATCTCAGCCAATACGAACTCACCGCACCCATCACCGGCACGATTACGCAACGTCATTTAACCCTCGGTGAAAACATCGCAACCGACAGCAACGATCCTGCCTTCATCATCGCTGATACCCGCAGCGTCTGGGTGAATCTTGCGGTCTATCAACGTGACCTTGCTTTGATCCAACCGGGCCAGCAAGTCGAACTGAAGTTCGGCCATCACTTGCCGGATACCACCGGGATCATCGCATTTATCAGTCCGTCGATTGAGGAGACTACACGCACAGCAACCGCACGCATCATTCTCCAAAACCCCGACGGTCACTACCGCCCCGGTTTATTTGTCACCGGCAAGGTGCACACCCAATCACACCAAGCGAGCATTGTCGTTCCCACCGCTGCGGTCGTCGAAGTCGAAAATAAACCCTCGGTGTTTATCCAAACGGATGAAGGACTTGAAGCCAAGCCGGTCACGATAGGGCAGTCCGATCAGAAGACCGTTGAGATTCTCGACGGGTTAAAGCCCGGTCAGGTTTACGTCTCTCACAACGCATTTGCTCTTAAAGCCCAGATGCAGAAAGGAGCTTTCGGCCACGCGGGTCATGCTCACTGATCGTGTTTCCGTCAGTGTTGATTGAGAGCCGTTTAAACAATGAATCTCCATCTTCCGTCACTCCCGCGCCCCCGGAAGTCTGGAGTCCAGTGAAATTTGCAATTTTCAACTGCATGCCACTGGATTCCCGCCTTCGCGGGAATGACGAAATCAAAGACGGCATGGAGATTAATTCCTGGAAACACTCTCATTGAGCACCGCATGTCAATGCGGTGCAGGATCATCTCGAGCAATCAATTGCAACTGACGGAATACCTGATCGTGTCAGACACGCTTAGCTGAAGAAAATTGCCATGATAGACAAACTCATTGGATTCGCATTACACAATCGCCTGTTGATGATTGTGCTCGCGCTACTGGTGATGGCAGCGGGATATTGGTCCTATACCAAGCTCCCGGTCGATGCCTTCCCTGACGTTTCGCCCAATCTCGTGCAGGTGTTCACGGTGACCGACGGCCTGGCGCCCGAGGAAATCGAGATGCATGTGACGTACCCCGTCGAAGCTGCCATGACAGGCTTGCCCGGCGTGGAGAAAATCCGCAGCGTCTCGAACTTCGGCTTGTCGGTCGTCAATGTTTATTTCAAAGACGGGATGGATATTTACTTCTGTCGGCAACTGGTCAACGAACGACTCAGTGAAGCCCGTCAGCAGATTCCCGAAGGGTTCGGCGAACCGGAAATGGGGCCGATCTCCACGGGGATGGGGCTGGTTCTGTTTTACTATCTCCACGATACCACCGGCCAATACAATCTCCAGGACCTGCGTACCATGCAGGACTGGATCGTCAAATTCAATCTCCAAACCGTGCCGGGTGTGACCGAAGTCCTGGGGATCGGTGGCCATGAAAAACAGTATCAAGTCATCATCGACCCGCAGGCCTTACGCCGCTATGACGTGACGATTCACGATGTCATCGAGCGTGTCCAAGCCAACAACCTCAACGTCGGCGCTCAGTTCATTGAGCAGAACGCAGAGGAGTTGGTCGTGCGTTCGGTTGGACTTGCCAAGGGCATGGCGGATTTGAAAAAAATCGTCATCAAGACGGTCGACGGGCGCAGTGTTTACCTTGAACAACTGGCGGATATCCAGTTGGGCGGCGCCATCCGACGCGGCCTGCAAACACACAACGGTGAGAACGAAGTCGTTGCAGGCATGGTGGTCAAACTCTATGGCACGAATGCTTCGACCGTCATCAGCAACGTTGAAACCAAGATCGCAGAGATCAACAACGCGCTTCCCGATGGCGTTGAAATTGTCCCGTATTACCAGCAGAAAAACATCGTCGAAGCCTCCGTCAACACGGTGACACAAGCATTGATTCAAGGCATTGTGTTGGTTGCGTTGGTTCTGCTGGTGTTCATGGGTGGTTTCAGACCGTCGCTGGTGGTTGCCATCGCCATCCCGTTTTCCGTGCTCTTTGCGATGATTGCGATGAAGTACTTTGGCTTCTCCGCGAACCTGATGTCACTGGGCGGTCTTGCCATCGCCATTGGCATGATGGTGGACGGGACGATCGTGGTGGTCGAAAACGTCGACCGTCATTTCCGCGAAGGACATCCGGATGAATCGAAGCTGCATCTGGTAGCCAAGGCATGCAAGGAAGTCGGACGGCCGATCATCTTTGCCATCGCGATCATCATTCTCGTTTTCGTCCCCCTGCTGACCTTGCAGGGTGTCGAAGGCAAGACGTTCCGACCATTGGCATATACGGTGACGCTGGCGATGCTGGGTTCACTGGTCTTTGCCCTGCTGCTTGCGCCGGTGTGCAGTGATTTACTCATGCGTCGACGCAAAGCCAAGGCGGGCAAGCAGGACAACAGCGAACCGATCATCGTTCGGTTACTGCTACTGCCTTACCGACCGATTCTCAAGTTATTTATCAAGGCGCGTGTGTTGGCGGTGTTACTGGTGATCAGCTTGATCGG
>MDTD01173892.1_pt1 | contig 11724 bp, 13 predicted proteins | sample 811221 | NCBI WGS metagenome assembly MDTD01 (sample SAMN05326646, study PRJNA326480) | marine metagenome | isolation source: seawater | place: Pacific Ocean: South West | collected 2011
CCTGAGGAAAAAACACCTGAGGAAAAAACACCTGAGGAAAAAATTTTAGATCTTGAAGATAAAGTTGCGAGAACTTTTGCTGAAATGGAAAATCAGAGAAGAAGATTTGAGAAAGAAAAAGAAGAGGCTTATGAATATGGGGGATTTAATTTTGCAAAGGAAGCTTTAAGCTTAATAGATAATCTTGAAAGATCAAAAAAAATTTTAGAAAATGATGATTCCTTAAAAAATTCAGAAGCTTTAAAGAAAATGCTTGAACATTTTGATATAATTAGCAAAGATCTAATCTCAATATTCACAAAAAATAATATAAAACCAATTGAAAGCTTAAATAAAAAATTAGATCCGAATTTTCATCAAGCTATGATGGAGATAGAAGATAGTCAAAAAGAACCTGGAACAATAATTCAAGAAATACAGAAGGGTTTTACCATCAAAGATAGATTATTGAGACCCTCTTTAGTTGGTGTGTCTAAAAAACCTGAAAATATTGATAAAAAAAATGAGGAAAATAAAGAAAATTTGGAAAAGAAATAATTTTTTATGTGAACTTGTAGAATGAAATTTAACCCCTATATGAGTGTAATAAAATAATTATAGACAATAATAATGAGCAAAATAATTGGAATTGACCTAGGAACTACTAACTCTTGTGTAGCTATTATGGAAGGTAGCCAAGCTAAAGTTTTAGAAAATACTGAGGGAGCTAGAACAACTCCTTCTGTTGTCGCCTTTACTGAAAATGGTAAATTGATAGGACAACCAGCAAAAAGACAAGCAGTTACTAACCCTGAAAATACTATTTTTGCAGTCAAAAGATTAATCGGTAGAAACTTCGAGGACCCAACAGTTAAAAAAGATATTGAGGCAGCTCCTTTTAAAATAGTTAATTCGGAAAAAGGTGATGCTTGGATTGAAACCAAAGGAGAAAAATATTCACCATCTCAAATTTCAGCTTTTATTTTACAGAAAATGAAAGAAACTGCTGAAAAATATTTAGGACAAGCTGTGACGAAAGCAGTAATTACTGTTCCTGCTTATTTTAACGATGCACAAAGACAAGCAACAAAAGATGCTGGAAAAATAGCTGGTCTTGAAGTTTTAAGAATAATTAATGAACCTACTGCTGCATCTTTAGCATATGGATTAGATAAAAAACAAAATAAAAAAATTGCTGTATATGATTTAGGTGGAGGAACATTTGATGTTTCTATACTCGAATTAGGAGATGGAGTATTTGAGGTTAAATCTACAAATGGTGACACATTTTTAGGTGGAGAAGATTTTGATAATGCTGTTGTAGAATATCTAATTTCAGAGTTTAAAAAAGATAGTGGTATTAATTTAAAATCAGACAAGTTGGCACTTCAGAGATTAAAAGAAGCTGCTGAAAAAGCAAAAATTGAGTTGTCTGCTGCAGAGCAAACAGATATTAATTTACCTTTTATCACAGCTGATAAGACTGGTCCCAAACATATTAATTTAAAAATGACAAGAGCAAAGCTTGAGGCATTAGTTGAAGATTTAATAGCTAGAACAATTCCTCCTTGTAAAACTGCTTTAAAAGATGCTGGTATTTCAGCAAGTGATATTGATGAAGTTGTAATGGTAGGTGGTATGACAAGAATGCCAAAAGTTATTAATGAAGTTAAAGATTTCTTTGGTAAGGAACCAAATAAAAGTGTTAACCCAGATGAAGTTGTTGCTATGGGTGCTGCAATCCAAGCAGGTGTATTACAAGGTGATGTGAAAGATGTTCTTTTATTAGATGTTACTCCATTGTCTCTAGGAATAGAAACACTAGGAGGCGTTTCTACAAAACTTATAGATAAAAATACAACTATACCAACAAAAAAAAGCCAAGTATTTTCTACCGCAGAGGATAATCAGCCTGCAGTTTCAATAAGAGTATTACAAGGAGAGAGAGAAATGGCTACTGATAACAAATTGCTTGGTAATTTTGAATTAGTAGGTATTGCTCCAGCTCCTAGAGGAGTTCCACAAATTGAGGTTACTTTCGATATAGATGCCAATGGTATTGTAAATGTATCTGCCAAAGATAAAGGAACTGGTAAAGAGCAGAAAATTCAGATTCAAGCATCTGGAGGCTTAAGTGATGAAGAAATTGAAAAAATGGTTAAAGACGCTGAAGCAAATAAAGAAGCTGATAAGAAAAAAAGAGAGACAGTCGATGTAAGAAATCAAGCTGATACATTAATCCATTCAACCGAAAAAAATCTTAAAGAACATGGCTCTAAAATCTCAGATGCTGAAAAAAAAGCGATAGAAGATGGATCTAATGCACTAAAAGAGTCTTTAAAAAGTGAAGACACTGATGATATAAAGAAAAAGACTGAAACTTTAGTTCAGGCTTCAATGAAACTTGGTGAAGCAATTTATAAATCACAACAGAATACAAAACCAGGTCCTAACAAGGATGATGGAAAAGACGAGAAGGAAAAAAAAGACGATAATGTTGTTGATGCGGATTTTGAAGAAGTAAAAGACGAGAATAAAGAAAAAAGCGCTTAACTGACATCTATTTGTCCTGGATGCATGCATGGCTAAAAGAGATTATTACGACGTCTTAGGCGTTAATAAAAACGCAAGCCCTGATGAACTCAAATCAGCTTACAGAAAATTAGCAGTAAAATATCATCCAGACAAAAACCCTAATGACAAAGTTGCTGAAGACAAATTTAAAGAGGCAAGTGAAGCATATGGTGTTCTCTCTGATAAATCAAAGAAAGAAAATTATGACAATTTTGGTCATGCTGCCTTTGAAAATGGAGGGGGTGGTAAAGGAGGTTTTGGTGGCTTTGGTGGATTCAGTGGTGCTGATTTTTCAGATATCTTTGAAGATTTTTTTGGAGATTTTGGGGGAGGAAGACGGAGCTCTAGAGGAAGAAATTCTGTTAATCGAGGTTCAGACTTAAGATATGATTTAACAATTACCCTTGAGGATGCTTACTTAGGAAAAAAACAAAACATACAATTTTCGACTTCAGAAAAATGTAATACTTGTAAAGGAAATGGATCCAAGCCAGGATCTAGTCCAGATAGATGTACATATTGTGGAGGCAATGGTCGTGTTCGTTCAAATCAAGGTTTTTTTACAGTGCAACAAACTTGTCCTCAATGTGCCGGTAGTGGTGAAGAAATTACAAATCCATGCACAGATTGTAATGGACAGGGAAATAAGCAAACCTCGAAGAAAATATCAGTTACTATTCCAAGAGGAGTTGACGATGGAACAAGAATAAGACTAGCGGGAAAAGGTGAGGCTGGTTCAAGAGGTGGTGCAAGTGGAGATTTATATTTGTTCATTAATATAAAATCTCATGAACTTTTTAAAAGATCAGACGTTAATTTATTTTTTGAATTTCCAATATCCATTGCAGATGCATCTCTTGGAACAACAATAGAAATTCCGACCATTGATGGAAAAAAGGCAAAAATTAAAATACCAGATGGTACGCAAGATGGAAAACAATTTAGACTTAAGGGTAAAGGTATGCCATTTATGCGTAGGGGAGATTTTGGTGATCTTTATGTACAAGTAAAAACTGAAGTACCAGTATTTTTAAATAAAGAACAAAAAGATTTATTAGAAAGATTTAGAAAAATTGAAAATGAAAAATCTAATCCTAGTATAAAGAAATTTTTTCAAAAAGCTAAAAATTTTTGGAATAGTTAAAAAAATAAAATGAGTCAAATTATTCCTGCAATTTTTTTAATAGCAGTTCTTATTCTTGTACTTCCAGCTTTTTTAAGAACAAATTTGAAATCTAAACAATTTTTAAAGAATTTACTGATTTGGTCTATAATTGTTGCTGGTGTTGTGATAGCTTCAAATCTTATCTATAAATGAAAAAAATAAATTTAGCAGTTACTGGATGTATGGGACGTATGGGTCAACAAATTATAAAATCAATTAAATCAAATAAAAATTTTAAAATAGTTGCACTTACTGAAAATAAAATTGTGAATAAAAAAATTAATGGTTTGAATGTCGATCTAAATAAAGAAAAAATATTTAGAAAAGCTCACTTAATTATTGATTTTACAATCCCTAAATGTACTTTTCAGGTTCTAAAAATTGCAGCTAAACTCAAAAAAAGAGTTGTTATTGGAACTACAGGATTTTCCAGAATAGAGGAAAATAAAATAAAAAAATTTTCAAAAAAAATACCAATACTAAAAGCAGGAAATATGAGCTTGGGTATCAATCTTTTAATGTATCTTACTGAAATTACATCTAGTTCGTTAGGAAACAATTTTTTAAGTAAAATATACGAAGTCCACCATAAAAATAAAAAAGATTATCCTTCTGGCACTGCATTAATGCTTGGAAATGGAATAGCAAAAGGTAGGAAAAAAAATTTTTATAATTTAATTGGGAAAAAATATTTAAATAAAAAGTCCTTTCCTTATGGAAATAAAATTAACTTTAACTCTTTACGAAAAGGTAAAATTATCGGAGAGCATGAAGTAAAATTCTCGAGTGGTAAAGAAATTATAACTTTAAATCATGAAGCATTTGATAGAACTCTTTATTCTGAAGGTGCATTATCAGCTGCTAAATGGCTAATGAATAAAAAACCTGGTCTTTACTCAATGAGAGACCTTATGAACTTTAAGTAATGGATGAAGTTCATAGAGCTAAAATTGTTTTAAAAATTCTTAATAAAATATATCCTAAAATAAAAGTTCCATTAAAAAGTAGAAATGTGTTTACTTTGTTAATTTCTGTTCTTCTCTCTGCACAATGCACTGATGTAAATGTTAATAATGTTACAAAAAATATTTATCCAAAATATTATAAACCACATCATTTTAAAAAGTTAGGAAGAAAAAAAATAGAAAATTTAATAAAAAAAATTGGTATTTTTAGAATTAAATCAAAAAGTATTTACAACCTTTCAAAAATTCTTATAGAAAAATATAATAGCAAAGTGCCAAATTCGTTTGAAGAATTGGAAAAACTTCCTGGTGTAGGGCATAAAACAGCAAGTGTTGTTATGTCTCAAGGATTTGGTCACCCGGCATTTGCTGTTGATACACACATCCACCGATTAGCTCAAAGATGGGGACTTACTAATGGAAAAAATGTTTTACAAACTGAAAATGATTTAAAAAGACTTTTTCCTAAAAAAAATTGGAATAAGCTTCACCTTCAAATAATTTATTATGGAAGAGAATATTGTAAAGCTAGAAGTTGTTATGGATTGACTTGTAAAATTTGTACTACTTGTTATCCTAAAAGAAAAAAACCTATTAAAACAAAAAAAGCCTAGTATGAAAATCATTGGTATAGGTAATGCGATTGTAGATGTGATTTGTAAAGTTGATGAAAACTTTATCACTAAAAATAATTTAACTAAAGGTAATATGAAATTAATTTTTGATGAGAATGAATTTAAAAATCTAATATCTAATTTAAAAATAGAAAAAACTATCTCAGGAGGATCAGTTGCAAACTCGATTGTAGGATTATCTCAACTAAGAAATAATGTAGGTTTTATAGGTAAAATTTCAGATGATCGTCTTGGAGAAAAATATGAAATTGGGCTTAAGAAAGAAAACGTAAATTATTTTTATGAAAAAAAAAAAGAAAAAATACCTACAGGCACATGTTTAATCTTAATTACGCCCGACTCAGAGAGAACAATGTGTACTTTTTTGGGAATTGCAGGAAAAATTAATGATGAAGACATAAGCTCTGATGTAATAAAAAATTCTGAAATGATTTTTTTAGAAGGTTATTTGTGGGATGAAGGTGAACCAAAAAAAGCATTTGATAAGGCTATTAGCAATTCAAAAAAGGTCTCAATGTCATTATCTGATAAATTTTGTGTAGATAGACATAAAACTCATTTTTTACAATTAGTAAAAAAAAAATTAGATCTTACATTTGCAAATGAAGAAGAAATAATGTCTTTAATAGACGCAAAAAACTTTGATGAAGTAGTTTCATTTGCAAAACAAATAAATAAACATTTAGTTATTACGAGAGGAAAAAATGGAGCTGTTTCTGTTAATGGTGAAAATATTGAGCAGATTGGGGTTAAAAAAAATTTGAATGTAGTTGATTTAACAGGTGCGGGAGATCTATTTGCTGCAGGTTACCTTCACGGATTAATAAATAATTTTTCACAAAAAGAATGCCTTGCAAAAGGAACTGAAATGTCAGCAAAAATAATTCAACAAATTGGAGCAAGGATTAATTAAAATTAATATTTATTTTTTTCTTCTGAAACTTCCTTTGCCTTTTTTTGGTTTAATTACTCTTTGTTTATATTTTCTTGTAAATAAATCTTTTGCTATATTATTTTTTTTTTTCATTTTACAACATAACCATCTTTAGAACTAATTATAAAATTTTCATCTTTAAATTTATCTTTAATTTTTTTTCTCAATCTATAAATATGAGTTTCAACTGTATGTGTCTCTAGTTCAGAACCATAGTCCCAAACTTTTTTTTGAAGTTCATGGATTTTGACAGGTTTTTTTGCATTTTTCAAAAAAAGGATTAAATTTATCTCTCTTTCCGTTAATTGAAGTGTCTCTGTCTCTTTGACTATTTCTCTAGAATTTATGTTCAATTTATAAAATCCAACTTGTATATCTGATTGAGAGCTAAACTTATTTTTTAAAAATCTTAAATTTATTTGTTCAATAAGTTTTTCAATTTTTATTGGCTCACTATCTATAATTAATAAGTCTTTATAATTTTGTATGGGGTTCTTTGATATTAATAAAAAATCATTTTTTAAGTAATCTTTTATTTGGCTTAAATTTTCTTTATCTACTTTAATTATCTCAAAATTAAGTCTTTCTTTTACCTCCTCCAGAATTTCAAACAAAATTTCATGTTGATAAACAACTATTTTTTTAGAATTCATGTATATTTAAATTATGACAATATTGTTAAAAAATAAAGAAACTCTTATTTGTGATGAATTTATATTTCGTTGTTCTATTGGGAAATATGGAACCACAAAAAACAAAGTAGAAGGAGATAAAAAAACACCCTCAGGAATTTATAATTTAGGAAACCTTTACTATAGAAAAGATAGAAATAAAAATCCAAAAACAAAATTAAAATGTATAGCTATCACCAAACAAATGGGCTGGTGTGATGATCCAAAAGATAAAAAAAATTATAATAAACTTATTAACACTAGAGAGAGAATAAAACACGAAAAACTCTATAGAAAAGATCATAAATATGATTACATAATTCCTATATTATATAATAGCAAAAAAGTAATATCTAATAAAGGAAGTGCAATTTTTATTCACTTAACTTATGATTATAAAAGTACGCAAGGCTGCGTAGCTCTAAAAAAAAATGATTTCCTAATATTTTTGAAATTAATTAATAAAAAAACTAAAATTAAGATATACTAAATTCTTTTACCAAAAATTTTTGAACCAATTCTTAAAAAACTTGCATTAAAATCAATAGCGATTTCATAATCTGATGACATCCCCATACTCAATTCATTCAAAGATAAATTTTCTGATGCTTTTTTCATCTTATCAAAAAAAATTGATGGATTTAAACCTTCGGGTGGTAAACACATTAAACCAATTATATTTAATCCTAAGTCATTTTTACACAAAAAGTAAAAATTTTTTAAATCATTTATATCTATTCCACTTTTTTGAGTTTCGTTACCAATATTAACTTGAATAAATAACTTAATATTTTTTTTTAATTTTTTTTGCTCGTTTGAGATTTTTTTTGCCAGTTTCTCAGAGTCCAATGAATGAATATAATCAAATATTTTTAAAGCTTGTTTTACTTTATTTGATTGCAATTTGCCTACCATATGTAAATTTAAACCTTTCTTTTTAGCTTTCATATCTGTCCATTTTTCAATAGCTTCTTGTACTTTATTTTCACCATAATCGAGATGTCCGTAATCAATTAATGGTATAATTTTTTCCATAGAAAATGTTTTGCTAACAGCAATTATTTTAGGGTTAGGAGCAGAGGCCTTTTTTTTTAAATTTATTTCTTTTTTAATATCGATTAAATTAGTAATACTTTTATGCATAATAAAATTCCTAATATTTTTACTTTTATTTCAGACTTTAAAAAAAATGAAATACTAAATTTAAATAAAAATATTGGTATCATCTTTAGAAATTATAAGGAAGAAAATAACAAAAATAAAATCTTAAAACTAAAGCATTTTTGCAAAAGTAATAATAGAAAAATTTATTTAGCAAATAACATCAAATTAGCAATAAAGCTCAATTTAGATGGGGCTTATATACCCTCATTTGTGAAAAATTTGCGAGTACAAAATTTTTCTTTAAAAAAAAATTTCCTATTAATGGGATCAGCTCATAATATTTATGAAATTAGAGAAAAAGAAAAACAAAATATGAAATTAATTTTTTTATCTCCGATTTTTAAAACAAAAAATTATAAAAAAGGTTTAGGTATAATAAAGTTTAATTTTTTATCGCGTTTGAGTAAAAAAAAAATCATTGCTTTAGGTGGTATTAGTAAGAAAAATATCAAAAAATTAAAAATAGCTAACATATATGGTTTTTCTGGGATATCTTACTTTCTTTAATAAATTCTAAAATGAATAATAAAAATTTATCACAACAAATTCAAATACTTTTAAACCAATTTAATCTGAAGAATTATGATTTAGTAATTTCTAAGGGAAATACATTACTAAAAAAATATCCTGAATATGTTATTTTGTATAATTTAATTGGATCTGCCTACCAAAACAATGGGGATTATATTAAAGCGAAATTTTTTTTAAAAAATGGTATTAAATTAGATCCTAATAATATTGCACTAATTAATAACATGGGTTTAACTCATAAAAATCTTTTTGAGTATGATTTAGCTGAAGAATTATTCAATAAGGCTATTGAGCTAAATAACAAGTATATTAACGCATATATAAATCTTGGAAATCTTAAAAGAGATTTAAATAAATTTGACGACGCGATAAAGCTATATGAAAAAGCTCTATCTATTTCAAATAAAAATCCAGTTATATTATATTCTTTAGCGTTAGCATATCAAGGAATAGGAAATTTTGAAAAAAGCAATTTATACTCGAAGGAAACTTTACAAATTAATCCAAACTTTACGAGAGCTGATCATTTAATAAGTCAATCCAGAAAATATAACACTAATGATAAACATTACTTAGAATTAAAAAAAAAATTAAAAGATTTTAAAACAGAAAGTTTAGAAAAAATTGATGTTTATTTTTCTTTAGCAAAAGCAGAGGAAGATATTGGTAATTTTAAAGAAGCATCAATTAATATGATAAATGGGAATAAATTAAAAAAAAAATTTTTGAATTATGATGTCAGAACTGAGTTAAATTTATTTAAAGATATCAAAAAAAAATTCACAGAAAATAAATTTCAAAATCATTTAGACGATTTTGGAGGAAATATAATTTTTATTTTAGGAATGCCTCGCTCGGGTACATCTTTGGTTGAACAAATCATTTCTTCTCATAGTGAAGTTTTTGCAGGGGGTGAACTACCTATATTGCCAAATATAATTAAAAATACTTTTATTGACAATGAGAAATCTCTTAAAGATAATTTTTCAGACATAATAAATGATTTTTCAATAATAAATAAATCGAGAAAAGATTACCTAAATTTTATCAAAAATTTTAAATCTTCAAAAAAAATCATAACAGATAAAGCACCACTAAATTTTAGATGGATTGGTTTTATAAACCTCTTGTTTCCAAAATCCAAAATTATTCATTGTTTTCGTGACCCAAAAAATAATTGCTTGTCAATGTATAAAAACCTTTTTGAAGGAGGATTAAACTTCACGTACTCTCAAGAAGACTTAGTTGAATACTATAAGAACTATCAAGATCTTATGGACTGTTGGAAATCAATTTTTCCTAACAAAGTTTTTGATGTAAAATATGAGTTTTTAATCGAAAATCATGAGGAACAAATCAAAAAAATTATTAAATTTTGTAGTCTAACGTGGGATGAAAATTGCTTATCTTTTCATAAAAATAAGTCACCAATTAAAACTATGAGTACCTCCCAAGCAAGGAGGCCTATATACAAATCTTCCCTAAAAGCGTTTGATAAATTTAAAAAATACCTAACAATTTTGGATAATAATCTATAAAAAAAAAGCCCCAACTAATTAAAGTTGGGGCTTTTGATATTTTCTCTAAACTAAATTAGAATGCAAAAGATAGAGCGATTTCTGTGTTCTCGTCTTTAGCTGTATCAGCTGATGAGTTGTCATTGTTAGAAACTTCGTTTCTGTTTCCAGCAATTTTCATTGAACCCATAGTGTAAGCTATAGCGATACCTTCACCTTCTTCAGTGATGTTATTAGCAGAAGGATTATTGAATTCTACTTCTCTTTCACCATAAGAAATTGATAAGTTTTCGTTAACATTCCAAGCTATACCCCATGCGTCAACATCTTGGTCAACTCCACCGAATGCACCTTTTTTAATGTGAGACATTTGGTAACCGAAAGTAACTGGACCATATGCATAGTTAAAGAAACCAGTCATATGCTCGTCATCTTGAGCTTCTTCAGTTGCAGCAGTTGCAGCTTGTGCACCAGCTTCTTTTTCACCATAACCAGCACCCCAAGAAAGTCCGTCAACTCCGAACATATCTCCAGAACCAGTTAATGCGAAGTCCCAAGCTTGACCGTTATCACCTGAAACGCCACCATCAGCACTTTTAGCGCCTGAACCTGTTCTCAAAGCACCATTGAATGTTACTCCACCTGCAGTCTTAACATAGTTAAATACACCTGAAGAACCAGCTGCACCAACTAGACCATTCGCACCAGAAGAACCATCTGTATCAATGTTATCCCAGATTTCTTCAGCTGCTGTTGGAGTCTTATCATCAATTGTTCCAAGACCTGAACCAGAACCTTGGTCAAATGCCAACGTTCCCATGTCACCCATATCAATTGACAATTTAGCTGATGACATACCAGCAAATTGATCTTTTGAAGTTTGCATGTACGAAACAGTCATACCATTAACATCACCTGATGCAGTAAATGATAAGTTTGTTTTCATACCAAACGGGTTACCTGTAGTTTCCGTTGTATCTTTAGTTGTGTAAGTTAAAACAGAAGCACCGCTTACTGACATTTCAGCAGCATTAGCTGAAACTGCAGCAAGAGAACCAGCTAAAGCTGTTAAACCTACTTTTTTAAAATTATTCATATTTTCTCCTTTTGTTATTAATTCATATATGAATGAGTGTAAATTATTAGGAAAGGGTTCATTTTAAACAATTATTAGCTAATTTGGTGTTTTTTTTAAACTTTGTTGCATTTATATCACACATAATAAATACATCTTTTCTTTATCAAAATAAGCTATTATTACAAGAATTCGAAATAAATTATGAAAAAGCTGATTTTATTAATATCTATCATGTTATTTTTCAACTCTTGTGGAATCTATAGACCTACTGATGCGAGAAAAGTTCCTGTTAATGCCGATGAAAGGGTTAAAAAAAACATGGAAGAAGGTAGAGGATTTAGAATTGCTGGATTAGGCAAAAAAGGAGGAGATTTTATGTTTTCTTCTGCAAACCCTTTGTGGAGAGCCTCAATGGATAAATTAAGTTTTGCACCCTTAAGTGTTGTTGATTATGGCGGGGGTATTATCATAACAGATTGGTTTAGTGAAGGTGAGGATAATGAAGAGATAA
>MDTD01029841.1_pt1 | contig 11723 bp, 10 predicted proteins | sample 811221 | NCBI WGS metagenome assembly MDTD01 (sample SAMN05326646, study PRJNA326480) | marine metagenome | isolation source: seawater | place: Pacific Ocean: South West | collected 2011
AGTAAATAGTGTAATTGGAATAGTTGGCCCATCTGGCTCAGGCAAGTCAACAATCATTGATATTTTATTGGGCTTGATAGATTCAAATCATGGCCAACTAAAGGTAGACGATCAAATTATAAACAATAATAATCGCCGATCTTGGCAAAATGCTATTGGTTTTGTAGCGCAAAGCATATTTTTATCTGAAGGTACTATCTCTGAAAATGTAGCATTCGGTGTACCTACTAATCAAATTGATTTAAACCAAGTTAAAGAAGTTCTGAAGCTAGCTCATCTCAGTGAGTATGTCGAAACCCTTAGTGATGGCATACATACTAAAGTTGGTGAACGTGGGGTTCAACTTTCAGGAGGCCAGCGTCAACGAATTGGTATTGCAAGAGCTCTTTATAACAAAGCTGAGGTACTTGTATTTGATGAGGCAACTAGCTCACTTGATGGCGTTACTGAAAAAATGATTATGGATGCTATTCATGATTTTAGTGGCAAAAAAACTATTATTTTGATCGCTCATCGCTTAAAAACTGTCCAAAAATGTGATCAAATTTTTTATATAAGTGAGGGAAAAGTTAATGATAATGGCACATACGAGGAGCTACTAAAAAGAAATGAGCATTTCAAGAAAATGGCCATTCATTCATAGCTTATAAAAAAATAATAAATTATAAGTAGTGTAAAATAATAAAACTATTTTTTAATTATATTTAAGATAATTTTATGAGTTTAAAATTTGTTATTACTGGAGGGGCTGGCTTCATAGGGTCTGCTGTTATAAGACATATCCTCAATAATACAGAGCATAGCATTGTTAATATTGACAATCTTACTTATGCCGGCAATTTAGAGTCCTTAAAATCTGTAGAGAATAACTCAAGATATATTTTTCATAAAGTAGATATCTGTAATCAAGAAGAAATAGAGCATATTTTTTACAAGCATCAACCTGATATAGTCATGCATTTGGCTGCAGAATCACATGTTGATAGATCTATTGAAAACCCCAGTCAATTTATACAAACCAATGTAATTGGTACTTATGTATTACTCGAAGAGGCAAAAAAGTACATGTCAAATTTACAAGGTAATAAAAAAATGCAATTTCGATTTCATCATATATCAACTGATGAGGTTTATGGAGATATAAAAAATACCAATGATTTGTTTTCAGAAAATTCACCATATAAACCAAGCTCTCCATACTCAGCATCTAAAGCAAGTTCAGATCATTTTGTACGCGCATGGCACCGTACATACCATTTACCAATTCTTATCACCAATTGCTCAAATAATTATGGTCCATATCAATTTCCTGAAAAGCTTATCCCAGTTACAATTCTGAATGCTTTAGAAGGTAAAGATATACCAATTTATGGAAGTGGAACACAGATACGTGATTGGCTATATGTTGAAGATCATGCTGAGGCTTTAGTTTTGGTAGCACTCAATGGGACTATTGGACAAACATATAATATTGGTGGACATAACGAAATGCAGAACATCGAAGTTGTTAAAACAATTTGCTCTATTTTGGATAATTTAGCTCCATCTAAACATAATGGAATTACAAAATATAAACAACTGATAACTAACGTGAATGATAGAGTTGGACATGACATAAGATATGCTATCGATGCCAGTAAGATTGGTAAAGAGCTCAAATGGACTCCACGTGAAACTTTTTCAACAGGCATTAGGAAGACAGTTGAGTGGTATTTAGGAAACTTAGACTGGTGTAATTCTGTTCAAGGTAAACTGCTTAAGAGTGAAAAGCTGGGGGCGATAAAGATATGAAAGGCATTATTCTTGCTGGAGGCACCGGTTCAAGATTATATCCAATAACGAAAGGAATCTCTAAACATTTATTAGCAGTTTATGATAAACCTATGATTTATTATCCTTTGTCAGTATTAATGCTATCTGATATACGCGATATTTTGATTATCACGACAAATCATGATTATGATCACTTTTTAAGAACATTAGGTGATGGCTCAGAATATGGTATTAACCTAACATATAAAATTCAAGCGACACCTGATGGTTTAGCTCAAGCCTTTATTATTGGTGAGGATTTTATTGGGAACGATAGCGTATGTTTAGTTTTAGGCGACAATATTTTTTGGGGTCAAGGATTTACAAATGTTTTACAAAAAACAATTTCTCAAAATCAAGGAGCAACAATTTTTGGTTATCAGGTAAATGATCCAGAGCGTTTTGGTGTAGTCGAATTTGACTCTGATCAGAAAGCTATAAGTATTGAAGAAAAACCAAAAAAACCAAAATCTAATTATGCAATAACAGGTCTTTATTTTTATGATAATAATGTTATTGAGATGGCAAAAAAGGTAAAGCCGTCAAATCGAGGAGAACTTGAAATTAGCTCTATTAATCAAATGTATTTAGATCAAGGTAATCTGAATGTTGAGCTTTTGGGAAGAGGATTCGTATGGTTAGATACTGGAACCTTTGAAAGTTTATTGGAAGCAGCAATGTTTGCAGAAACAATTGAAAAACGTCAAGGTTACAAAATTGCTTGCCTTGAAGAGATTGCTTGGAGAAATGGCTGGTTAAATGATGATCAACTGTTAAAATTGGCAAGCAAGCATATAAAAAACAGCTATGGAAAATATTTAAAATCTTTAGTTCAGTAAATATATAAATCTCTATGAGTTACTTGTTCAAATTAACAACATCTGAAAGTGAAAAAATTCTAAGATTGCCAATGTATTTCGGTCTTAGTAATCAGCATGTAAGTAGAATTTGTCAGAGTATAGAAGATTTTTTTGTATAAATTGATGAAAAATTTTTCAGAAAAGCATATCTTTTTTTGCAGAGAAATTGATACCTTTATTAATTTATTTGTTGATTCATTAATTTTTAAACTTAGTCTCAACAAAGACGACATTTTAATAATCATTATACCTACAAAAGATAGGCATCCTTTTAATCGAGCTTTAGACGTAGATTATATTGAATATAAACATGAATATATTGATGATTTTGTTGATGCTAAATCACTGAGTTTCATCTCTTTAAACAACGTTAATTCAATTATAATTAATGAATTAATTCAAACAAGTAAAAATGTTGTTAAAAAGCTATATATTCTTATTACTGACGATGAGGTTGATAGATGGAATAAAAACTTTAATAAAAATTCTCGTCTGGTTGAAGATACAAGTCAAAATATCTCAAAAGAAGTTATAAAGTCATTATCATACAAGCTAAATTTTATCATGCCACAAGAATATTTTTATTCTGCACTTTCAAAGATAATAAACTTAGAAAAAAACAATATTGTCAATTCTTCAATCATATTTGATATTTTATTAACGAATGAATCTAAAAAACTTTATGAAAAAGTAAAGTTTATACCCAAGAGAGAAAAAAAAATCTTGCTTGGCTCTAAGGCTGGTAGTTTTGGTTTTAAAGCAACTGTGAAAATTCTAAATTCTTTTATTAAAACCAATATGCATGAGGATTATAAATTTGTCTGCTTAAATGAAGGTAAACATAAAATTGCTTTGAAAATATATACAATTTTTTTAAAAGTTTTTAAAGGATTTAAGTTTAATATAGAGTTTTTTAAAAAAACAGATCCTGCAACATATAACCTAATGATTTCTTCCATATCATATTTTATTTTGCAAGATAGAGGTGGAGCCAGCACTGCAAGAGTTTATACAAAGTGGGGATGCGGAACTCTATGCATCATGAAAGATTCACCAAATGCAAATATGTTTAGCAAAGTATTTAAAATCAATTTCATTAATTTTGATAGTTACACAGATATAGCATCTAAGATTAAGATCAACAATCATAAGGATGTATTGGAAAATCAGACCAAAGTCTTAGAGCATGAGATAGAATCTATCAAGACACTATCAAAAATATATATATAACAAAAAATCAAAATATTTGATTTGGTATAATATTTAAGAATTTAATAGATTTAAATAAGACAAAATATGCAAAAAAAATATCTTAAAATTGCTGAAATTGGCATGACTCATGATGGTAGCTTTGGCTTGGCTAAACAATTAACAAAGGCGGCCATAAAATCTGGAGCAAACGTTGTGAAATATCAATGTCATATTCCAGAATTTGAAACAAAAAGAGATGCACCGTCACCATATTATTTCAAAGATGAAAATAGATATGAATATTTTGAAAGAACAATGTTTACACAGAACCAATTTAAAGAACTTCATAAAATCTGCAATCAACTAGATGCATATTCATGCGTCTCACCTTTTAGTATTGAAGCTGCAGAAATGTGTATCGATATTGGATTTGATTATATAAAAATTGCATCTGGTGAAGTATCAAATATGCCTATGATAGATTACCTGTCTAAAAACAAGGATCTAAAAATAATAATGTCTAGTGGAATGTCATCGTTTGATGAAATTTTAAGATCTGTTAAGAAGTTAAAAAATCGTAAAGAGTTTTATTTGCTGCAATGTACTTCAATATATCCCTGCCCACCAGAAAAATCTGGACTAAATTTTATCGAAGTTTTTAAAAAAAAATATAAAGTTAATGTTGGTTTGAGTGATCATACCACTACTGATGCTACTGCTATTGCAGCAGCAGCTCTTGGCGCATGCGTTATTGAAAAACATTTTACTCTCTCAAAAGATTTGTATGGTCCGGATGCATCATTTTCACTTGATGCAAATGAATTTTCTAAACTTTGTGCTTCATTAGATTATGTTTGGGCTGCAATTAATTCTAAAAATACAATTAAGGAAGTTAATAGCTTTAAAACAATGAAGAAGACTTTTGAAAAAAGTATCTATGCAAAGAGAGATATCGATATTAATGAGAAGATTACGTTTAATAATATATCTTTTCTGAAACCCTTGTCTAAGATACATGCCTCTGATTATAAAAAAATACTTAATAAAAAAATCTCAAAAAAGATAAAAAAAGGGCAGTCATTGGATTGGAAGCATTTTAAGTGAGCACGCTAGCATTTATTCCGGCAAGATCTGGTTCAAAAGGAGTTATAGATAAAAATATAAGAACTCTAGATGGTATACCGCTCCTTGCATATTCTGTTCATATTGCTCAAGTATGTAATGAACATGGTTTATTCTCTGATGTACTTGTTTCAACAGACTCACTTTCATACCTAGAAAAAATAAAAAAGACTGGTTATGACAACAAATATTTACGACCTAAAGAATTAGCTTCAGATCAATCTCCAACTATTGATGCTGTTATTCACGCATTAGATTATTATGCTAAAGAGGATAAATTTTTTGATAATGTGATGATACTTCAACCCACATCACCTTTTAGATCTCTTAATCTTATTAAAGAATCTATTGAAATTTTAGAAGCAAATCCTTTAACAACATGTGTTGCATCAGTTTTTAAATTGGGAGACCATCATCCAAGAAGAATTAAGTTAATAAATAATGATGGCTTTCTAGATAACTTTTGCAGTGATTATAAAGAACCAGAGCCATCCAGACGACAAGATTTTTCTCCTGATGCATTTATTAGAAGTGGTAGCATATACCTAACAAAGACTCATCAAATAATTAATCAAAAATTGATTAGAGGGTCTCATGTTAGACCTATTGAGGTATCAGAATTTTATTCAATTAATATTGATGAGGAGATTGATTTTTATATGGCTGAAGCATTAATTAATTCAAATAAATATAAAAAAGAATTAGATGTTTTTACTAAATTAAAATTTAAGTATGAAGTATAAGGCATTAATAGGTTTCGATATTAATGAATATCCTGAAATAGAAATATTTCAAGAATATTTTGAATGTGACTTTTGTGAATACAGTGAGGATTTTTTCAAAAAAAATATTTCTAAATACGATATATTAGTTCCACATTTATATTTAAATATCACATCAGAGCTAATTAATAAAGCCACTAAATTGCAATATATATTTACACCATCGACAGGAACAAATCATTTAGATCTTCATGCAATTAAAAAAAATAATATCAATTTTTATTGTTTGAGTGATAGTGCTGATTTTATTTCAGAGATATCAAGTACAGCTGAGCTGGCTTGGCTTTTAATATTAGCTGCCAATAGAAAAATTATGAATCTTCACAAAAGAGTCTTAATCGATAAAAGTTGGAAGAATAATGATATTAGAGGAAATCAACTTAAAAATAAAACAATTGGTATTATTGGTTTTGGTAGGCTTGGAAAGATGATTTTTAAGTATGCAAAATCATTTGATATGAATATTTTAATTTATGATACAAACAGGTCATCATCACATGAGTATGAGAATTATATGAAAAACTTTGATGAGCTCATCAGAGAATCTGATATCATTTCACTTCATCCAAAGCTAAATGAAACATCACATGAAATGATTAATGCTCAAAGCATTAACAATATGAAAGATGGAGTAATCATTATTAATACTTCAAGAGGTGATGTCATAAATTCAAATGATTTATTAAATTCATTGAAATCAGGAAAAGTAGGATTTGCTGCACTAGATGTCCTAAAGAATGAATTCCATTCAGGAAAACTTCCAAATGATCCACTTATTGAATATGCTTTGAAAGAAGATAATTCTGATAAAATTCTCATAACTCCTCATGCTGGTGGTGCAACTTTAGATGCTCATAGTATAGTTTTTAAGCATGTTGCTTATACATTAAAGGATAAAATATATGAATAAAAAAGTTTTGCTCTATATTGGTAGCAGAGCCAACTATAGTAGTGCTAGATCTTTGTTAAAAGCTTTTAAGAGTCATAAAATGCTTGAACCAATAGTTATTTTAGGTGCAGCTGCACTAGTCGATAAATATGGTAACCTCGAAGAATTAATTAAATCTGATGGCTTTGATATTGATCATAAGATTAGTTTTCTTGTTGAGGGAGGAAAGTTAGAAAATATGGCGCAGTCATGTGGAATTGCTATGAACAACTTCCCTTCAATTATTGAAAAATATAGTCCTGATTATATTTTTGTAATAGGAGATAGGTTCGATGTTCTTCCGATAGCATCAACAGCAATGCTCATGAATATTCCTTTAGCTCACTCAATGGGTGGAGAAAGATCAGGAACAGTTGATGAGTCTATTAGGCATGCTATCTCAAAGATGGCAAACCTTCACTTTGTTGCAAATAAAGATGCTATGGATAGGCTCATTAAAATGGGTGAGCTACCTGAGACTATATTTAATGTCGGCTGTCCGAGAATAGACTATATTAGTGAAAAAGTTAATAAATTTAAAAAAGGCAATATGCTATCTTCAAAAATCATTTTTGAAAGATACCAGGGTGTTGGCAATGAATTTGACATATTAAAAGAGGACTTTTTGCTAGTATCCTTTCATCCTGTCACCACTGAATATAAAAATATGCGAGAACTTACAAGGAATTTATTAAATGCATTAAGTTCGACAAAATCAAAGGTTATCATGCTTTGGCCTAATGCAGACGCTGGCAATGACCTTATTTCAAAAGAAATAAGAGTTTTCAGAGAAAAACATCTGCCTGATTGGCTTTACTTGTTTAAAAATCTTCCGGTTGAAGTTTATCTTCAATTAATGTACTTATGCAATTGCCTTGTTGGAAACTCAAGCAGTGCTGTTAGAGAAGGAGAATTTATTGGAGTAAAAGCTGTAAATATTGGCAGTAGACAAAATGCACGATTAAGAGGTAAGAATCTTATAGATTGTGATTATTCTGAGAAATCCATAACAAAAGCAATAAATAAACAAGTTTCAAATGATAATGATTACATATCAGAACATTTATATGGTTCAGGAAATTCTGCTGATGAAGTAGCAGATATATTAGCAAATACAAATATAGAAAATACTCAAAAACTTAATTCATATTAAAAAATGTTTTTTGAGTGTTGTGGAGAAATAAATGATTATAAAAGATTGGAAAAATTTTTTTATTTCCATGAAATATTTTGTAAAACTTATTTTTTCTCTAAAAGAATATGATGTAGTCTTTGTTAGTTCTGTAATTTTTAATAGAGGGTCAGAAGGTGAAAATATACTTTTTAGACCAATGATAGATTGCTGCAAAAAAAACAACTTAAAATATTTAATATTTGAAGATACAGATCTAAAAGGTATTTATAGCAATTTTCAAAGATCAAAAGAAGCAGTTCCTTTTGACTTTGTATCATTTATTCAGATTGTTTTAAGAAAATTTTTTAATCTTTTCTCTAAAGAACCAACTGAAATTAATGAAATTTATTCGAGAGAAAACAAAATTTCAAAGATTTTAAGAACAATAATTTTTAATAGATTTTATTCAAAAGTTTATATTACTCTAATCTGGAACAATGCCACCTTATGGAGAAATATTAATAATGATGCCTGTATAATTGACTATCAGCACGGAGTAATATTCAACGGTCATGAGGGATATCTCTTAGATGGTTGCCCACCAAAAGTAAAATCACTTAACAAAATTGATACTTTGGTCTATGGAGATACTTTTAAAAAAATATTAATGGCCAATGATAAATCTAATTTTTACAATGAAGACAACCTCATAAAAGTTGGCTTCAATAAAATTAGTGGTTCTCTTAAAGATTCACCATCTTTTAATAAAAAAATACTATTTACCCTTCAAATAACTCCTGATTCGACTTCCAAAGAAGTTAATGAAAACTATATAAAGATTTTAGAAAATCTTATATCTGAGAATGCAGATTTCTTAAAAACAAATGATTTTAAAATAATCTTTAGACAGCACCCTAGATTTAGTTCAGATCATTGCCCATCTGTAAATTTAGAATATGACTTTATAAGTTATGACAACTATACACCTATGCCTGATCTGATTGATGATGTTAGTCTTCATATCACATTTAATTCAACTTCAGTTTTTGAAGCTTCAATGATTGGACTACCAACAATTTTTATTGACATGCATGATAAAGAATTTCCCAAACAAACATATACAAATAAGATTTTTTCAAATGATGTCTTTAAAAATGATTACAAGTATCCTTATAAAGATTTATTTATAAAAACTTACAAAGATTTAGAAGATATCTTAATCAAACTAAATGATAAAAAGATATATGATAACTATTGCAAAAAAATATATAAATGGTCTACAGATCTTTATAGTGATTTTGACACTGTTGCATTTGAAGATTTTTTATTACAAAAAATCGATATGAAGAATAAGGACGTTAGGAGTAAATTTTATCGAAAATAGAAAAACAAGTGTCGTAGTAACGACATATAACGATGGCGAGTTTTTAAAAAGATCGATACCATCAATTATCAACCAAAGTCAAAAACCTCTAGAGATAATTGTTGTTGATGATGGTTCTGATAATAATTTAGCTGAGATCTTAGCTAATTCATTTATAAGTAATTCTGATATTCCAATAATTTACAAAAAAAAAGAAAATGGAGGCCCATCAAGCGCTCGTAATTTTGGCATAAAAATAGCTAAAGGCGAATATATTCTTTTTTTAGACTCAGATGATGAATTATTAGTTGAATCATTGGAGTGGCGCCAAAAAACATTAGATTCTCTTGGCAAAGACTATGCTTCTGTTTATTGTAGTTCAATAAATTGTTTCAAAAATAAACAAAAAATTATAGATAAAGTATATGAGATTGATGGAGAAATAGATGGTTGTCTTGTAGGAAGAAAGAATGGAGTTCCTGGAGGTTCGCCTTACCATTTTTTCCGAAAGAAAGCCTTAATGGAGTCAAATGGATATAATGAATTCCTTAAATTTAATGAAGATTTTGAATTAATTCTTCGAATTTCTAAAAAATGGATATTTTTTGGCATTAACAGACCTGGTTTCATTAGACATATTCGAGATGATTCATGGAGCAATAAAGATCCTTATATTTCATATAATGGTGTTGAAAGTTTTTTAGATATGGCCATAGATAATGAATTGCTACCTGTAATTGAAATCAAGAAGCGTAGAAAAGAAAACAGACTCACATTGATAAAAAAACTTTTAATTCAAAGAAGAAAATTTAAAGAAGTTGTTCCATATATAGATGAAGCATTCGATATAATGTATCCACAAAATATCAAAGAAATTTTTTTAAATATATTAAATAGAATGATAAAAACTATCTATGGTTTGAAATGAATAAAGGACCATCTGTGAAGATTTTACATATAATCTCTGGACTAAGAAGGGGAGGAGCTGAGAATATTTTATATCGTTTGTGTCAACATGATAAAGAACACAAACATGTCATAATTTCTCTTACTGACTCGCAAGATAATGGAATGATGCTTAATAAAGAAAATGTTCTTGTTCATAAACTTAATTTCTCAAATAGAAAGATAAATCTATTAGAATTATTAAAACTTTATAAGCATATTAAGCAAATAAAACCAGATGTTGTCCAAACTTGGATGATTCATGCTGATATGATAGGAGGTATTGTAGCCAGATTAGCTGGAGTGAAAAATACATTTTGGAGTGTGCATTACACTAATTTAGTAAAAGGTAAATCAAAAAGAGTAACAATTTTATTAACTAAAATTAATGCATTTTTATCGTATTTTATACCAAAAAAAATTATTTATTGCGCTGAAAAATCTAGAGAGGTTCAGGAATCACTTGGCTTTAAAAAGACAAAAGGTGTGGTTGTGCAAAATGGTTATGATGTTGAAAGTTTTACTCAAAATACTTCTTTAGGTTTAAAATTTCGTAATGAACTGGATATTCATCCGGAAGCTTTTCTCATTGGACATGTTGGAAGTTATCATCCTCTAAAAGATCAGGCTAATTTGATTAATGCATTGGCCCTTTTAGAACAGAGAGGATTTAACTTTCATGCAGTCTTTGCTGGAACCAATCTTGATTATAATAATGATAGTTTAGTTTCTCTTTTAAATAGTAAAGGATTGATTAGTCGAGTTCATTTATTAGGAAGAAGAAACGATATCACTTCAATAATGAATGGTATAGATTTATTTATACTTTCATCAGAATCTGAAGCATTCCCAAATGTTTTAAATGAAGCTATGGCATGTGGAACTCCATGTGTATCAACAGACGTGGGGGACGCATCAATTATTCTGGGTGATACAGGATGGATTGTTCCTTCAAAAGATTCAGAATTGTTATATAGCTCGGTAATTAAAGCAGCTCAAGAAAAGGAATCAAATCATAGATCATGGTTACAAAGGAGCATTGCATGTCGTCAAAGAATTGTTCAAAAATTTAGTCTTGAGAAAATGGTAAAAAAATATAAAGAGGTATGGATGAATGTTGAGAAGCATCCAATTTAAAAAAATTCCAATTATTGCTAGTGAAAGAATTTGCATCAATATTTTTTTGATATACTTCATTAAATTTTAGTAAATAAAATTCTATCAATGTTTTTTTACGATATTCCAAATCTGTTAGCAATATTAATTATAATAGTTGTGTCTTTTAGAATGGGCTTAATACCTTTATGGCTATCATTTTTTTTAGGGTTATTTGCCTTAACCCCCTTTTTTCTAAATGATTTACTTTTTCCTGCAACTTATATGCCTGATCAATTTGCATATTATTCATGGGTTCAAAATATTCGTTCTCAAGGACTTATTACTGGGCTGTTTAATTTAGATTTTACCAATAATGCAAAGATGTTGGTTTCTAACTGGATGTTGGCTGTTATTCCTTTGCCTTATGTAGAAACAATTAAAAGCTTAGGTTTTTTTAACAGATTAATAGCTACAGCCTTTACAATTTGGCTTTATTCATCTAAAAATC
>MDTD01003394.1_pt1 | contig 11722 bp, 15 predicted proteins | sample 811221 | NCBI WGS metagenome assembly MDTD01 (sample SAMN05326646, study PRJNA326480) | marine metagenome | isolation source: seawater | place: Pacific Ocean: South West | collected 2011
ACTCGCAAGAAGGCCACTCGTAAGAAGGCCACTCGCAAGAAGGCCACTCGTAAGAAGGCAACTCGCCGCCGCCGTTGAGCCTCGAGCTCTCCGGACCAAGTGCTCCAGGATCGTGGAACGCTCAGGAGCAAGGACGGGTTTCCGTTCGAAATTCGTCAGAAGGTCGACTGAAAAGTCGGCCTTCTGGCATTTTTGGCTGCAAGACGCTGATGAATCGTCAATGAAGTAATTTAAGAGTTGCCGATGTTTCCCATATTGGCCGATTGGATGCTTTGCCCTAAAATGACCCGTTGAGAATATTGCTGAAACAGTGAGTCAGGACTCATGACACACATCATTGCCGAACCCTGCATCGGAACCAAGGACACCGCCTGTGTCGATGTCTGTCCCGTGGATTGCATTCATCCAACGAAGGATGAGGACACCTACGAGGGATTCGAGATGTTGTACATCGATCCAGAGACCTGTATCGACTGTGGTCTATGCGTCGATGAATGCCCCGTTCAGGCGATATTCCCGGAAGAGGATCTGCCGGAGGAATGGCAGAAGTACATCCAGATCAACGCCGATTGGTTCACCGAAAACGGCTGATCAAGCCGCATCCTCTGCCTGATCCAGCCCTGTTGGTGAATTGGCTCTTTCAGTCCAATCCTCGACTTTGGAACCCAGCTGCAGCTCACTCGGCATGGTTTTCCGGTATCCCAATCGTCTGATGACCTCCAGAACGTCGGTCCATGTGGGGAAACTCTTGCCATTGGCACGTTTGAAGGCATCGATCGCCTGAACAAACATGAACTGCTCGCCAGTCATCTCACCCTCTTCAGCCGACCGTAGAAAATCGCTCCTACGCCGGCCTGGGCCACGCCGCCGTTCAAGATTGGTTAGGGAGGTGGAGTGGTGGGGGTCATCTCGACGATCCAATCCACTTCTTCGATCGACAACCTCTGTTTTCTTGCTGTCCTCAGACGCTCGACTTCGATCTTTCATCTTGGCCAGACCTTTCGCTCCGGTTAGTTAAGACACCCAAATGGCGCCTCCCGCTACGATGCGTATTCGGTTCTGGTGGTACGAAACTTCAGCCCGATCTGTTCAGGTCGCGAGGAAGAACCACGTATCATGGCCGTTGAGGCCGAATTTTCCGGACGACCCGCATGACCCGACCACGCAAACATGATCAGTTGGCAGCCGGTGAAAACCCGAGGAGCTGCTACCCGATGGCTGCACTCATGGCTTGGATCTTTCCAGGCCTTGGACACATGCTTCTCGGTCAACGACGGAGAGGACTCCTCATCATGTTTGGAATTCTGTTTCTTTTCTTCTCGGGGCTGCTGATAGGTGGGCTTGATGCGGTGGACATGAAACAGGATCGCATCTGGTTCGTAGGGCAGGCCTTCAACGGTCCGATTGCGTTCGTTGCTGACTTTCTCAATCAGGCGTTCATTCAGAATCAGCCTATGGACATCCGCATACATCGCGTCGGACTTGCCAATGTCAACTGGCTCGCCATGCTGTTCATAACACTGGGCGGTCTGATGAATCTGGTAGTGATTCTGGATGCGTTCTATCCCCCAAACCGGATGGATCACCCGCATCGAAGGAGTGATGACCAGTGAACCTGCTTGCCTGGATCCCTTTTCTCGAGCCCATGAACGTGTTTCATCAGTGGTGGTACCTGTTACTTCTACCTCTGGCCTTCGGTCTCGCAGTGACCTACAAGGCCATTCGGCTGCCCACCTTGAAGTCCTACTGGTGGCAGGTGGGGGTCATGACCGCCCAGATAGTCTGTGGTGTCGTCGCCCTAGGGGTGCTGGTGGCCCTCTTCGTTCAGTTCGCCATTCCCTATTTGACCCAGTGAACGCCTGTGACACCCCCCATCTGAGGGTCTGACAACTCAATTGAAGGAAGCTCCACCGTCATTGGTGAAAAATCGCCAAGTTGCCGATGAGTATTGGTTGGGCTGTGCCATGGACGGCATCCCACGGAGAAGAGTTGACCTTGCCAGGGACGGTGCACGCATGAAAACCATCACGAATAAGGGAATCCATCGCCCAGCAGCGATGGGCTCTGGGCCATCAATCGCCCAAAAAACGCCTGCTCGACATGGAAGAGACGTCGAACAGGTCCAAATGACGAGCGGACGAAAAACCCGCCGATCGCCGGAGTCTCAGTACATCATGGATACGTGGGCCAGATACAAGGAAGAGCCCACCATCTATCTCCGAGACATTCTGATTGCTCACTACATGGAAAGACATGTCAGGATGATCGCTGAACGTTTTCGGACCTCGCTGCCACCATCCGTCGATATCGACGATCTCATCCAACAGGGGTATCTGGGCCTTGTCCGATGCATAGAGAGGTTTCAGCCGGAAAGAGGCATCCGCTTCGAGACATTCAGTTCACTTCGCATCGTCGGTGCCATGCGTGATTGGCTCCGAGAGCAGGACCATATTCCTCGACAAGCTCGTCAACGGTCCAGAATGCTCAATGCGGCAAGGGATCGATTTCGTATCACTCACGGGCGTTCGCCGGATACCAGCGAGCTTGTTGGGCTTCTTGACCTTTCACTCGAGGATGCGTTGGCCTGCATCTCGGCATCGAGGCCTCCGGCCATGGTCACCTTCAGCACCGTCATGATGAATAATGGAGGGGATGACAACGAATCGTCTGAATTAAGCAGTCTGACCGATAACAATCCTTCCAGCAGCCCGCTTCATGACATTGGAAGATCTGATCTCAGACGCTGGCTTACTCGTGAACTGGAATCCAGAGACCAACTGATTGTCGTGCTGTACTACTACGAAGACATGACCATGAGGGAAATCGGCATGGTCCTGGGCTGCTCGGAGTCAAGAGTTTCACAGCGGCTCAATCTCATCCTCCAGAGGCTTCGTTCGACTTTTAACGGTGTCGGGTCAGCCGAGGAGCTTATTCCCCTTGATTGAGTGGGCTTCGCCTGAATGCACTAAAATCCGTTCTCGATGCCTGGCCCTGCCAAATTTGTCGCTTTGCTCCTGCTGCTCTGTCTTGCCGCGGGCTTGAACCTTTGGTTCACGGAGTGGGGGACAAATCTGGAAGGGGCCCCGATCCTGACAGTCCAGCTGGACCCCGAGTACCCACGGAGCACCGGGATGTCCCCGGGATTCGGGCTTTATTCGCCCGTTTCCCTTGGTTCCGCACCCTGGATATCCATGTGTTTCGGCGTGCTTGGACCCCTCGTCTGCTTTGGTGTGATGGCCTACATCCTTGTCAGGGTCGACCCCAAGACAACTGGATCCTGAAAATGGTTGCCGAATCCCATTTCGATGGGCAGCCATACCGCCCGTGACATTGCTCACCCGTCTCTGACCGGATACTCTCCTAGGTTCAACTTTCCGGATTTTCACCCTCATGTGGTGAGGAACCACGCTCAGGAGCCCGTGCCATGTCCAAGATGTTCTACACGATTGAAGAAGTCTGCCAAATACTTGGTAAGAGCGAGGGTGAGGTCAATGACATGGTCTCCTCTGGCCAGATTCAGGAGTTTCGCGATGGCGACAACCTGATCTTCAAAGTGGAACAGATCGATCTTCTGGCAAGCCCCGATGATTCGGGTGCCGTCGAACTGGATCTGAATGATTCTTCCAGTGATGGTTCGAATACCGGCCTGAACATGGGCGGTGGTGAGAGTTCAGGATTTGATCTCGATGGCTCTTCATTGGCGCCAATGGACCTCTCCAGTACTGGTGACGCGATGTCACTGAGCAGCTCCTCAACCGGCATCCCCTCGCCGCCACCAAGTTCACCTTCCCCAATCGAACCCGCGGATACGGGAATGGCTGTTGAACTCAGCGGCTCCGGCTCCGGCATCTCAGCCTTTGAGACCACAGGGGATGCAGGTGAAACGCAGCTTGGCAACGAACTCGATGAGGACCTGACACTGGAATCCGTCGGCTCAGGAAGTGGGCTTCTCGATCTCACCAGAGAATCGGATGACACCTCACTTGGAGCGGAATTGCTCGAGGAGGTCTATTCCGGAGAGGAAGAATTCGATCTTCCCGAGAACTCCTCTGGTCTGTTTGAAGCTGTCAACACCCCGGAAGCGGGGGAAGCACCGGCAGCAGCTGCCGGCATCGCACAAGCACCCGCCGTCATGATGGAAGAGACCGTGGATATGCCCAGCTCAGGCCTTGGTGTAGGGCTCTGCATCGGCGCATTGGTGGCCATGATCATCATCCTGATCATCCTCGCATCCGAACTGGAGGGTGGTGCCTCGGCCTTGACAACCACCATTGCCGGCAGCCTATGGGTCTGGACCGGTGGGCTCGTTGGCGGTGCCTTGATTGCTGCTGGTGTGGGCTTCTTCATCGGTCGAGCCTCCGAATAGACGTAACCACGCGAGAGACTCGCTATCCAACTCACTCATCACGGCATACGCGAATGGGGAACGGCTACCGGAATATTCGGTGCCGCTGCTGGTGTCACGCTGTTTCTTCAACCGCCGCTGGCCGTCACTCTGGCCATCCTGATTCCTCTGGGCATCCTGTTGCTTGCTGTCTATGCCTTCTTCCGCGATCCACGCCGACAGTTACCTGCAGACTGGACCCAAGATCAGATGGTCAGTCCTGCCGACGGGGTGATCTCGAGCATCGAGAAACATGATCATCATCCGGATCTCGATGCACCAGGTGTCGTCATTCGAATCTTCCTGAGCGTTCTTGATGTACATGTCAATCGATGGCCATGTAATGGTGTCGTGACGCTCAACCGCCATGTACCAGGCCGTCACCACGATGCTCGTTCCGATCGATGCCACATGGAGAATGAGCACAATCTGATCATGCTTCGACGGGATGACCAGAAGGTGATCGGTGTGCGACAGATTGCCGGTCTCATTGCCAGAAGAATCGTCTGCCCAGTCAGGCTGGACGATCGATCAGAGGCTGGGGCGGTCTATGGCATGATCAAATTTGGTTCGAGTACGGAGTTGATCCTCCCTGACCCTGAAGATGCTGAGATTCAGGTGGAGGTTGGACAACGAGTATGGGGTGGTGAAACCGTCCTCGCTCGACTGGCATATGACAGTCATGAGGCATCCTGAAGAACGATTCGATCAGATCCTCAGATCCACCTTTCGAACTCCGCGAGGATGGCCATCAGCCTCTCTTTGCTGATGTTCATGACGAGACTGCTCTGAACGGTTGTCAGGGAGCTCCTGGACCGCCTCTGAGAGCTCCACCCCGTCGACTCTGGGTCTGATGCGGTCCGCGGGCACCTGGTCTTCCTGATCTGCCTGACGACGGCTGCGGAGACGTCCAGCCACCTGCTGGGCCTGGGAGGCCAGCACCGCGGATGCCTGAATGAATCCATTGATCAAACCCATGAATGTCCTATCGGCGGTATCGACGGGACATCGAGATTCCTAGTCGAGTTCGACTCTCGGGAACAAGGCCACCTTGTTGATGGTGGTTCCAGCAGCCAATCTTCCCCACTGGCATTCACTGCGAAGATCTCCGCTGGGTTCACCGAGATTCCAGGCCTCGCGCAATTCCCCAATCCTCTCGGGCATGGTCGACTCGAGGAGACATGAAGCAATCCTGATGGCCTCAGCGCATCGGTAGAGAATGTTGCCGACCTGGTCGGCGGCCTCCGGATCCTTGGCCAACTTGAATGGCGCCGTTTCGTTGATGAAGGCATCGACTCGTCTGACGATGCCCATCGCCGCGGCGATCGAACCGGAAAGGTCGAAACGATCCATCGCATCGATTGACGCTTCGACCTGGGACGCCGTGAATTCCGGCCATTCAACACCGCCGCCTGCGCACTCGCCGGTATCCGATGGACAGAGGCCATCACAATACTTCCCGATCATGGCGGAGGTCCGACTGGCACAGTTTCCAAGCGTGTTGACGAGGTCGGTCGTATAGGTTTCATGGAACTGGCTGCGTGAAAAATCGGCGTCTGTCGCGCCAAGCGGTCCCTGAGTACAGAGGAAGTAGCGAAGCGCATCGCTTCCATACCTCTCCATGTATCCCTGAAGTTGCTCGAGATCAATGAAGTTGCCAAGTGACTTGGACATCTTCTGGCCTTCGCTGATCCAGAATGAATGTGCATAGATGCAGGATGGGAGTGGAAGTTCCAACGCCATCAGCAGTGCCGGCCAGATGACTGCATGGAACCAGAGTATTTCCTTGCCTATGACCTGAATATCCGCTGACCAGTAGTCCTTCCGGGCGGTATGCCAATCCGAATTCTCATCCGCCAGTCCAAGAGCCGTGATGTAGTTGAACAATGCGTCGATCCAAACGTAGATCACGTGCTCAGGCGCGCCGGGAACACCTATGCCCCAGGCGAAGTTGGTTCGACTGATCGGAACGTCCTGGAGCCCCTCTCGCAAACGCCCAAGCACCTCGTTCCGTCGTGCATCCGGCCGTACGATTCCAGGGTTCTCCTCGAACATTGCACGAAGACGTTCTTCATAGGCACTCAGCTTGAAGTAGTAGTTCTCCTCACTGGCACGTTCCAGAGGTTTGCCGGATATGGGAGAATTGAAGTCGACCTCACGAGCCTTGGTCTCCGTGTAGTACTCTTCCTGACCTGCGTCATACCAGCCTTCGAAAGTGCCTAGATACACATCCCCGGAATCCATGAGTCGTTGCACAAGTGCCTGCACCTGTTGCTCATGCCTTGGGTCCGTCGTTCGAATGAATTCGTCATTCGTCAGATTGAACATGCCCATGATGTTGCGGAACTCAGCGGAGTTCTCATCCGCCAGCATCTGTGGGCTCACACCGCGCGCTTCAGCGGACTGCTCGACCTTTTGACCATGCTCGTCCGTACCAGTCAGGAAGAAGACATCATGGCCCGAGAGCCTTTGGAATCGCGCCCACGTATCGCAAATGGTCGTGGTGTACACATGACCGATATGGGGGCGGTCATTGACGTAGTAGATCGGTGTCGTGATATATTTTGTTGAAGTGGCCACGGGGGGGGATGGTAGCAAGCTGCTTGGATATAGGCCTGATGAATCAAAAAGCAGCCTGAAACACTGCGAAACGCGGTATTCCTCTCACAATTGGGGTCCATCTGATCCGATGAGAGATACCATGAGACTGTTCGATGATGGCTTTCATCTCGAACCGATCGGAGCATTTGCCAATGCGTTATCTCAGTCTGGCCATCCTCACGCTGACCCTTCTGCCCACCACATCAGCCATTGCCCAGAATGCATTGGGGGATGGGCACGCTCTGGATGGTGGCCTGAATACACGTGGCTCGAGGAATGAACCGACCAGACCAGGTGATGTTGCGCCTGGACAGTCGGCCAGAGGGCTCGTCAATCCGAATATCGCGACAAGACTCTCGACCAATGCCGATTTTTCAAAGCAGAATTTCGCCGATCCCGGAGCCTTCTCCGAAGCCGGTGGTGGCGTCGGCAGCAATCCCTGGTACTGGCAGCAGGCTGGAACTCTGGAAGGCGAAATGATGGGGGGCGGTTACGGCGGTATCGGGGGAGGGCTTGGAGGCGGTGTTTCGGCGCGATACTTCTCCAGAGACAGCAACGGATTCAGCACATCAGGAATCAACAGCCCGTTCTTCAACAAGAACTTCGGTGATGCCAAGAATCGGGTTTCATTTGGATCGGATCTGGACTCGTTGGACAAGCTCAATCAGATCAGCAACCGTTATATCCCCGCAAGCCAACCCGGCAACGTCCTTCAATCCGCCGGGGCAACGACACCCGATGATTTCAACATGCCATGGCAATACACCATTGGTGGCGGAAGCCCGTTTCTGCGTGATACGCGGCGTGGTGAATTGATGCGTCAAGATCTGACCAACCGTGAACTCAAGCTGGAACCACAGCCAGTGGGATCGGGTATCGCAGCGAACCAGCAGATGATCCAGTACACCGCCTCCAATCTCGTCGGACTCGGTGCTATTTTCCCTGGCACGAACGCTTCCGATGTCGGCCTCACCAATTACGACGTCCTCCGTTCAAAGGAGGATGTCAGTGAAGGCAGGAGTCTCGAGTTCAAACCAGGCAGGCCTTATGAGACTCGCTTCCCTCCGAATCTGATGGAAAGCAAGCGAATCACGAATCGCATGGCTGAAAAGCAGGATCCCAGCAGATCCCCGCAGGTCGAATCGATCGTCGAGAAGATGGCGCAACGCTACAAGGAACTCAACCCGAATCCACCCAAGGATCTCGTCGGCGAATTCGAACAGGACTACGGCCAGATCCAGCGGGGTATCTCCCAGTACCAGATTCAACCTCGACTGGATCGAATGGCTGAAATCGAATCGCTTGATGAAGAGATGGATCAGGAACTCGAATCAGGTCCGGATCTTCCGATTCCTCCGAAGCCCGAGGAGCGTATTCCCGGTCAGATAGATGACAGCAACTCGGATGAGGACACGAATCCACTCAATTTCGATGATGTGGGACTGGTTCTTCGTCACGGAGAACGGGTCGACTCACTTGCATCCGGCAACCGGACACGCTTTGACGAGCTCATGCTCGCTGGCCAGAACAAGCTCAAATCCGGTGAGTACTTCTGGGCGGAAAAGAGATTCGGCCGAGCCCTTCGATTCACTCCAGGACATCCACTGGCAACCGCGGGTCTTGCCCACAGCCAGATTGGGGCTGGTTTGAACCTGACGGCGGCCTTGACACTCAAGAGTCTGCTGGGCTTCCAGCCCGAGATGATCGATGTCGTCTATGACCCCTCCTTGCTGCCCAGGATGGAGGATCTGGAAGATGCCATCGATTTCTGTCAGGCTCGAATCGACGAAGATCAGGATCTGGACGACTTCGGTTTTCTTCTGGCCTACCTTGGTCATCAACTGGATCGTCCAGAGCTGATCCGTGAAGGTCTCAATGCCATGTCGCGGGCCAATCAGGATCTCGTCTTTCTGGACATCCTCACGAGAGTCTGGCTGCCTGAGGTTGACATCGAATTGCCTCCACTCGAACCCGCAGACAAGGGGATCGAGTTGAAGGAGGTTCCTGTGGAAGTAATCGAGTCTGTTCAACCAGTCGAGAACAAAGAGGAAATCGAACTGGTCCCGCTCATCGAGCCCTGATCAACACCGGTACCTAACCGACAATCAATCTGGCAACGAATACCGGTGGACCCGACGATGCGGGGTCCGGTGGCAACGGCACGTATTTCTGGACATGCAGCCCAGATGTCTTCGCGATGGCCTCGAGATCATCGTTAGAAAAGCCAAGATGCAGATGACCCATCGTGTCACGGTAATCCTTGCGATCATGGCTCATCATGTCCAAGACCATGATGGGACCCGCAGTGATCCTGCTGGCTTCTCTCAAGGCCATTGAAGGATCCTCCAGATGGTGGAGTATTAACGAGAGGATGGTTGCGTCGAAGTAATCATCATCGAATGGCAGTTGGCAGGCGTCTGCTCGATGGAAACCGATGTTGTCAACACCAAGCAGTCTCTTGCGAGCCGCCTCGAGCATGGCCTCCTCACGATCGACGGCCTCAACCCTCCGAACCCAGTTGGCCAGTTCGCCGGCCATCTGTCCGGTACCACAACCAAGGTCAGCCACGGTCCAGTCGGAATCAAGAAAAGCCAGCAGTGGCCGCATGTTCAGAGATTGACCGAAAAGCGTCTCCCGAAGATCGGTCCACTCGCCTCCAAGGTCACCAAAGAAGCGACGGCTGTCCACATGTCGTCTGGAAATGACCTCCTGTACGCGTTGTTCATCCTCCAGACAGGCTGGTATCTCCGAGATCGCGGACTCCGCCAGCGACCAGAGAGTGCGGGCAGAATCGTCTAGGGTGGCACTGGCCAATCGGTAGAGGGCGGATGTCCCGACACTTCGACGGACAATCCAACCTGCCTCCAGTAGGCGTTTCAGATGTCTAGAAACCGTCGACTGGGGAAGTTGCAGGACAGCCGCAAGCTCCCCCACGCCAAGCTCATTCGCCTCGAGTGTTCGGAGAATACGTAGACGTGCCAAATCATTTAGTGGCTCGATCCACTGCAGGAGGGGTAGCGGCGAAGTGGTGTTCACCCGCCCATCTCTACCGAACCAAGCATCGTTGGGCCCGGGACTTCACCGAGATCACGAATCATCGTCTGCACCTTCTCGTTGTCAGGCTCGAGTGTCCAGGCGATCTTGAGCGACTTGAGTGCCCCATCGATGTCACCGACTCTCTCGGAAAGCTGGGCCGAGACGATGTAGGGTTCGGCCGAATCGGAGACGTCCAGTACAAGCGCTTCCTGAATAGCCAGACGAGCCATATCAGGATCATCGAGATCCAAGCTGTATCTTGCCAGCATCAACCAGTCATCCGAGCGTTGTGTGGATTCTGCTCGATCGACCAGGAAGGTGAAGAGCGCATCGCGGTCATCCTGGCGATACATCGTTTCGGCGAGCTCCGATGCGATACGACCATCCTGAGGACGCAACGTCTCGGCAATCGAAAGACTGCTTCTGGCAATGTCCAGATCGTCGTTGTGGAGTGCCGCTGAACCCAGATGGAACTGGTACTTCCAGTTGTCAGGGACGCGATCCACGAGCTGTGCATACTGTTCCTGGGCTATTGACCAGTTGCCGGCCCAATAGTTGAAATGAGCCCTCTTCGCCAAAGATTCGGCAGGCACTCGATTGTTGCAACCAGAGACGGCAAGGAGGCCAAGGGCTCCCAAAACCACGACAATCATGTTGATACGCTTCATGCCGTTCATCATACGATGAGTGTGGTGGCTCTTCAGACAATCAGGACAAGGCTGAGGCAGAAGGTTTCCAGAGATCCATGAAGAGAACAGTCCAACTCCAGCATGATCTTCCTGACGGCAGTTCACACGTCGATTGGATGCTTGAATGGGCCGGCTGCCAGGCTGGACAACTGGTCTCTATCCGGCTGGAAACACCTCTGAACACGCTTGAAAAGGGTGGGTACCTGCTCGCGACCCGGCTGAAAGACCACAGGGCCGCCTATCTGGAATACGAGGGTCCGGTTTCCAACGACCGCGGCCATGTGCGAAGGCTGGAGCAGGGGCAAATTCTGGAATGGGTATGTACTGGGGATGAGTGGTGGATCACTCTCAAGTGGTCCGGTGGCCCAACCCATCGGGTCCGTGTGAGCGGAGATGGGGCGGCTCCAGAAATCGGGAAAGCCTGTCGAGTCTATGCATCCGATCAATCAGGGTCCGACTCGGATCGTTGACGGTACGCCTGACGCCTCTTCGCATACGACTCTGGAGAAACCGGCAATTCAGGCTCCTCGCCTTCGGACCATTGCCGATGAAGCTTCTTCAGGAATGGAACACACCACTGGCACCCGGTGCCTGCTCCCAGACATTCCGAAAGCTGCGATGGAACTCGAGGTTTCTCTCTCGCAAGATACGCACGGAGCTTGCGAAGAGAGACGTGGAAGCAGAGGCAGACGTGATCATCTGGTTTCATGTTGGCAGGGTACCGATTCCTGCTAGGAGGCTCTCAGACGAGCTGCCCGGCGAATCTCCGCTTTGCGAATGAACTCGGCCAGTTCTTCCACAGGCTCGATCAAGACGACCCCAAGGAGATGACGGTCACTGCGGCCATCCTTGCGGACATTCATGATTCGGACCGGACGGTCCAGCAGGCCAACTGGACTTGGCAATTCCGTCTCCAGCCAGAGGATGTCGCCCGGCTGGATGGATGGTGAATCATCCCGCGACCTCAACTGCATCCCCTCCATGCTGATGTCGATGATGTCCGCAAGCCAGA
>MDTD01151707.1_pt1 | contig 11722 bp, 12 predicted proteins | sample 811221 | NCBI WGS metagenome assembly MDTD01 (sample SAMN05326646, study PRJNA326480) | marine metagenome | isolation source: seawater | place: Pacific Ocean: South West | collected 2011
ATTAATCTATGAATACCTGATTTCGACTTAAGGTTGAGTGAATTTTTCATTTCCTCATATGAGGGAGAAACACCGCTAGACCGAATTTTTCGGTTTATGAAAAGTAATAAATTTTTTTGTTTTTTTGTTAGCATAGAACAAATCTCGTACATTTATGTTCTACAAAAGTTCTTCTTCAATATCAATGGTAAATTAGCCTTTAATTATGCGTTTAATTTAACAATTCTCTTAAGCAAAGACTTATTTTTATCAAGATCATTAAGAAGTGATTCACCAATCAAAAAATTATTTATGTTTGTTTTTTTAAAAATTTCCTCAACTTCTTTTTCGGATTTTATCCCACTTTCACAGATAAGAAGTCCTGAGTGTTTAGATAGTTTTTTGTATAAATTATAAGTTGTTTTAATATCAGTTTTTAACGTTTTAAGATTTCTATTATTAATACCAATTATTGCATTTTTGAAGTGAAGAGCTCTCGATGCTTCCTCTTCTGTATGTACTTCTATAATAACATTTAATTTTAATTTTTCAGCAACATTGTAAATATCTTTTGAAATTTTGTCATCTAAAGCTGATAAAATAATTAAAATAGCATCAGCACCAAAGCTTTTAGCAAGATAAACTTGATATGGATCAATAAAGAAATCTTTACATAAAACAGGTAGTTTTACTTCTTTTTTAACCTGACTAATGTGTTCCATATTTCCTTTAAAATAATTTTCTTCAGTGAGAATAGAAAGACATGATGCACCAGATTTTAGATATATTTTAGCAATTTCGACAGGATTATATCTTTCAACTAAAATACCAGCTGATGGACTTGCTTTTTTTATCTCAGCAATAACAGATATTTTTTTATTATCAAGCTTATCTTTAAAGTTTAAATAATTATCTTTAGAAGATATATGGTTTTTTAGTTGCTCAATAGAATAAGATTTTTTAAAATTTTCTATAATATTTTTTTTTTTAAATATTATTTTTTCTAAAATATTATTCATTTAGTAAACTTTGACATATAGTTAAATACATTTCCTGAAAGAATATGTTTTCTTAATTGTTGATATCCATCATTTAAAGAGTTTGTTTTTTCAGAAACTAATAGACCGGCTGCAGCATTCAAACAGACAGCTTTTGAAAAATCATTATCTTTTCCTTCAAATATCTCTTTGAGTTTTTGTGAATTATATTCAGGATCTTTACCGACTATATTTTCAAAACTATCTGTATTTATATTAAAATCTTTTGGATTAAAAACGTACTCTTTAATGATACCATTATCTAATTCAACTACATTTGTTTTGGCGTATGGTGAAATTTCATCTAATCCGTCTTGACTATTGACGATTAAAGCCTTTGTTAAATTTAAATTATTCAAAGCATTTGCAAAAACTTTTAGTAAACTTTTATCAAAAACTCCCACAACTTGCCTTTTTACTTTTGCAGGATTACTTAAAGGCCCTATCAAATTAAATATAGTTTTTTTACCAATTTTTTTTCTTACTGGCCCTACATACTTCATGGCTGAGTGATAATTAGGTGCAAACATGAAACCAAAATTATTATCATTTATTTTTTTTTCTACTTCTCTAGGACTAAGAGATATATTAATTCCTAATTTTTCTAACACGTCAGCAGAACCACATTTAGAAGAAACTGATTTGTTACCGTGCTTTGCAACCTTTACTCCAAAACTTGCCAGTAATAGAGCTGCAGCTGTAGATATATTTAAAGTATTTTTCCCATCACCACCGGTTCCACAAGTATCAATAGTATAATCAGGCACGTTTACCTTTGTAGCTTTTTCACGTAAAACATAAACTCCACCTGCAATCTCATCCGAGGTCTCACCTTTGGCGGACATACTTGTTAAAAAATCAAATATTTCTTCATCATTTGCTTTTCCATTCATCAAAATATTAAAAACAGATTTACTTTCATCAAATGATAGATTTATCTTATCTTTTATTTTTTTTATAAAATTTTTCATAAATTTAAAAATGTAAAAAATTTTTCAAAATTTTAAATCCTAAATTTGTTTTAATACTTTCAGGATGAAATTGTACTCCATGAACATTATATACTTTATGTTGAACCCCCATGATTAAACCATCTCTTGTTTCAGCAGTAATTCTAAGGTTATTTGAAAGAGTTTTTCTATCGATTATTAAACTATGGTATCTAGTAGCCTCAAATCTTTTAGGTAAATTTTTAAAAATTCCTATTTTTTTTGAAATAATACTGCTAGTTTTACCATGCATTAATTTTTTAGCTTGGACGATTTTTGATCCAAAAACTTGGCCAATAATTTGATGGCCTAAACAAACTCCAAGTATTGGAATTATTTTATGGACTGTCTTGACTATTTCTAAACAGTTACCAGATTGATTTGGATTACCAGGTCCTGGTGAAATTACTATTCTATCATATTTTTTTTTAATAATTTCTGCTGAAGTAACTTTATCATTTCTGCTTACATTTACTTTACATTTAAGTTGAAGAAGATAATGATAAAGATTGTAAGTAAAACTGTCATAGTTATCAATTAGTAATGTTTTCATTTAATTTATCGCGTTTAAAAGTGCTTTTGCTTTATTAACAGTTTCTTTGTATTCATTTTCAGGATTGCTGTCAGCCACAATGCCAGCTCCCGATTGTACATAAATTTTGTTGTTTTTGATTAATGCAGTTCTTAATGCAATACAAGTGTCAAAGTCTTGATTTGCAGTAAAATACCCTATACCTCCTGCATATAATTTTCTTTTTGATTTTTCCAAACTATCGATAATTTCCATAGCTCTTATTTTAGGGGCTCCACTTACAGTTCCAGCAGGGAAACCAGATAAAAAAGTTTCAAAAATAGAATATTTTTTATTTAATTTACCTATTACATTTGAGACTATATGCATAACATGAGAGTATTTTTCCACTTTAAACTTTTCAGTTACTTTTACACTATTGATTTTAGAGATTTTACCAACATCATTTCTTCCTAAATCAAGCAGCATTAAATGTTCAGCTAATTCTTTTGGGTCTTTTAACAATTCCTTAATCAATTTTGCATCTTCTTTTTTACTTTTTCCTCTTGGTCTAGTACCAGCTATTGGTCTGATTGTTACTTCTCCATCTAATAATCTTACTAATATCTCTGGACTACTTCCAAGTATTTGAAAATCATCGTAATTAAAATAAAACATAAAAGGCGATGGATTTAAATTTCTAAGAGTATTATAAATTTCTAAGGGTGGTTTTTCTATTTTCGTTTCAAATCTTTGACTCAAAACAACCTGAAAAATATCTCCTTTTTTAATAAAATTTTTTGCACGAATTACATTTTTTTTAAAAGCTTCTTTAGAAACATTAGATTTTATTTTAATTTTCTTCCTATTTTTATGGAAATTTTCTGGGAGTGTTATTTGAGAAAAGTTTTGTAAATCTTTAAATTCTTTTTGAATTTGATTGTATTCTAATTTGTAATTTTCAATAACAAAATCGCTAAAAATATTTTTTATAAAGAAAATTTTTTTTTTCAAATTATCATAAATAATCAAATTCTTTGGTCTCATTAACCTTATATCGGGTATATTTATATCTTTTTTACATTTATCGGGAATTTTCTCAATTAATCTAATAATGTCATAAGAAAAATATCCTACTAGCATTGAAGCCATTCTAGGAAGTTCTTTCGAAGTTTTAACTTTGAAATTTTTTATTAAATTATTCAGAAAATCCAGGGTATTAGTTTTTAAAACTTTCTTATTTTTTAGATTATCAATAACTATTTTATTATTTTGAATATTAATGATTTTGTCAGGATCATAACCAATTATAGTATATCTGCCTCTAATAACACCTTTTTCGACAGACTCAAAAATAAAACTATTTTTTTTTACAAGAATAAACTTATATAAATTTTCAACAAGCCTGTAATTGTTACATTTTTGTGAAAAAAAAACTGATTGATGTTGCCCAGTTCTATGAATTCTCTTAAAGTTATTAAAACTTGTTTTTAATTTCATTAAATTGAATTAATTAATCTTTCTAGAACTTTTTCGTTTATATTTATTTTATAAATTGAATTTATATAACCATCATAAGATTTGTAAACTTTAGAAATGTATTGAGCATTAGCTCTTTTTGAATACTTCTCAAACGTACCTGTATTATTTTTTAAAACTGGATCAGTTTCTTTATTTATTTTCACAAGATAATTTTTTTGTGCAACTGGAAAATCTGTGATTATAAATAATTCACCAGGGGAATTATAAATTTGTTTAAGTAAAACATTATTAAATATTGAGGTGTCATTTATGTTTTTAATCTTTAAATTTTGAATAGGCACTCCAAATTTATTTGACATTTGTTCCATTTGCTTAAACGAAAATTTCTTATCCTCAATTTTTTTTGTAATAGATGCATTTTCTTTCACGAGATTAACAATACTCAATTGTTTTTTCACTGTATCTAATACATTTTTATTTGATAATTCTAAAATGTTATCTTCCTCTTCGGTTACTTCAGCAATAAAAAATTTATTATTTAAATTTATAAAGGTTGGAGTATTTTTGGTATTTATTTTAAAAATTTCCTTTAAAAGTTCACTATTTATTTTAATATTTTTTCCATCTTTCATTTGATTCTTTGAATTTATAAAATCAATTTTTTTGATATTTTGCAAATCAAATGAAGCGATTTCTTCAAAAACTTTACCATCTAATATATCGTTTTCAATTTTTTCAATTTTATCAAAATATTCTTTTTCGTAATCATTTTTTCCAATTAATGAAATTGGTAATAATTCTAGATATTTAAAAGAAATAAATCTATCTTTAAAAAAGTTTTTATTATTATTATAAAATTTTTCAATTTCATCCTGTTTAGTTTCTTTTTTAGAGTAAACTTCTTGTAAATCAATAACACTTATTTCTTTAGATTTATTCTCTTTGATAAATAAATCTTTAACAATAAAATTTGGAAGTTTAAAACCTCCACTATAAAATGAAAGTAGTTGGCCTTTTGATTCTAAATTAAATATATTTTTCTCATAATCAGGGGCAGTAATTCCATTGGTTAATAAAAACTTTTCATATTTTGTTCGTATAAATTTATTATCTTTACGAAATTCTTCATCACTAATCAAAATTTCCTTAATAGAAGAATTACTTAATCTTATTCCTTTTTCTTTTGTTTCAATCATTACAATTTTTTCGCTTATATAATTAGTTAAAATTTCGTTTATTAGTTTTTCTTTACCTTTTTGCTGAATATCTTTCTTGGTTATATTAACTGCCTGAAGAAAGTTCATGAATTCTTTTGTACTAATTTTATTATCGTTGATTTCAACTATAATATTTTGGTTTCCAGTTCTAAAAACATCGCCCATTCCCCATAAAATAAAAGGAAGTGCTATAATAACTACTAAAATCTTGGTCAATATAGATTTTGAAATTTTTCCTATTGAAGAGATCATAATTTTAATTTATGAAATTTAAATTAAATAAACTTAAAAATCTATACTGAAAGTTCAAATTTATGACTAATGATACAAAATATTTTATAGGAAACTGGAAAATGTTTGGAATTCCAAGCTCATTTAAAATCATAATGCAGATTAACAGATTTATAAATAAGGATAAAAGGAGATATAAAGTTATTATAGCTCCACCCCTAAGTCTTTTACAAGATTTTACAAAAAAACTAAGAAATAAAAGAGTTATGATTTCTGCACAAAATTGTTATCAGAAAGATAATTTTGGTGCGTATACAGGAAATGTTAGTCCTTTTATGATTAAGAAACTAGGAGTAAGATACATTATTATTGGTCACTCTGAAAATAGGGCCTCTGGCGAAACAAACAAAATTATTGAAGAGAAAGTTAAAATTGCATTAAAGAACAATTTTACTGTTATTTTATGTATAGGTGAAAATAAAATTGAAAAGAGGAAAAAACAGACTATCAATGTGTTAAAAAAACAATTAAATTCTGTACTTAAAAAAAAATTAAGCCAAAAAAAATTAATAATTGCATATGAACCTATTTGGTCAATTGGAACTGGTAAACTGCCAAATAAAAGAGATTTGATAAATACAACTATTCAAATAAGAGCCACCTTATCAAAAATTTTTAATAAAAATATTCCACCTGTCCTTTATGGAGGTTCAGTAGATAGTGAAACCATATATTCCTTTAAAGATATTGGAATAATTGACGGTTTTTTAATTGGAGGAGCCTCAAAATCTTCAAAAAATTTCATTGATATAATAAAAAATTTCTATAAATAAGCGTTATGGAAACAATCCTTATAACTGCAAATGTTATTTTAGCTGTAATTTTAATTATTCTAGTTTTGTTACAAAGGTCAGAGGGAGGGGCACTTGGACTTGGATTGTCGCAAGATAATTTTGCATCTACTAGATCAGTGGGAAATTTCCTTACAAAATCAACTGCACTGATAGCTACATTATTTATAATTTCCAGTATAATGCTTGTAGTTATATCTAGAGCTGATTTACAAAGCCCTCAATCAGTATTAGAGACAGTTGAGGAAGAAAAAGATTCGAAATCACCTAAAATACCTGAGACTTCAAATTAATCTTTATTTTTAGGTAAAAATTAGATATATTAATCTTCCATGGCGCGATATGTATTTGTCACCGGCGGCGTGGTTTCTTCTTTAGGAAAAGGTCTCTCTTCTGCATCATTAGCAGCGTTACTTCAATCAAGAGGTTTTAAAGTAAGAGTAAGAAAACTTGATCCATACTTAAATGTTGATCCTGGAACTATGAATCCATTTCAACATGGAGAAGTATATGTAACTGATGATGGGGCAGAGACAGATTTAGACATCGGACATTACGAAAGATTTACTGGAATTTCAGCAACTAAATCTGACAACATCACAACTGGTGGAATTTATAGTGACATAATACAAAAAGAAAGGAGAGGCGATTATTTAGGTGGGACGGTTCAAGTTGTTCCTCATGTAACAGACAGAATTAAAAAATTTATTTCTCATAATATAAAAAATGAAGATTTTATAATCTGTGAAATTGGTGGAACAGTCGGTGATATAGAGAGCTTACCTTTTTTAGAAGCAATTAGACAATTTTCTAATGATAAAAGAAAAGAAAATTGTTTATTCATCCATTTAACATTGGTTCCTTATTTAAAAGCTTCAGGTGAATTAAAAACTAAGCCTACACAACATTCAGTTAAAGAACTTAGAAGCTTAGGTATCCAACCAGATATAATTATTTGTAGGTCTGAAAGAGCAATTCCCAAAGTTGAGAGAAAAAAAATATCTCTTTTCTGCAATGTAAAACTTGAAAATGTTATTGAAACTGTCGATGTGCGAACTATATACGAGGCACCAATTAGTTTTCATAAAGAACAATTTGATGAAAGAGTTTTAGATTTTTTTAAAATAAAAAGTAAAAAATCAGTAAATCTTACCAAATGGAAAAACATTACTTCAAGAGTCCTTAATCCTGTGAAAGATGTAAATATAGGTATTATAGGAAAATATGTTGACCTTAAAGATGCATATAAATCATTAGACGAAGCTTTAATCCATGGAGGAATTTCTAACAATGTTAAAGTTAATTTAAAAAGAATAGACTCAGAAAGTCTTAAACCTGAAAATATTAATTCATTATTAAAGGAGGTTAAAGGTGTTTTAATACCTGGTGGCTTTGGAAAAAGAGGTACAGAGGGTAAAATTGCTGCCATAAAATATGCTAGATTGAATAATATACCTTTCTTTGGTATTTGCTTTGGAATGCAGATGGCGGTTATAGAAGCAGCTAGAAATTTATTAAAAATTAAAAATGCATCTACAAGTGAATTTGGGAATAATTGTACTCCGGTGGTTGGATTGTTAGAGGAGTGGAAAAAAGGAAAAAAGAAAATTAAAGGAACAAAAAAAAAATTAGGTGGAACTATGAGATTAGGTTTATATGATGCAATTTTAAAAAATAATACTTTAATTTCAAAAATTTATTCTACAAATAAAATCAAAGAAAGACATAGACATAGATATGAAGTAAATATTAGATATAAAACTGATTTTGAAAAGAAGGGTTTGATATTTTCTGCTTTATCACCAGATGGTTCTTTACCAGAAATCATTGAATTAAAAAACCATCCATGGTTCGTTGGAGTTCAATTTCATCCTGAGTTTAAATCAAGACCTTTTACACCACATCCTTTATTTTCATCTTTTGTAAAAGCAGTAAGTAATAATGAGGAAAACTAATGACAAATAAAACTATCAAATGTGGAAAGTTAAACATTTCAAATTCTAGTTCATTTACTCTAATTGCTGGGCCTTGCCAATTAGAAAATGAAAAGCATGCGATAGATGTTGCTTCTGAATTAAAAAATATTACTGAAAAACTAGGAGTAGGTTTTATTTACAAAACATCTTTCGATAAAGCTAATAGAACTAGCCTTAAAGGAAAAAGGGGCGCAGGATTGGAAAAATCGTTGCCAGTGTTTGATAAAATAAAAAAACAAATTGATGTACCTGTTTTAACTGACATACACAGCATTGAACAATGTGAAGTAGTTTCAAAACATGTTGATATTTTACAGATACCAGCTTTTTTGTGCAGACAAACTGATCTTTTAGTTTCAGCAGCAAAAACTGGAAAAGTTATAAATGTAAAAAAGGGACAATTCCTTGCTCCTTGGGATATGAAAAATGTAATTCAAAAAATTGAGAATTCTGGTAATAAAAATATTTTAGTTACTGAAAGAGGAGCAAGTTTTGGTTACAACACTTTAATTTCAGATATGAGAGCACTACCAATCTTGGCAAAAAGTGGATACCCGGTTGTCTTTGACGCTACACATTCTGTGCAACAACCAGGAGGTATGGGTGATAAAAGTGGAGGACAAAGAGAGTTTGTTGAATACCTTTCTCGTGCAGCAATAGCTGTAGGTGTAGCTGCAATTTTCATTGAAACTCATCCTGACCCTGACAACGCACCATCCGATGGTCCAAATATGGTCCCACTATCTGATATGCCAAGTCTTTTAAAAAAATTAGTTGAAATAGATAATTTAATTAAGAATGTCAAAAATTAAAAAGATTAAAGGTCGTCAAGTTTTTGATAGTAGAGGTAACCCAACAGTTGAAGCAGAAGTTTTTTCAGAAAATGGCTCAGCTACAGCCATTGTTCCTTCAGGTGCATCTACTGGTTCATACGAAGCATTTGAATTAAGAGATACACAAAGTCAAGACTATCTAGGGAAAGGTGTCTCGAAAGCAGTCAAAAACATAAATGAAATCATATCAAACACTTTAATCAATAAAGATATTTTTGACCAAGCTATTATAGATAAAACTTTGTTAAAATTAGATGGCACTGAACAAAAAAAAAATTTAGGTGCAAATGCATTATTAGCAGTTTCAATTGCTACAACTAAATTAGCTGCTTTAGAAAAAAAAGTTTCAATATTTAAATATCTCGGTGGTTCATCAGCCAATCAGTTGCCTGTTCCACTTATGAACATAATTAATGGAGGTGCGCATGCAAATAATTCATTAGAAATCCAGGAGTTCATGATAAGGCCAGATAGTGCAAAAAATTTTAAAGAGTGTATGAGGTTTTCATTTCTTGTAATTCAAAAATTAAAACAAAAATTAGAAAAAATGAAAATATCAACAAGCGTAGGAGATGAGGGTGGATTTGCACCTTCTCTTAAATCTGATAATGAAGCCATAGAACTTATTATAGACTCTATAAATTCAGTTGGCTTTAAATATGGTCAGGATATATCCATATGTTTAGATATCGCGGCTAATGAATTAGAAAATCCAAAAAATGTAGAATATTATATTAATTTGATAGATAAATATAAAATTAAATCTATTGAAGATCCGTTTCCAGAAGACGATTGGTCCTCTTATGAAAAATTAACCAAACAAACAAATATACAAATTGTAGGCGATGATTTATTTGTCACTAATTTTGAAAGGTTAAAAAAAGGTATAAAAAACAAATCTGCAAATACAATTTTAATAAAACCTAATCAAATAGGAACAGTAACCGAGACTATAAACGCTATTAAATTAGCCCATGAAAATAATTTTAAAACTATAATTTCACACAGGTCAGGCGACTCAGAAGATACTTTTATTGCAGATTTAGCAGTTGCGACAAGTTCGTCACAAATTAAAACCGGATCATTAGCGCGTTCTGAAAGGGTTTCTAAGTATAATAGGCTTATAAGAATAGAGGAGGAACTTGGAAATTCCTCAAAAATGGCTAAAATCAAAATATGAGATTTTTACATGTTTTAAAAAGAAAAAGATTTGTTTTTTTAAACATTTTCCTTTTTTCATATGTTTTTTTAAATTTTTTTGATGGAGACAGAGGCTTCTTCTCTTATATTGAAAAAAAAAATGAAAAAGAGAGTCTTGTTAATAAAAAATACTATTTAACCGAAAAGTTAAATCAAATAGAACACAAAAACGAACTCTTATCTAACAATCTTAATTTTGATTATTTAGATATCTTAATAAGAAATAAATTAAAAATTGGCAAACAAGATGAGGTAATAATTAAATTAAATGAGTAAAATTAGACACCCGGAAAAAATTAATAAACCTATAAATCCTATTAAAAAAAAACCTAGCTGGATACGATCAAAAATTGTTGATAGTCAAACTTTTTTTAAAACAAAAGAAATAGTAAACAAAAATAATCTTTACACAGTTTGCCAAGAGGCCAATTGTCCAAATATAACTGAATGCTGGAGCAAAAAACATGCAACCTTCATGATTATGGGAGATACATGCACAAGAGGCTGTGCATTTTGCGATGTCAAAACTGGTAAACCAAATAAACTTGATGAATTCGAACCATTTAAGATTTCAAAAGCTGTAAAGGAATTAAATTTAAACCACGTTGTTATAACTTCAGTCGACAGAGATGATTTAAAAGATGGTGGGGCAAACCATTTTAAAAGAGTTATTGAAGAAACAAAAAAAAATAATCCAAATACAACAATAGAAGTTTTAACACCAGATTTCTTGAGAAAAGGAAATTCATTTGAAAGAGTTTTAGAAGCTTCGCCAGATGTTTTTAATCACAATATTGAAACTGTTCCTAGTTTGTACCTTACGGTGAGACCAGGATCTAGATATTTTGCATCAATCAAATTATTAGAGTCAGCCAAAAGAATTAAACCAGATGTGTTCACAAAATCTGGTCTAATGGTAGGTATGGGAGAAACCAAAAATGAAATACTGCAAGTAATGGATGATTTAAGATCTGCAAATGTAGATTTTTTAACCTTAGGGCAGTATTTGCAACCTTCATCAAAACACTTTCCATTAGTGAGATATTATCAACCTTATGAATTTGTTGAGTTAAAAAAAATTGCTTTAGCAAAAGGTTTCCTATTAGTTGCTTCATCACCTTTAACTAGATCTTCATATCACGCAGATGAGGATTTTAAAAAATTAAAAAAAGCCAGGGATGAACAAATTAAATGCCAAGTGCTTCAATAAAAAAAATTATACCGTGTAAAAAAAAAGATTTACTTCAAATGATCCTTGATATTGAAAAATATCCTGAATTTGTTCCGTGGTGTTTAAAGGGTAAAATTTATAGAAAAGACGAAATGAGCGATATGATTGAGATGGAGGCAGATTTAACAGTAGGAAAAAAATTTTTAAATCAAACATATAAAAGTCATGTTACTTATTACAAAAAT
>MDTD01080786.1_pt1 | contig 11721 bp, 13 predicted proteins | sample 811221 | NCBI WGS metagenome assembly MDTD01 (sample SAMN05326646, study PRJNA326480) | marine metagenome | isolation source: seawater | place: Pacific Ocean: South West | collected 2011
CAGAGAACTAGAGAGAACAATATCAGAAAAAATAGGATTAGATGTAATTATTAAAAATGACAAAAAAAACAAAGGGTCCATTACTTTTTCATATAAAGAAATGGATCAATTAAATAAGATCATCGAAATTATTAAAGCTAATTATTAATTTAATTTATATTTTCCAATATAAAATTATTTATTATTAAATTTGATACTAATGAGTTCTTTTTGACAAGATTTTCAATTCTATTAACCTCTTTAATGAGATCCTCAAGATTTTCTTTCGATTGAATTTTTAATTGTTGTTTAATTATATCCTTATCTTTCCAGAAAATTGGTGGTTTGTACGAGGTAATAATTGCATCTATGTTATTATTTTCTATTAAATTTTCTTTTAATTTTTTAAGTCTTTTTAATTTATATAAAAAACTTTTAAGTACTACAATATTGTCCTCAACCGATAAGGTGTTTTCATTCATAATGTTTAAAGTTTTTTTTTGATTTTTTGCAAGACAATTATCTGTTAGTTCCGAAATATTAAAATTATCAAATGAGTTTGTAAGTTTTATGATATCATTAAAATCAACGTTTGATTTATTTTTTAAAAACAATACAATTTTTTTTAATTCATTTTCGAGAATAATTCGATTATTCTTTGATCTCTCTATAACAAAATTAATTATTTCAGAAGATAATTTAATTTTTTGTTTTTCAAAATATTCTCTAGTTAAATTAAATAAAGATTGATGATTGTCCTCAAAAAAAGGTGTTATTATTGACTTTTTATTTTTTTCAAAAAAAATTCTTAATTTTGATTTTTTTTCTAATATTTTTGCTTTGATTACAATTTTTATATCTGAAATGTCTCTCTCTACTATCTCTTCAATTATATTTAAGATTTTATCTGATGCTCTATTTATTATAATTAATTTATTATTTTCAAATAAAGATTTATTAAAAATATTTTCTTTAAACTCTTCAACTTTATTTAGAATTTCATTTTCTTCATAAATGTAAGTGTTTTTTGAGAAATTTGGTTTTAATAATGAATTAATAGTTTTTTCTATTAATCCTTCATTAGCCCCATAAAATAAATAAAAATTGAAATTTTCGTTAATTTTTTTTTTTAATTCAAATTGTTTTAGAATCATTGAATATTTAAAAACAGGAACATCTCTTGAGTAATTTGATTTACAAGGTTTTGTTTGATTTCTTCTTGGTATTTAGTCAGCTCAAATTTGTTGTCTTTAGCATTATAAGTAAAATTTTTATAAAAATTCCTTTTTATCTCTGAATTATCGTTTTTATTAATATTCACATTTACGGAAATACTAGATGTATAAGTTTCAACTACACCCCTAGAATCTTTTGATGCTTCATTAATGTTATATAAAGTTATTAGTTTAATCTCATTTAAAGACTGATCTATTGTATTTTCTTTTAGTTTGAGACTATTAATAATACTTTTATTTATATTGATTTCGCCTTCTAGAGAAATTTTTTTAAATTCAATGTTATTTAAATCTTTATTTATGTAAATTGGTTCGAAACCACAACTAGCTAAGATTAGCAAAAGACCAAGAGTAATTTTTTTCATCATTTAATAATATAATTTATAAGTCTATTTTTAACATATATTGTTTTAAGTAATTTACCATTTTCCAAGTATTTTTTTATTAAGTTTTGCTTTATTATCTCACTCATTATTTGCTTTTCTTCAATATCTTTTTTTGCAGATATTATATTACGTTTTTTTCCATTAACTTGAATTACAATTTCAACAATTTCATTTTCAAGATGTTTTTTGTTTATATCAGGCCATAAAATTTTTTTATCATTTCCTAGCATTTCAAGACATTCACACGCAAAATGAGGGACAACTGGCATCATTAAAATAAATATTTTTTCAAAATTTTCTTTTAAATTTTTATAATTTTTTTTTTTTTCGATTATTTTTTTATAAAATGAATAGATCTCATGGTAACTAGCAATTATTATATTGTAACGAAATTTTTCTAGCGCTATATTAACTTTGTTAACAATTTGACTAGTAAATTTATTTAGTTCTTCATTTTCCTCTTCAGATTTTTCGTTAACCAATTTTAAAATTTCATTGCTTAATAACCAAAATTTTTGAAGAAATTTATATGAAGATATCATTCCTTCATCTGACCACTGAATATCTCTTTCAGGTGGGCTATCTGCTAAAATAAATAGTCTGACAGCATCAGCACCATATTTTCCGATGATATTTTGTGGATCTATTGTGTTTTTCTTTGATTTTGACATCGATTCTGATGGACCTACTTCGACTTTACTTTTAGGATTATCTTTTAAATAAAATTCTTTTCCATTATCTGAGCTTACTTCCTCTGGACTAAGCCATCTGTTATTTTCATCTTTGTAAGTTTCATGACAAACCATTCCTTGAGTAAATAGACCTTTAAATGGTTCTTTTATTTTCATATTGTTATTACCTAAATTTATTGCTCGCATAAAAAATCTTGAATACAAAAGATGCAATATTGCATGTTCGACACCACCAATGTACTGATCTACAGGCATCCAATAGTCTATTTCAGAATTATCAAACTCTTTCTTTTCATTATTTGATGAACAAAATCTCAAAAAGTACCACGAAGAATCTACAAATGTATCTAAAGTGTCTGTTTCTCTAACACATTTTTTTCCATTTATGTTAACATGTTTCCATGTTTTATGTTGGTCAAGTGGATTACCGTTTGTATTAATATCAATATTTTCAGGAAGCTTTACAGGCAAATTTTCCAAAGGAATTTTGATAATATTATTTTCATCATCATAAGCTACTGGTATTGGACAACCCCAATACCTTTGTCTTGATATTCCCCAATCTTTCAGACGGTAATTGATTTTTTTTTTTCCAATATTTTTATTTTCTAAAAATTTAATTGTCTCCGGGATTGACTCGTTTGGAGCACCAAGACCATTTAGAAAATCTGAGTTTATGAGGAACCCAGGACCTGAATAAGCTTCTTTTTCTACTTTAAAATTAAGATCATCTTTATTTGGACTTACAACAGTTTTTATTTCAAGATTATATTTTTTAGCAAATTCAAAATCTCTTTGATCATGTGCTGGACATCCAAAAACAGCCCCAAATCCGTAATCCATTAAAACAAAATTTGCAAAATATACAGGTACTTTGTTATTTTCATCTAAAGGATTTATCGCATGGAGATTAGTTTTAAATCCAATCTTTGATGCTTGCGCAATAGATTCTTCTGTAGTTCCAGATTTTGAACATTCTTTTTTAAAATCAATGAATTTTTCATCATTTTCGTAAAACTTAGAAATTGGATGATCAACTGATAATGCAATAAATGAAAAACCAAAAAGAGTATCTGGTCTAGTAGTATAACATTTGATAGAATTTACACTTTTAGATCCTTCAACTTTAAAATCTATTTCACAACCAAAAGATTTTCCGATCCAATTCTTCTGCATTGTTTTTACTTTTTCAGGCCATTCTTTTAGTCCGCTTAAGCCAGATAATAATTCTTCCGAAAAGTCTGAAATTTTAAAAAACCATTGATTTAACTTTTTTCTTTCGACTATTGCGCCTGATCGCCAGCCTTTGCCATCAATTACTTGTTCGTTTGCAAGAACAGTTTGATCTACTGGATCCCAATTAACATAACTTTCTTTCCTATAAACTAAATTTTTGTCGTATAAATCTAAAAAAATTTTCTGCTGATGTTTGTAATATTCAGGTGAGCAGGTTGAAATTTCTCTATCCCAATCAATTGAAAGTCCTAATTCCTTTAACTGAGTTTTCATTGTTTTTATATTATCTTCGGTCCAATTTTTTGGACTTAAATTATTTTGTTTCGCTGCGTTTTCTGCAGGCATGCCAAAAGAGTCCCAACCCATCGGGTGTAATACATTAAACCCTCTCAATTTTTTATATCTGGATAAAACATCTCCAATTGTATAATTTCTAACATGGCCCATATGTATTTTTCCTGATGGATAAGGAAACATTTCTAAACAATAAAATTTTTTTTTTGATTTATCTAATGAAGATTTAAAAGAGTTTTTTGATAACCAATATTTTTGCCATTTTTTTTCGATTAACTTAAAGTTATACCTGTCCACAATAGTAAATAGTTATTTAAATTTTATTATTTTTAATTACTTTTTTTTTCATTTTTTTTTGAGGGAGTAGATATAATATATGGGTTTTCTTTCTTATATTTTGTTATTCTTTCTTTTTCATAAATAGAGGCTTTCTTTAAAATATTTAAAGTAATTTGAGCCATTAGTTCATCATTATTTTGACTTACTGTACAGTTAGTTAAGTCACTAGAACATTGTTTGAGAAAAATGTTAACGTCTAAGGCATCAGATCTAATTTCATTTGTTAAAAATCTTACGGAAATTTTGATTGATTCATTAGGGGTATTATTTTCTGAATACCAATCAGTAATCACAACTCCTCCACTGTAATTAGCGGAAACTAACGGCATAAAATCTAAGGTATCTAAAGTTGCTCTCCATAAAGGGTTAGAATTTGCAAAGTCATAATTAGTATTTTTATTAACTTTATCCATAAGTCTAAAACCTCTACCTTCTTCCATATTTTTTTTAATTCTTAGATTAGGATCTGGAGGAAATTCTTTAGCACTAACTTTCTTGTATTTGAGAGCTTCACAACCAGCCTGAAAAAAAAGTGTTATAATCAACAATATAGCGGTATAATTTTTCATAAAATTCATATAGGGGTTAATTTTATTAGCATAATATATTGATATAATAATTATAATAATTCACCTAAATGTGTGACAAAAATACAACATTTACTCAAAAAAACTCATAATAATAAAGGGTCTTAGAAAAAAATTGTAAAACTCTGATATCTAGTTGGTGTTTATAATTAATTATAAAAACAATAAATAGGAGTAAATTATGAATAAACTGAAAAAAGTAGGATTGACTGCTCTTGCTACTTCACTTGTTGCTTCTTCTGCGTATGCTGGAGAATTAAGTGTAAGTGGTTCAGCATCAGTAACCTACAGTGGTATAAGCACTGCTTCAGACACTAACCCTTACTCTATGGGTGACAGTGTAACATTTGCTGGTGGCGGTGACTTAGACAACGGAATGACAGTTAACGTGTCATATGAACTAGATGGTGGTAACTTTGATGATATGAGTTTAACACTTGGTTTAGGTGATGGTAATGGAACATTAGGTTTCTCAGGAACATCAACAAGCCCAGGTGGTGTTGACTCTGTTAAAGACATTGTTCCAACAGCATACTCAGCAGTTTACGAAAGTGTTGACGCTGTAGATAATGGTTTAGCTACAACATCTGGAAGAAACCAAACTGGTATGTGGGGTTACAAAAACTCTATCGCTGGTTTAGATGTTTCAATTGGTTACAACCCAAAAAACAGTGATGCACATAAAGGTGAAGAGACTTCTATTGGTCTTACATTTGCAGACGCTGGTATGGAAGGTTTAACAGTTGTTGCAGGTAGAATGGATGATAATGAAGTAGCAGAAAACGACACTTACGGTGTGAAATACGTAGCTGGAAGTGTTACTGCAGCATATCAACAAACTAAAATTGATTATGATGCAACTGGTACAAACGACCAAGATGCTACTCACTACGGTATCTCTATTGCAGTAAATGAAAATTTATCACTTTCTGCTGGTAGAATGGAAGTAGATATTGATACTGCTGCTGAAGATGAAGTGAACTCAGGTTTTGCTGCATCTTACACAATGGGATCAATCACTGTTAAAGCAATGATGAACGAAGTAGATTCACAATCAGGTGTTGTTGACGCTGATGCAGAAGCTACTGTAGTAGGTGTTACATTTGCTTTCTAATTTAAATTAGAAGAAAAATTAAGAAGGGCCCCTTTTTAGGGGCCTTTTTTTTTATTCAAAATAAGTTATTCCAGCAAAACCAAAACAATTTAATATTTGCAATCTTTTTGTATTTTTCTTTGATATACCTCCAAGAGCAATTATTTTTTTTTCAGTGCATTTTGAAAGTAATTTAAACTTATTAATACCTAAATAATTTTTATTTTTTTTAAATACTGAAGATAAAAAGATATGACTTACACCTTGAAGTTCTTTATTTCTTATTTCTTTAATATTATGAGCCGATCCAATTAATATAAACTTCTTTTTTTTGGAAAAAGATAAATGATTTACCTTCTTATTAAATGAAGGAATATATGCACCATCTAAATCTAATTTTGTAGCTAATTTGACATTATTTGATAAAAAAAATCTGTAACCTTTTTTTTTACAATGGTTTTTAATTTTTAATATTGTATTTAAGTTATTATTAGAATTATAATTTCTATAAATAATAGCTGTATTAATATCCTGTTTATTTATACAATTTGTATCAAATTTGTTAATAAAGTAATATTTTGAAAGTGTTTTTTTATGCATAATTCAGTTCAAAAATATAACGATATAATTAATTTAATTAAGTCTAAATTAGAAGGTAAAAAAATCCCTAAAATTGTTGCTGTTTCAAAAACCTTTAAATTGGAAAAAATAATGCCCTTGATAGAATTTGGACATCAAGATTTTGGTGAAAACAAAGTGCAGGAAGCGATAGATAAATGGAGTGATGTTAAAGTACAAAAACCAAAAATTAATCTTCACCTAATTGGTAAATTACAAACTAATAAAGTCAAAAAAGCAGTAAAAGTATTCGATTATATTCATTCTCTTGATAGTGAAAAACTTGCTAAAAAAATAGCTGATGAGGAAAAAAACCAAAATAAAAAAATAAAACTATTTATACAATTAAATTTAGGAGATGAAGATCAAAAATCAGGCTTAGATAGAAATAATCTCCTTGAATTTTACGATTATTGTAAAAAGTTAAATTTAAATATTATAGGATTAATGTGTATCCCTCCATTTAACGAAGAGTCAGAGAAGTATTTCGAAGAGATGAAAATGTTTAAAAATAAGTTATCTTTAAACGAGTTAAGTATGGGAATGTCCTCTGATTTTTTAAAAGCAATTAAGCATGATTCTACTTATCTGAGAATTGGATCAAATATTTTTGGTAAAAGGAGTTAATAAATTCTAATCTGAGTTTTTTTGTTGATTATTTTTAACATAATCAAAAAGTCTTTCAATTTTAAGGCTATACACCCAGCCGTTGGTTTATAATTTTTTGTAAGATGAAGAAATATACAGCTACCTTTACCAACTATTCTTTTTTTAGAATTATATTTAATAGGAATCAATAAATCGTACTTACTATCATTTCTAAATAACTTTTCGTGATGAATAGATTTTGTAATTTTTATTAGTTTATTATATTTATTAGGTTTTGTAACGTCATCACACCATCCATATGTTGATTTTATTCGCACACATTTTAAGTAAGTCTTAGGCAATTCAATTCTTTCTTTTCTAAAATATAAATCTCCAATTTTAAAACTACCAATTGGAGTTTTACCATCTCCCTCAATCTTATTTTTAGTTAATCCATTAATTCCTATGCAGCATCTGAAGTAAAAATCATCAACTTGAAGAGTTTGTTTATTTTTTAATGAAATTATCATATCTTATTATATATGGACAAACATAATTTAATAATTTTTAAGTTTAAAGTTTTTTATGAAATTATGAAAGAACTTGAAAAAGAAATAAATTATAACGTTTTTCATGTGGATAATCTTGAAACTTTAAATCAAAAAAACTCTTTAAATAACTGTTTAATAATTACCTCACAAAAAATTGAGAGTTTAAAAAATCAAATAGTTGTTGATGTTCATCCTATTAAATTTTCAAAATTGATTGAAAAAATTAATATTTATTTTATTAAATCTGAATTTAGTCAGAAGTCAGAATTTATTATTGGTAAATATAAAATTGATTTGAACTCCAGAGAAATAAAAAAAAATAGCTTGATTCTAAAATTAACTGAAAAGGAAACAAATATTATAGTTTATTTATCAAATTTGAGTGAACCTGTTAGTGTGGATCAGCTACAATCAAAGGTTTGGGGATATCAATCAAAGCTAGAGACACATACAGTAGAAACACATGTTTACAGGCTTAGAAAAAAAATTTTAAAAAAGTTTGATGATGATAGTTTTATAATTAGTAAAAAAAATGGCTATCAAATTGGTTAAAAAAAAAAAATATAATTGCTAAAGATTTATTTACAAAGAAATACAAACAAAGAATAATTAAACCCAAGAAAGGAAAGGGAAGCTTCAAAAGAAACAGAAAAAATTAAATTCTCGCACCAATTTTTTGAATTATTTTTGATGATAGTTCTGTGCCATGACTTAAACTTTCTTCCACACTTAATTTATTGATCACACCATGCAAATAACCTGCTGCAAATAAATCACCTGCTCCAGTAAGATCTGAGATTTTGAGGTTTTCTTTGGCTGGATATTCATAAGTTTTACTTCCTTTAATTGCAATAGCACCCTTTTCTCCCCTGGTTATAACAACTTCTTTGCTTAACTCTCTTGAAAATGAAATAGCGTCATCAAATGATTTACTGTTTATTAATGATAAAATTTCTTGCTCATTAGCAAAAATAATATCCAATTTATTTTTAACTAAATTTAAAAAATTTTCTTTATGTCTTTCAACACAAAAAAGATCAGATAGCGACATTGCAACTTTATTTGAATTATTTATTGCTTTGTCGAAGGCTCTTTGAGGTTCTCCTTTATCCCATAAATACCCTTCTAAAAAAGTGATTCTTGCATTTTTAACTACCTGTGCATCAACATCTGTCTCATTAATTTTACCAGCTGTTCCCAAAAAAGTGCACATAGTTCTCTCAGAGTCGGGTGTTATAAGAATTAAACATGTTCCCGTTGGTATTGGCTCATTCTTTTTTTTATACAAAAAATCAACATTTTCTTTTTTTAATCCATTTTCATATTCTTGACCTAGGTCATCATTATTAACTTTTCCTATAAATCCTACCTTGTTACCTAATTGTGATAAACCCACGATAGAATTTGCTACAGAGCCACCAGAGATACTTTCCTCGATTTTCAAATCTTTAAGTAGATTTTTAAATTCTGTTTCATCTAATAATTTCATAGTGCTTTTAGTTAGTTTATTTTTGTTTAAAAAATTATCATCAACTCTACACAAAACATCTACTATCGCATTTCCAATTCCTAATATTTCCATTTTAAGCTTTTTTTGTGATTACTGGTTTTTTCCTATTAGGATAACAAGTAGTACATATTTTACAAGTTAATCCAAAACAATCTCTAGCTTTACAATATTCTCTTCCGTAATAAATAATTTGTAAGTGAAGTTTATTCCAATTTTTTTTTGGAAATAATCTTTTCAAATCTTTTTCTGTTTGTATTACATTTTTACCGTTAGTAAGACCCCATCTTTGTGCAAGTCTATGAATATGTGTATCAACAGCAAATGCAGGTTGGCCAAAACCTTGCGACATTACTACGCTAGCTGTTTTGTGCCCAACTCCTGGCAACCTTTCTAATTCTTCAAAGGTTTTTGGCACTTTACCATCAAAATTTTCGATTAATATTTTTGAGAGATTATAAATACTTCTTGCTTTAACTCTAAAAATTCCGATTTTTTTTATTAATTTTTCAATTTTTTTTCTACCTAATTTAATAAAATGTTCAGGTTTGTAGTATTTTGGATATATGTTTTTTGTTACATTATTTACATTAACATCTGTACATTGTGCCGAAAGAAGTACTGACACTAGCAGAGTAAAAACATTTCTATTATTTAAAGGTACTTTTATTTTTGGGTAAATTTTATTTAATTTCTTAAGAATTATTTTAGCTCTTTGAACCTCTGTCATTATTTGAAATTCATTAAATCTCTCATTGAGTAAAGACCTGCTTTTTTATTTGTAAGCCAGATTGCAGCTGCTAGAGCCCCTTCAGAATACAAAGCTCTGTCAAATGCCTCATGATTAAGTTTAATGATATTTTTACCATTAGAAAACATAACAGAATGTTCACCTATAATTTCTCCTTTTCTAATTGAGTTAAAATTTATTTTCTTTCCAAAAGGAAATATTTTTTTATTAAGATATTTTTTACCAATTAGTTTGTAAAAATTCTTATTTTTTCCATTTGCAATACCTTTACCTAACATTAAGGCTGTTCCAGATGGATAATCTTTTTTATGTTTATGATGAACTTCAAAAATTTTACTATAATATTTCTCACTTAGTGTCCTTGAAGTAATTTCAGTTAGATACATTAAAAGATTTATACCAAGACTCATATTCCCTGCTTTTAATATTGGGATTTTTTTTGAAAAAGAAATTATTTTGTTTTCTTCATTTTTAGTAAAACCAGTTGTACCAATGACAACTCTTTTTTTAAGTTTAGTAGCAATTCTTAAAATCTCAAAAGTACATTTAGGTGTGGTGAAATCTATAATTATATCAGTACCTTTAAATGCACTTTCATTATTTAATTGTGGTTTTTTTCCACTTATTTTTTTTGAAATTAATCTACTTTCCGTAAGACTGTGAATTTTGAATTTATTATCTTTTTTAATTGCTTTAATCAACTCTTGACCCATTCGACCCATACAGCCAGTAATTGATATATTCATTTTCCTAGATTTCATAATTAAATTTTTTTAAGTCTTCTTTATAATAGCTATTCATTTTATTTATCATATTTTTATCTAATTTATCTTTCCAATTATTTCTTGGCCCTAAATAAAAAAACTTTATTTTTCTCTTATCTTTCTGTGAAAAGACATTTTCTGTAAACTCTCCATTCTCCTCAAATTTCCGAAGATTATCAAAATTTGTTGTTTCTATTGCTTTTTTAAGTTTTTTTTTATTAACACTCTGATTATTTCGACAAATTGTGTTAATGAAAATTACAAGATCTCTAAAAATTTTTTCAGGCTTTTGAAGCAAATCCTCGTATTTTATCATCATTTTTCTGTAATACTTATTTTGCAGCCATGATTGATAGTTTATTCTCCAGGAGTTTAGTATTGTTGTTTTAGCATAATTTTTTAAATGTTTGTAATCTGAGAGAATAGCATTATCATTTTGCATCATTTTTAATGCTTCATCGTAAGACTTGAAATCGTTATGATTTTTTAATGAGGTAATTAAATTTCTGGGGTCTCTAATAATATAAATAACACCCAATGAATATTTTGGACTAGTAAAATCGTTTCCAAAAGCTTTTATCAATGAGTTGTGGGTTTTGAGGAATTTAACTTTTTTATCTTTGCAAAGATTTTCTTGAGACTCTTTCCAATGTTTGTGGATTTCTCCTTCTTTAACTTTTTCTTTAAAGAACTGTTTATTAGGGTAATCCTCAATTTTAATCAATTTTTTTGGATCAAATACGCCATCATTGCAATAATAATATGCTGTAAGAAATGCTCTTACCCAAGTATTTCCACTTTTAGGATACGATGCAATCCAAATTATCATACTATTTAATTAAACCAGGATACTTTTTTTTCAACAACTATATTTAATTTTTCCAAAAACTTTTAGCTTTTTCAAAGAATTTTCTGATACTAGGATTAGATTTTTCATTTTCAATTTTTCTAAATCTTTCTAACAGTTCTTTTTGTTCTTTATTTAAATACACTGGAACTTCAGTTTTAACCTGAACATATAAGTCACCATAATCTCCTCTTCGCATAAAAGGCATACCTTTACCTTTTAATCTAAATTGTTTACCATCTTGAGTTCCATCA
>MDTD01202388.1_pt1 | contig 11720 bp, 11 predicted proteins | sample 811221 | NCBI WGS metagenome assembly MDTD01 (sample SAMN05326646, study PRJNA326480) | marine metagenome | isolation source: seawater | place: Pacific Ocean: South West | collected 2011
TCTATTAAAGCTTAATCTTTTATCTAAAATTTGTAAATCGTGTTTCAAATTTAATAGATATGGATACCATTCTCTAGACATCTTTGATTTCCATTGCCAAAGAAGAAGCTCCAATACTTCATAAGTGTCTTTAGAATATTTGAAAGCTTTTATTTTTTTTTCGAATGTAAAGTTTGGTGATAAAAAATGATGACAAATTTTAAAAAACTCTTTTGGTACATTGTGTGCAATTAAAATTTCCTTCCATAACAAAAAATTGTTTTTTAATGCTGTTTTATTTGTTACTTCAACTATAAGTTTGTCAGTTTCTATCATTCCAGTGCCATTTATCATCGATTTTTCAACTAAATTTTTATTTTTCCAGGGTCCAATGAACAATCTTTTTGGACAATAATCATTTGCATAATAATTATCCCAGTTAACAATTTTATCTTCTTTAATCTTTTCTAATATAATTTTTTGATTGCTACTGAAAGTTTTTGACACTATATGTTTGCCAGTAAAGAAGACTTGGACATTTTTATTAAGTATTTTGAAAAAATCATTTAAATAGCTTTTATTTTCAATATGCAATTCATCAGAATATATCCTAGGCACAGCAAATATTGGCATTGAGAGCTCTCTGATGGTTTCATTAATTATCTTAGCATGCATAATACCTTCTGATTCATTTTTGATAAGTAATTTGAATTTGTTTGGGATGTCATCAAATAAAATAGCAACATGCGCTGCACCACAAGATAAAAAGGTTTTAAATTTTTTAATTAATAAATAAAGTTCTTCTTTATTACCTTTTAAATATGATTTGAAATCAAAGTCTAATCCAGGTGATATACCTATAATTACTTTGATATTTTTTTTTGAAGCATATTTATTGAATTTAGTAAAATTTTTAAGCCAATCACGACTATATTGATCTTTCCATTTAAGTCTATGATTTAAATCTTCTTTTGGACAATAGAAATAAAAGTTCATATTATTTTTTGATAGAATATCTAATAATTCAGTACGTTCCTTCCATGTTAATAATTTTCCATAATATCCTTCAATATATCCCTTTACTTTTTTATAATTTAGATTTTTCATATATAATAAACAATATAATTAAGAAGGTTACATTTAAATGAAAATTTTAGCAATTGGAGCACATCCTGACGATATTGAAATCTTTATGTATGGATTTTTATCTGTTAGCAAACAAGATGGACATACCATAAGCACAACAATAGCTACAGATGGATCTAAAGGTGGCACTAACATAAATGGAGACCTTAAAAAAAAAAGAAAACATGAAGCAATTAAAGGACTTAGATTACTTGGTAAACCATTTTTTTTGAATTTACCAGATGGAAGTTTGGGTAGTAGCCCACATCATTATGATGTAATTAAAAAAAATATTGAAATAATACAACCTGATTTAATTTTAACGCATTATAAAAAAGATTATCACTCTGATCATATCTATTTATCGAAGGTGGTAAAAAAAATTGTGGGTCATTATATACCAATATTGTATTGTGATACAATGATGTGTATCAATTTCAAGCCTAAATATTACATTGATATAACAAATTATTTTTCAGCTAAAATTAATTCAATTATGTGTCATAAAAGTCAAAATCCAAAAAGATTTTCAAATTTAATTACTTTAATGAATTCCTTTAGAGCAGCTCAATGTAATGCACCAGCTGGTTCTTATGCTGAAGCTTATTCTTTTGAGAGATCTTTCCCTTTTTCTGACATTAGAAATTTATTACCAGAAAGTTTTAAAATTCGACCTTTTCATATAGATAATATTAATGGATTTTTGTAGGATAAAAAATTTCCCCACCTGTTAACGGTTTTCTAACACCAGTCGTTTTTGGAAATGTAATAGGCATATTATAAAAAGATCTTGCAGATAAAAACGCTATCAATTCAGATTCGATAAAATTTGAGTTATATTTATTTTTATTTAAATCAACACTAAAAATATCAATGTTTTGTTTTATTCTCCTCATTAAATATAAGTTTTGAACTCCACCTCCAGAATAAATTATGGATTTAGGTGATTTAGGTAATAAATTTATTGAGTTTAATATAGTTTTTACTGTGAACTCAGTAAGAGTTGCTAAAATATCAAAAGGTTTAATATGCTTTATATCATAATTTTCTAAGTAGTGATTAAAATGCTGGTTATCTAATGATTTAGGATAAGTTTTTTTAAAATAATCATCATTTAACAAATAGTTTAAAAAGTTATTATCAATCTTACCTTTAGACGACAATTTTCCACAATCATCAAATTCTAACTTAAATATTTTTTTTGTGATAAAATCTATAAGACAATTTCCGGGACCAGTGTCAAATCCAATTAAATTCAAAGGATCAACATCAACATAGGTTAAGTTTGAAACTCCTCCAATGTTTATAAAACAAGAAGGTAATTTTAAATTTAAATTTTCAATAATCAATTTATGGTAAATAGGTGCGATTGGAGCCCCTTGTCCACCTTGTTTCATATCATTCGACCTAAAGTCAGAAACAACAATTTTTTTTGTCATATCCGATAAATATTGTGCGTTTCCTAATTGGACGGAAATTGATTTTAAAGGTTCATGATATATAGTTTGCCCATGAAACCCAATAAGATCGACTTGATTAATTTCTTTAATTGATTTTATTTTTTCTACATAAAAATCTGTTATATTTTTAGAAAGCTGTTTTTGAATTTTTTGGTTTCTGATTTCCATTTGAATTTTAATATAATTTTTCAAATCATTTTTTAATTTTTTTGGATATTTAAAATAATATTCACATGAACGTTCATATACTTTAATTCCATTAGTTTTGATAATACTGCAATCTATACCATCAAGACTTGTACCAGACATAGTTCCTAAAATATTTAATATTTTATGTTTCAAATTAATTTTATCTCATTTATAAATAAGCTAATGAATAATAATATTTCAATTACTGAAGAATTATATCCTTCTGACAAACACATTGATCATTTAGATATTAAATCTGCATTTAATTATATGTTAGATGATCATTTAAAGGTATTTCAAGCAATAAAAAAAAGTAAGAATGATTTTATTAAAATAATAAAATTTTTGATCTCACATTTGTCAAACTCTAAAGATGGACGCTTAATTTATTGTGGAGCAGGAACTTCTGCAAGAATAGGGGTTCAGGACGGTGTCGAGTTATATCCAACATTTGGATGGCCACTTAATAGAGTTGATTTCATTATCGCTGGTGGGAAAGACGCTTTAATGAAGTCTATTGAAAACTCTGAAGATAATATAAATGAAGCAGCTCATTTATTTAAAAAAAAAAAAATAAATTCTGATGATTTTATAATAGGTCTTGCAGCAAGTGGAAATACTCAATTTACAAATGAAATTTTAAATTTATCTCATAAAAATAATGTTAAAACACTTGCTATTAGTAATAATCCAAAAGGATTGATTTTAGAAAAATCTGATTTTAAAATCATATTAGATACCCGACAAGAAATCGTTGCAGGTTCAACAAGATTAAAAGCAGGGACTTCACAAAAAATTTGTTTAAACATAATTTCAACAATAGTTATGGCTAATCTAGGAAATGTCAAAAATGGACTCATGGTTAATCTGGTTCCAACCAATAAAAAGTTAAAAGAGAGAAAGCTTAGAATTAAAAGCTTTTTTAAGGAGAAATAAAATAATTAAAAATCAAAATATTATTATTACTGGTTCTGCTGGATTTATTGGTTTTCATGTTGCGAAATTTTATCTCTCCAAAAATTGGACTGTCATAGGTATTGATGGTATTACGGATTATTATGATGTTGAGTTAAAAATAGAAAGACATAAAATTTTATCAAAATTTAAAAATTTTAAAAAATATGAATTTTTAATTCAAAATTATAAAGAGGTAAAAAGAGTTTTTGAAAAATATAACCCAACTATTGTTATTCATCTTGCTGCACAAGCTGGAGTACGATATTCAATAGAAAACCCTCGTGAGTATATTGACTCTAATATTATTGCAACTTTCAACATTTTAGAAGTTCTTAAAAATATAAAAATTAAACATTTATTAATTAGTTCAACATCTTCGGTTTACGGTAATAACAAAAAAAAACCTTTTCAGGAAGATGCGAATACTGATAAACCTTTATCTTTCTATGCAGCAACAAAAAAATCTTGTGAAGTTATGGCGCATTCATATTCTCATGCATATAAAATTCCAATTACTCTATTTAGATTTTTTACGGTTTTTGGTCCTTGGGGAAGGCCTGATATGGCATTATTTAAATTTACAAAATTAATTTTAGAAAAAAAACAAATTGATATTTATAATTTTGGTAACATGGAAAGAGATTTTACATATATTGACGATTTGGTTTCGGGTGTTTATAAAATATCAAAAAAAATACCAAACAAAAGTCAAAAAAATAAAGTAAATAATGATACTTTATCTGAATTTGCACCTTTTCGTATTGTAAATATAGGCAGCTCTTCGCCAATTAAAATTTTAGATTTTGTTAAGGTTTTAGAAGATACTATAGGTATAAAAGCAAAGAAAAGATTAATTAAACATCAAGTTGGTGATGTCAAATCTACATGGGCAAGTTCTTCATTGATAAAATCTTTAGTTAATTATAGTCCTACGACAAATGTAAACGATGGTGTTAGAAGGTTCCTTGATTGGTACTTAGAATACTTTAGTAAAAAATAGCTTTCAAATATACACTATTTTACGTTATATAAGAATTTCATTATTGATAATTAAATACATCAAATAGATTTCTATTCTTTATAAATTGATTATTTTATAAAAAATGGTAGAAAAAAATCAATACTATATGGTAATCATTAAAATTAAAAATAATAAATTGCTCAATTTTAAAAAAGATAAATGTTGGATAGTAAAAATATATTAATTACAGGTGGAACTGGTACTTTTGGACAAAATATTGTATCCAAAATTTTGCAAAAATATAATCCAAATAAAATCATTATATTTTCTAGAGATGAAATGAAGCAATGGAAAATGTCTGAGCATTATAAAAATGACGCCAGATTAAGGTTTTTCATTGGAGATGTAAGAGATAGGGACAGATTGTACAGAGCATTTAATGGAGTCAATTATGTTGTTCACGCGGCTGCTTTAAAAATAGTTCCAACAGCTGAATATAATCCATTTGAATGTATTAAAACAAATGTTATAGGTTCTATGAATGTTATTGATGCAGCAATTGACAATGATGTAGATAAAGTTATTGCACTATCAACTGATAAAGCCTCTTCTCCAATAAATCTCTATGGTGCTTCAAAACTTGCGTCAGATAAATTATTTGTTGCTGCAAATAACTATTCAGCTAATCGTACAATACTTTCAGTAGTTAGATATGGAAATGTTATGGGTTCAAGAGGCTCTGTAATTCCTTTTTTCTTACAAAAGAAAGATACAGGAATGTTGCCAATAACCGACTTTAAAATGACTAGGTTTATGATTACTATTCATCAAGGAGTCGATTTTGTCTTGGATTGCCTAAAAGAAATGTTAGGTGGTGAAATCTTCGTTAAAAAATTACCTTCTATAAAGGTTGTTGATATTGCAAAAGCAATTTCTTCTAAAGCTAAATTAGTTGAAGTAGGGTTAAGACCAGGAGAAAAAATACATGAACAAATGATAGGGGTAGAAGACTCTTTAAGTACATTTGAATATAAAAATCACTTTAAAATCATTCCTGATATTTTAGTAAGAAATGACAAAAATGACGTTATAGGTGAGGGAAAAAAAGTAAAAGAAAACTTTAAATATTCAAGTGAAACAAATTTAGATAAACTATCTATCACAAATTTAAAAAGTTGGATTACTGAAAATAAAAATACCTTTTTAAAATTATGAAAATTCCTTATTCTAAACAAAATATATCCAAAAAAGATATACATGAAGTTATTGACGTTTTAAATTCTGAATTCATAACTCAAGGCGAGATTGTAAAAAAGTTTGAAAAAAAAGTATGCAAATATGTTGGTGCAAAACATGGAGTAGCTACTAATTCAGCTACCTCAGCTTTACATGTTGCTTCAGTTTCTCTCGGTTTAAAAAAAGGAGATATTTTTTGGACTTCTCCAATTTCTTTTGTGGCAACTGCGAATTGTGGTTTATTTTCTGGAGCTAAAGTTGATTTTGTAGATATAGACCCTGACACGTTTAACATAAGTGTTACTGAGCTTAAAAAAAAACTTATGATGGCAAAATCCATCTGTAAATTACCAAAATTAATTATACTTGTACACATGGCAGGTCAATCTACATCAAACAAAGAAATTTACGAGTTAGTTAAACCTTTTGGTATAAAAATAATTGAAGATGCTAGTCATTCCCTAGGAGGCGAGTATAAAAATAAAAAAATTGGAAATTGCGAGTATTCAGATATAACTGTTTTTAGTTTTCATCCAGTTAAAATGATTACTACTGGTGAAGGCGGTATGGCTCTTACGAATTCAGAAAAACTTGCTACTACAATGAGAAGACTAGTTAGTCACGGCGTGACAAGAGACCAAAAAATAATGAAGAATGAAATACATGGACCTTGGTATTATGAGCAGTTAAACCTTGGCTGGAATTATAGATTAACTGAGTTTCAAGCAGCTTTAGGTTTGAGTCAAATGAAAAGATTAGATGATTTTGTAGAAAAAAGAAATAAAATCGCTTTAAAATATGATTTAATGTTAGACGATTTACCAGTAAAAAAACCTTTAATTTTAAAATCTAATAAATCCTCATTTCATTTATACATCATTAGATTAGTAAAAAATACAGCACATAAACAAATTTTTAATTATTTTAGAAAAAAAAATATATTAGTGAATTTACATTATATTCCAATTCATTTACAACCTTTTTACTCCCAGTTTGGGTTTAAAGTTGGAAACTTTCCTAAAGCAGAGGATTACTACACCAGAGCTATTTCCTTGCCAATTTTCCCTTCCTTAAAAATAAAACAACAACAATACATTATAAAAACATTAAGAGAAATAATTTAAGATGAATATCGCGATAATTCCAGCAAGAGGAGGAAGCAAAAGAATACCTAAAAAAAATATTAAAAATTTTTGTGGAAAGCCTGTTATAGGATACGTAATCAGCACCGCTATCAATTCCAAACTTTTTGATGCTGTAATTGTATCTACAGATGACGAAGAAATTAAACTTAAAGCATTAGAGCTTGGAGCAGAGGTTCCTTTTATGAGACCCAAAGACATATCTGACGACATAACTCCCACAGTTCCTGTTGTAGCGCATGCCATTAGAGAATGTATTTCAAAAAATTTTGTTTTTAGCAATGTATGTTGTATTTATCCAGCTTCTCCTTTGATTCAAATTAGAGATATAAGATCTGTTTATAATTTACTTTTAGAAAATCCAACTAATTACTGTTTGCCTATAGCTGAATATCCATCTTCAATTCAAAGATCATTTAAAATAAATCAAAATCAAAGGCTTGAACCATTTTTTCCTCGGAATGAGCTTAATAGAACACAAGATTTAGAAAAGGCGTATTATGATTGTGGACAATTTTATTGGGGGCATAAAAATACTTGGTTAAATTCAAAATATTTACATTCTAATGGTATAGGTTTTGTTATACCAAGTTGGCGCGTCGTTGATATTGACAATCATGATGATTGGGAAAGAGCGGAATTTATTTTTAAGTATATGAAAAATATATGATGATTATAATTTCTTTTCATAAATTTATTTATGATTTAGTATAAACTTATAATTCAATAAAATTAAATTAATTATTAAATGAAAAAATTGTTCAATGTATTGATAGTTGGGTTAGGAAAAATTGGTATAGAATACGATATAAACAAATTATCAACTAAACAAATACTTACTCATTCAAAGGCTTTTGATACTCATAATGACTTTAATTTAGTTGGTGGAGTAGATGTTGATGACAAAAAAATAAAAACATTTCAAATTAAATATAACAAAGTGGGCTTTACTGATCTTAAAAAAGCTTTATCAATATTAAAACCAGACATTGTTGTTATTTCTACACCAATAGAAAAATTGATTGAAGTTTTTAAAAAAATAGTTGAAACCGTTACTGTTAAATTAGTTTTAATTGAAAAGCCAATTTCATTTGATATTTTGGAGGCTAAAAAGTTAATTGTTTATGCAAAAAGCAAGGGTATTGAAATTTTTGTTAATTACATGAGAAGATCGGATCCAAACGTATGTAATATTAAACAACAAATAAATAAATACCCAATCTTCTTTAAAGGTGTAGTAGTATATTCTCAAGGTATTTTTAATTGTGCTTCTCACTTTATAAATCTTTTAGAGTTTTGGTTTGGTCATTGTAAGAATATAATTGTAGCAAATAGTAATTTGTCCTTTAATAATGAGTTAGATCCCAATCCAGAATTTGATATCCAATTTAATAATGCTCAATTTAAGTTTTTGCCAAATGACAATTTAGACTTTTTTCACAATAGTATAGATATGTTTAGTTCTTATCAAAGGATAAAATATGAAAATAGTGGAAGAGATATTTATCTTTATAAAATAAAAAAAGATGAAATTTATGATACCAATAATGTGTTTTCATCAAAACCCATCCATCTAAAGTCTGATTTCAACAAAATTCAATTTCAGGTGGTGGATAATCTATCTTTATTTTTAAAAGGTAAAAAGTATAATTTATGTGATATTGAAAGTGGTTTGACAACATTAAAAGTATTAAATTCTATTAAAAAGCAGTTAAAATGTCTTTAATCTCAGAGAAATTAGCAATATTAGGTGGATCAAAAACCATCTTAAAAAAATTTAACCCATATATATCTATTGGAAATGAAGAAATAAAAGCAGTAAATAAAGTCATGAGAAGTGGCATACTTTCAAATTTTATTGGTTCAAAGGGAAAAAACTTTTATGGAGGAAAAAAAGTTTTAGAATTTGAAGAAAATTTAAGAAGTTATTTTAATGTAAAATATGCTATAACTGTAAATTCATGGACTTCTGGTTTAATAGCAGCTATTGGAGCGATTGGTATTGAACCTGGAGATGAAATAATAGTAAGTCCATGGACAATGTGTGCTAGCGCAACTTCGATTTTACATTGGAACGCAATACCAGTTTTTGCAGACATTGACCCAGAAACGTTTTGTTTAGATCCAAAGTCTGTCGAAAAAAAAATTTCAAAAAACACTAAGGCAATTCTTTCTATAGATATTGCTGGGCAATCAGCTGATATGTCAGAACTAAAAACTATTGCAGATAAATATAATATTAAAATTATCTCTGATGCTGCTCAAGCTCCAGGTGCAAGGTATTTTGAGGATTTTGCAGGAACTTTAGCAGATGTAGGTGGATTTAGTTTAAATTATCACAAACATATTCATACAGGAGAAGGAGGAGTGATAGTTACTAATAATAATGAGATAGCAGAAAAGCTTTACTTAATAAGAAATCATGGAGAAGCAGTTGTTGAAGGAAATGACACACATCATTTGAAAAATATTTTAGGACATAACTTTAGAATGGGAGAGATTGAAGCATCTATAGGTATCGAACAATTAAAAAAATTAGATGAAATTATTCTCAGAAGACAAAAAATTGCTAAAAAATTAAATCAACATTTAGGTGATTTAGATGGACTTCAAATACCTAAAGTTAGAGAAAATTGCACTCACGTTTACTATATGTATCAAATGAAGGTTGATATTAAAAAAACCGGAATTAAAAGGGAAGTCATTCTTAAAGCCTTAGAGGCTGAGGGAGTTGAGGGCTTGTCAATGAATTATGCAAACTTACATTTGTTACCAATGTACCAAAATAAAATTGCTTATGGTTCAAAAGGATTTCCTTGGAAATTTTTCGAAAATGGAAAAAGTATTTCTTATAAAAAAGGGATATGTCCTGTTGCAGAAAATTTACAGGACAATCAGTATTTAGGTTATCTAATGTGTATGCATGAATTAAATGACAACGAGGTAAATTTATTAATAAAAAGTTTTAAAAAAGTATGGGCCAATCTAGATAAATTAAGGCAATTTAATTTATCAAACAATGATATTTAAATATAAATATTTAAAATCAAATTACCAACTAACACAACACTTCCCAACTCAATGGAGTTCCATACTCAACATCTTTGTTTACTTTTTTTCCAATAATTTTTTGTAAATTTTTAGGAGCTAAACCGTATCCTGGACGAATTATTCTTATATCTTTTTCTGTTATTGATTGTCCTTTTTTCAAATCATTTACAAAATATAAAGATCTTCGAAATATTAAATTTTCTTTTTCAATATCTGAACGTCTAAAATTTGTTTTTCCTTTAGCTAGCCATGCCTGTTTACATTCATTTACTAGAGTTGCTAATTGATTAATATTCAAAGAAAAGCTTGAGTCTGGACCACAATCTTTGTCATCTAGCTTAAAATGTTTTTCTATTGCTACAGCACCCATCCCAATTGCTGTGATTGCTGCAGTATTATTTACAGTATGATCAGATAAGCCAACGTCTATTCCAAATTTATTTTTAAGGTAATTTATATTTTGAAGATTTGATTGGTCTGTTGGCGTTGGATAACAACTTATGCAATGAAATAATAAAATATCTGTATCTGTAATACTTCTTATAGTTGAAACAGCCTCTGATATTTCTTCTATATTTGCCATGCCAGTTGATAAAAATATAGGCTTTTTCTTACTAGATATATATTTAATTAGAGGGATATCTACAATTTCAAAAGAAGCAATTTTGTAAGCTGGTGTATTAAGTTCTTCTAAAAGATCCACCGCAGTTTCGTCGAATGGTGTTGAAAATAGAGTGATTCCTAATTTTTCAGCAAATGAGAATAATTCCTTATGCCATTCATAAGGAGTATAGGCCATCTTATACAAATCATAGAGTGTATAACCTGACCAAAGTCCTTTGTTGATATAAAAGTCAGGTTTTTTACTTTTAATTGTCATTGTGTCAGGTGTATAAGTTTGAATTTTTACTGCAGAAACACCAGCACTTGTTGCTTCTTCAATTGAAGCTTTTGCGCGATCAATAGATCCTCCGTGATTAGCAGATAATTCTGCTATTATGTAGGGTTCACTTGATTTATTTATTAATTTATCTTTAACTAACATTATAATACTCTATCATATTTTATATGAAATTTGTATTGAACTAGCACCCAAATTTTCCAGAAAATTTTGTAGTTGTATGTTATCAGAAGGTACATTTATATAAAAATAGGGCGGAATTATAGAAGCAGAACTTTTACTTGGAGAATGATTTTTTTTCAAAAATGATAATATTGAACTTAGAATTTTTTTATTTTGAAAAGTGATATTAATTCCAACAGAATTATCTTTTTTTAGATAAAAGGATCCAATGTATTTTTTTTCATAAGTAATAAGATACCAATATCTGTATGGATTTTCTAAAACAAATTGTTTGTGAATATTATAGCTTGGTAAGTTTTTATGACTTATCTTAAAATTTCTTTTTTTTAATAAATTGTACAAATTATCAATTTGTTCATCTCTACCTATAACAAGTTCAAATGAGATTAATCTAGCATCCATTTTTCTGATCTTTTTTAAAAATTTTAATTATATAGGTATTTCCTTTTAATCTAAAAAAAGAAGGCCATTTTTCGTTATTACCAATTCGTAATAATGGAAACTGATTTTTTAATGTTTGGTTAATATCTAGTTCA
>MDTD01019327.1_pt1 | contig 11718 bp, 12 predicted proteins | sample 811221 | NCBI WGS metagenome assembly MDTD01 (sample SAMN05326646, study PRJNA326480) | marine metagenome | isolation source: seawater | place: Pacific Ocean: South West | collected 2011
AAAAATTATAATAGAATAAAAAAAATTGTAAATAATCCTGAAAATAAAATTGATGGATTTGGGTCAAAGAGGATACTAAACAAAATTATTTAATATTTGTTTTTAAAATGAAGAAAAATTTTTTAAGAGTAAAAAAATTAGACGATAAAAGTATTTGGTTTTATTTAAAAACTAGGAACCAAAATATCAATGTTAAAAATTCAATTTCAAAAAAAAAAATTAAACCTATAGATCATTTAAAGTGGTGGTTTGAAAATACCAATATGAGATCTTATTTAGTTTTTAAGGATAATATCAAATTATTCATTTTAACTGAGAGATTCATTAGGTTTGGAAATAAAAATATTATATTACCAGGACTAATGACCTGTTCATCTAAACATACAATTTTTGATTTGTTGTGGTCAATTCGTTGGCAAAAAAAAAATATAGATAAACTTAATAAAAAATCAATTTGTTTAATTTCAGTTCCAAAAGAAAACTTTTTCTCAAATATTCAAACTAAATATTTTGATTTCATGCCGCTAAAAAAAAAAAGATAGAAAATTTAATTTTTTGAGGAAAATTTTTAAAAATAGTAATAACTTTAACTTATATTACAGACTTGTTAATGAATAGATTTAAAATAGGAAAAAAATTTATTGGTCTTAACGACCCTTGTTTTATAGTTGCAGAAATATCTGCAAATCATGGAGGGCAAATTAAAAATGCACTAACCATTATACGAAATGCAAAAAAAATTGGCCTAGATGCTATAAAGATACAAACTTACACAGCTGATACAATCACTCTTAGATCTAAAAAAAAAGATTTTTTAATAACAAAAAACTCCCCTTGGAAAAAAAATAATTACCTTTGGAATCTTTATAACCGTGCTCATACTCCATGGGATTGGCACAAAAAATTATTTAAAGAGGCTAAAAAAAATAAAATCATTTTATTTTCATCTCCATTTGATGAGACTGCAGTTGATCTTTTAGAGAAACTTGAATGTCCAATCTATAAGATTGCATCTCCAGAAATCAATCATGTCCCACTTTTAAAAAAAGTAGCAAAAACCAAAAAACCAGTTTTTTTATCCACTGGTCTAGCAAAAGCTGATGATGTTTATTTAGCAATTAGGACGTTAAAAAAATATGGTACAAAAAAAATTGTACTTATGAAGTGCACAACAGATTACCCTGCAAAATATGATGAATTAAATTTAATTACTATCTCAGATTATAATAAAAAGTTTGGGGTAATCCCTGGTTATAGTGATCATACAAAAGATTATATTGCTCCCATAGTTTCTGTCGCATTAGGAGCTAAAGTTTTAGAAAAACACATTAAACTGAAAAATCAAAAGTCTGTAGATGATTTTTTCTCAATGAATACAAAACATTTTGAAAAAATGATTAAGGAAATTAGAAACACAGAAAATTCAATCGGTAAAATTTCTTATGATATTACAAAAGGTTCTTTAAAACACTACAAAGGAAGAAGATCTATTTATGTTTCTCAAAATATTTTAAAAGGTCAAAAAATTTCTTTAGGGAATATAAAGATAGTAAGACCAAATTTCAGTTTGCACCCAAAATATTTTAGTAAAATTCTAGGCAAAAAAGTAAAAAAAAATCTATCAAAAGGATCAAGAATTAAATTATCGTTTTTAAAAAATTAAATAATGAATCTTATTAATAGAATTAAAAAGTTTGGAAATAAATGTGCAGTAGTTTTAGAAAATAATGATGAAATTAGTTACTTAGAACTTTACCAAAGTTCAAAAAAAATATCACAAAGTATTTTTCCTAACAAACTTATTTTTCTTTTAGCTGGTAATAATATTGAAACTATTATTGGATACATTGGGTTTTTAAATAGTAATTCTGTTACAATGTTTATAAACGAAGACATTAAAGATATACCTTTCAAAAAACTTATAAACAAATATCAACCAGATTATATTTTTTGTCGAAAAAAAAAGTTTAATTTTTCAAATTATTTAAAAAAAATAAATTTTTTAGATTACGAATTATTTTTTTTTAAAAGAAAAAAAAAAATTAAAATAGATAAGAAATTATCACTTTTAATGCCTACTTCTGGATCAACTGGCAGTCCAAAATTTGTGAAAATTTCAAAAGACAATATTTTATATAATACTAAATCGATCCTGGATTTTTTGAAAATAAAAAAAAATGATACAACAATTACAACACTTCCTATTAGCTATGTTTATGGGTTATCAATCATAAATACTCATCTTTTTGTAGGTGCTAAGATAATTCTAAATAAAAATTCAATTATAAGTAATAATTTTTGGAAATTGTTTACTAGAAATAAGGTAACAAATTTTAATGGTGTTCCATATACTTACGAAATTCTTAATAAATTACAAATTGAAAAACTTAACTTTAAATTTGTAAAATTTTTTACTCAAGCAGGAGGAAAATTGAGTGATGAATTAACAAGAAAATTTTTAAATTATTGTAAAAAAAAAAATAAAAAATTTATAACTATGTATGGTTCAGCCGAAGCAACAGCAAGAATGTCCTATGTACCTTGGGAAAAAGCCCTAAAAAAAGTTGGAAGTATAGGAATTCCAGTCAAAGGAGGAAATTTTAAAATAAAAATGAGTAATAAGGGTTACGAAAATGTAGGTGAATTAATCTATTCAGGAAAAAATGTTAGTATGGGTTATTGCAATTCTAAAAAAGATTTAAAAAAACCTGATACTAACAAAGGTATTTTAAAAACTGGTGATTTAGTTAGAAAAGATAAAGATAATTATTATTATATAGTTGGACGTAAAGATAGATTTGTAAAAATATATGGTAATAGAATAAATCTCTTTGAAATAGAGGAAATATTAATGAGATCTGGATTTAAGGTTATATGTCAAAACAATGACATAAACTTAATTACAATAAAAGGCATATTAAACAGTAATAAAATTATGGAAATTAAAAATATTTTAGAGAAAAATATTAATTTAAATTTAAATGTTTTCAAATTTGTTAAATTAAAAAAATTACCTTTAAATCAAAACTATAAATTAAAATATAATGATTAGAAATGTCTGAATAATGAAAACTAGTGTATTTCAAAAAATTGATCCTTTTAAAATTAAAAATAAAAAAGATTTTTTTTTCAATAAAATAAAAAATTTAACAATTTTTCATTATAAAAAATCTAAAGAATATAACAAAATATTAAAGTCCTTAAAATTTAATCCATTAAATATAAAAAATTTAGAGGACATGCCGTTTCTACCTGTAAATTTATTTAAAAAGAATAATTTGATGAGCATTAATAAAAATGATGTTGCAAAAACACTTTTTTCCTCAGGAACATCTGGTAATTCAACATCTAAAATTTTCTTAGATAAAGAAAATACAAAAAATCAAATAATTGTTTTAAAAAAAATAATGACAAACTTTCTTGGTTCAGAGAGATTGCCAATGCTGATTGTAGACAATGATCCATCGGAAAATGATAGAAAAAAATTTGATGCAAGGTCAGCTGCCATTCACGGTTTTTCAATTTTCGGAAGAAATCATACATTTATAGTAAATAAGTTAGGGAAATTAGATTATGTAAAAATTAATAATTTTTTGAAAAAATATGGGAACAAAAAATTTTTAATTTTTGGTTTTACAAGTTTTATATATTCAAATTTAATAATAAATTTAGACAATAAAAAGGTTCATAAAAATTTTGAAAATGGTGTACTCCTTCACGGTGGTGGTTGGAAAAAATTAAAAGATATAAAAATTTCAAATGATTTATTCAAAAAAAAACTTTTTAAAAAACTTAAAATAAAAAAAATTCATAATTATTACGGATTAGTAGAGCAAACAGGGTCAATTTTTATAGAATGCGAAAAATGTGGTAGCTTTTTAACATCTAACTTTTCAGATGTATTTATTAGAGATAAGTTTTTTAATTTAGTTAAAGATGGAACAAGCGGAATAGTTCAACTTTTTTCATTTTTACCAACAAGTTATCCTGGTCATAACATTTTGACAGAAGATTATGGTGAAATAGTTCCTAAAAATAAGACCAAATGTAAAAAAAATGTTAAACATTTTGTTATTCATGGAAGATTAAAACAATCGGAAATTAGGGGATGCAGCGATGTCTAAAACAAATTCAGTTGAATTTTTAGTTGGAAATGAAAATTTTGATTATACACCGAATTTTAGTTTTGATGATAATGTTGTTTCTTTTTTAAATGATTTTTCAATTAAATTAAATTCAATGAAATTAATCAGAGATTACCCAGATTTAAAAACCTTATCATTTTGGTGTAGGAAAAATAATATCATTAATTTAAAAAGAAAGTTTTTTGACAAAGAAAATATTAGATTAGGCCTTGGTTTTATTTTTCATATAACACCTTCAAATATTCCTATTAATTTTATGTATTCTCTTATATTTGGTTTGTTAACTGGAAACTCAAATTTAGTAAGAGTGCCTTCAAAAAATTTTGATCAAATTAAGATTATTTGTTTATGCATTAATAAAATTTTGAAAAAAAAAAAATTTAGCGTCTTAAAAAAAAAGATTACTATTATAAGATATAAAAAAGATGATCCAGAATCTACAAAAAAATTTTCATTGTTAAGTGATGCAAGATTAATCTGGGGTGGTGATAAAACAATAAATGAAATTAAAAAATTTCCATCAAAAGAACGTTGTAGAGATATAACTTTTCCTGACAGGTATTCTATTTCAATTATAAATTCAGATATTTTTCTCAAATCAAATGATTTAGACAAAAAAAAATTAATTTATAATTTTTATAACGACACCTTCGCTGTTGATCAAAATGCATGCTCTTCGCCTCATCTTTTAGTTTGGACAGGTTTTAAAACTAAAAGTGCGAAAGGTATTTTTTGGAATAAACTCTCACATTTAGTTAAATCTAAATATAATATTTTTGAAAAAGCTTCTGTTGAGAAGTTTACAATGTTGTGTGATGATATTTTAAATAACACAAATTTAAAAGAGCACAAAGTATATAATGACGTAATTTATACTCAGCAGATATGTAGACCAACAAAAGATTTGCAAAATTTAAGAGGGAAGTGGGGTTATTTCTACGAGTATAACACTAATGATATTAATAAACTTTTTAACTATTTTAATGAGAAATTTCAAACCATAACATACTTTGGTTTTACTAAAGATTATTTCAAAAAAATCTTAAGACGAAAAGATCTAAATGGAGTTGATAGAATTGTTCCCGTAGGTCAAGCTTTAGATATTGGTTTAATTTGGGATGGCTATGATTTAACAAAAATTTTATCAAGAATTATAGATTTAAAATGAAAAAATTAGTTTTAGATAAAAATCAAATATTAGATTATCAGCAAAATCGTGATCCATATTTAATGATTGATTATGCTTCAGAAGTTATTCCTGGTGAAAGTGCCAAGGGTTATAAAAATTTAACTAAAGACGAATGGTTTTTTAAAGTTCATTGGCCAAAAGATCCAAATATGCCTGGAATGCTACAGATTGAAGCAATGGTCCAACTTAGTGCTTTGTCAATTTTAACTCTTCCAGGAAACAAAGGAAAAATAATGTATTTAGTTAAAGCAAATAATTTAAAATTTATTAAAAAAATTTTACCTGAAACAAAATTTGAAATTGAAACAAAAGTTTTATCTTTTAAAAGAGGTATGGCTCAATGTGAAGGCAAAGGGTTCATAAATCAAGAGATTGCTTGTAAAGCAGAGTTTACTTTGATATTGCCTGATGAGATTAAATCCTATAATTTAAAATAATTTTATAAATATGCCAATAGCTTCCTCACTTCTTAATAAACCAAGATTAGTTAAAAAATTAAAAGACTTTTATGACTATGTGCAAAAAAACGATGGCAAAGTAGGACAAAAAACAAGAGGAATAGATTTAAATTTTAACAATGCATGTAACTTGAGATGTAAATATTGTTTCACTAATTCACCAAAAGGAGATCATGTTAAAGAATATTTAGATATTGGTGCAATTAAAAAATTAGCTGATGAAGCTGATGAGCTAGGATATTTTGAATTCGATTTACAAGGTGGTGAACTGCTTCTGCAACCAAAAAAATTATTTGAAGTTCTTGAAGCAATAAAACCTGAGAGATTTTATATGTATTTAACTACAAATGGATATTATTTAGATGAGACTATGGCCAAAAAATTAGCAGAATATAAAGTAAGTAGAGTTTCAGTAAGCATTGATAGTATGGATGAAAAAATTCATGATGAAATAAGAGGAAGAAAAGAATCATGGAAAAGAGCTATTGCAGCTCTAGAGCATGTCAAAAATGCAGGTATGGATCCTTATTTAAATATTACTGTTGGACACTACAATGCAAATACAAGTCATTTTAAAGAACTGTTGGATTATTCCAAACAGAAGCGTTACAAAACTCTTCTTAATGTGGCAGTTCCATCAGGCATGTGGCAGAATGCAGAAAATATAATATGTGATGAAAAAGATAGAGAATATTTAAGAAAAATTCGAAAGGAGTATAAAAATCTTGTAAGAAATGTTTGGAACCCTTTTGACAAAAATCACGAAAAAATTTTGGGATGTACTACTGTGAATAGAGTTTACGTTACTCCAATAGGTGATGTTTTAGTATGCCCATATGTACATATTAAGATAGGAAATATTTTTGAACAATCATTAAAGGAAATTATAGACTATGGATTTAGTATAAAATATTTTAGAAATCATAGTGATTTGTGTTTGGCTGGAGAAGATAAATCTTTTATTAAAAATTTTATGACAAAAAGTGGTCAAACAATTTTTAAACCTGCACTCGCAAAAGATATTTTTTCAAAAGAAGATTTTATTTAAAGTGTTGATTAAAAATAAGACAGCTGTAATTACAGGTTCTAATCGAGGAATAGGATTAAAAACTTTAGAAAAATTTTCTGAGAATGGAGCTGATGTTATCGCGTGCTCCAGAAAAATCGACAAAACTTTTTTGGATAAAATTGAAAGTTTAAAAAAAAAGTTTAATAACAAAATTTTTCCGATAGAACTTGATTTTGAAAATGAGGATAATGTCAAAAAAGCTTTTGAAAAAATAAATTCTTTAAATATTAATATTGACATACTTGTAAATAATGCTGGAAAAATAAATACTGCATTATTTCAAATGACCTCAATGAAAATATTAAAAGAAATTTTCCAAGTTAACTTTTTTTCTCAAACAATTTTCACTCAATATATAATTAAACTAATGATGAAAAAAAAAATGGGTAGTATTATTTATATTTCATCAAGCTCAGCAATAGATTCAAATATAGGTAGAAGTGCATACTCTGCCTCAAAAGCAGCTTTAATTTCACAATCCAATACATTGTCTAAAGAATTAGGAACATTTAATATTAGAGTTAATACAATAGCCCCCGGATTGACTGACACTGACATGATGAAGGAAAATACACCCCCGAACGTATTAAAAGAAGTGATCTCTAATACCTCATTAAAAAGACTTGGAGAACCAAATGAAATTGCTAATGTAATATTATTTCTTGCATCTGACTTATCATCTTTTGTAACTGGTCAGGTAATAAGAGTAGATGGAGGAATGTAATGTCTGAAGAAGATCAAAAAAATATTAACAAAATTTTAGATTTTAAAAAAAAAATTAAAAAAAATATTTTAGATATGGCTTTAAGTGCTGGTGCAAACAGCTCTCATTTCGGAGGAGCTCTATCTATTGCTGATATAATTGCTGTTTTATTCGGTAATTTTATGAAATTTGATAAAGATAATCCTCACTCAGAAAATAGAGATAGATTTATTTTAAGTAAAGGTCATGCTTGTTTAGCTTACTATGCTGCTTTATGTGAAATTGGTTTCATCAAAAAAGACGATTTAAAAACATTTGAAAAAAATGATAGTGATTTACTAGGTCATCCAGTAAGAAATTTAAAATTAGGTATTGAATTTTCTAATGGCTCTTTAGGCATGGGTTTATCTTTGGGTATAGGCGTAGCTATGTCTCTTAAGAAAAAAAATAAGGATACAAATGTTTTTGTTATCATGGGGGATGGAGAGTGTAATGAAGGTTCAGTATGGGAGGGTTTAATGGCTGCTCCAAATTTTAAATTAGGAAATATGACTATAATAATTGACCGAAATAATTTTCAACAAACAGGTGATAACAAAACAATAATGGATCTCGGAGATTTAAAAACAAAAATTCAAAGTTTTGGTTGGAATACATTTGAGATTGATGGCCATGATGTTACTCAAATATATAATTGTTTAAAAAATATTAAAAAGAGTGAAAAACCAAATGCATTAATAGCTAATACTATAAAAGGGAAAGGTTTTACATTTTCTGAAAATAACAATGATTGGCATCATTCAATTTTAACAAAAGAGTTATACGATAAAGCACTAAGCGAGCTCTAATATATTAAGTATGAAGATAGAGGAAAAAAATATTAAAATGTGGTCAGTCATAGGGCCAAGAGCAACCTTTGGAATAGCTGCATTAGATATTGCCAAAAAAAACAAGAATCTTATTACTTTAACTTGTGATGTTTCGACTTCTGCGGGGTTAGATCGTTATAGAAAAACTCTTCCAGAACAATACCTTGATTTAGGTATCGCAGAACAAAATATGATAGGTGTAGCTGCTGGATTAGCTAGTGAGAATTTTGATGTCATAACTACTACTTTTGCACCTTTCCAAACAATGAGGTGTTGTGAGCAAATTAAAGTAAATATTGGCTATATGAAACAAAACATCTGTATGGTCGGATTGGCAAGTGGTCTGGCATTAGGACCATTGGGTTATACGCATTGTTGTATAGAGGATATAGGAGTTTTGAGAAATATCCCGGGTTTAACAATCATTTCCCCAGCTGACTCACTTGAAACTGTTAAAGCACTTAATAAAGCTGTAGAGTCAAAAAAAGCTACTTATATAAGATTAACTGGATCAACTAATAATCCATCTGTTTATAATAAAGATTATGAATTTAAAATCGGTAAATCTATCACAGTTCATGAAGGTAAAAATATTACAATTTTTTGCTCAGGAGCAATGGTTTATCAATGTATAGAGGCTGCTAAGATTATTGGGCAAAAAAATTTATCTTGTAAAGTTGTAAATATGCATACTATTAAACCAATTGATGTTGAGAGTATTAATCTTGCATGCAAAGAGTCAGATTTAATAGTATCGGTTGAGGAACATAATATCATAGGTGGATTAGGTAGTGCGATTGCAGAATGTAAAGCTTCAATTAAAAATAGTCCAGAAATGTTAATTTTAGGAATTAAAGATAATTACACCAAAGGTGGAAGTTATAGTTTTTTAAAAGAAAAACATAGACTTGTGCCATCACTAATTGTAGAAGATGTGATTAATTTTTTCAAAAAAAGTAATGGATAATTCAGAAAAATATAAAAAAACATTTATAGAATCTTTGTCAATTGATACTTCAGCTTTTAATGAAAATATTAAATATAATGAAGTTCCAGAATGGGACTCCATTGGTCATATGACACTAATGTCGGGTTTAGAAGAAACGTTTAAAATTACATTAGAAACTGACGATATAATTGACTTTAGCTCGTTTAAAAAAGGTAAAGAAATATTAAAAAAATATAAAGTTTTTTAGTTATCTTTAATAATCTTGTACTCAAGAGGTTTCTTGGTTTGAACTGCCGATGGAATTATTGCTGATGAGTAGTCTCTACCATTACAATATGAACAAGCCGTCAAAAATTCTTTATCATAACATAAATCCTTAATTTGATCTCTTAACTCTTTTATACTTAAGCTATCATCATTTAAATCTACTTCATCTTTTGAATTTTTGGGAATAGCTTTTAAATTTACTCCATTGGCTGAAAAAGGACATCTATAAAGTTTACCATGAAGCAATGAAACTAAATCACTATTACAGCAATTGCTAAATAAATGTTTTAACTCATTTTCGCTCTTATTAGAATACGGCATAATTCTTCCACAATCCTGCCAAATAGTACATCTGGTTGTACTAAATAATAAATTTTCTCTTTTACACAGATCTACTAATTTATCATGTGCTGTTGAGCTTACTCCATAATTTGTAATATCTAACAAAACTTTTTTATGTCTCAACGCCTCTAAATTTTCACCTTTTGGAACTATTCTTGCATTCGTGTAAATTACTACTTTGTTAACTTTATCATAAGTTGTTAATTTATTAATAATTTTATATAATCTTTTATTCATAAATGGATCACCACCTAAAACTCTAAATTCATCTAACTGATCGATGCAAGTCATTAATTTTTCTATATTCCTAAACATCATGTCCATATCGCTATCTTTAGGAGAGGTATAATATTGCATTAAATTTGAACAATCTTTACATTTTAGTGAACATTTTTCCGTAATTTGAACATCAATAGTTTTTACGTAGAGTTTATCTGATTTAAGATAAGAATCTTTTTTGCTCATCTCATTATAAAAATCTAACTCTCTTTTCAATTTTAATGGCTCCATAATTGATTTACCATCAGCTGTAACAATTTTATAGTCCTCAACATTTAATTCTGAGAATAATTGAGAAGAATTATAAATATTTTTAAAACCTGACTTTTTTAAAAATGGGACAATAGAGCTGAAATAAATATTACTCACGAATATGTCCGAGTCTTGGCTGAGACCAATCAATTTCTCAGGAGAAATTATATCCTTTTCTTCAACTTTTAAGTTGTGTTTACGATTATCACTATCGCAAAAAAAATCTGCCTCATAATTGTAATTTCTTAAAGCTTGCAGAGTTACTTTACCTAGAGTTCCAGCTCCATAAATTATAAGAGTATCTTTTTTAACAGAATTACCTAATTTTTTTTGATAATCGCTAAATTGTAACATGTTAAGTATGGTATATTATTATATATTTTCTTTAAATAATTATATGAAAATCACTCATTATTCAAATTCTTTTGTTGGGGTTGTGGAAAATAGAACGTCAATTTTATGCGATCCTTGGATTGGTTTTGGTTCAGAAAATGGATGGTTATCTTATCCAATCTATAAAAACAGCTCAAAACTTTTTAAAGATATACACCCTACTCATATTTATATAAGTCATTTACACTGTGATCATTTTGACAAGACAACTTTAAAAAATATTAAAAATAAGAAAGTAAAAGTAATTATTAAAAATTTTAAGAACAAAAGATTTAGAAATAAAATAAGTGACTTAGGTTTTAATAATATTGTTGAGTGTGATGAGTGGAAAAAATACAAAATAAGTAAAGACATTTCTATAGCTATAATTCCTCAAATAACTTCTAATTCAAGTGGTGCTGAAGATGCTATAAACTATGACCTAGATACTTCTATAGTAATTCAATCAAATATTTCAAAAAAAATTTTTTATAATAATGTTGATAATCCTCTTAACATAAAAGATTTAAAAAAAGTTAGAAAATTTATAGAAAAAGAATTTGATAATAAAATCGATATCTGTTGTTTGCCAGCAGGAGCAGCGGGAGAATATCCTCATTGTTTTACAAATTTGAATAGAAAAATAGAGAAGAATAAAGTTATAGTTTCTCATCTCAAGGAATTAACTCAGCAATTAAAGACTCTTGATATTAAAAATTTTTTTGCTGCTGGAGGAATTTATGCAATCTATGGGAAATTTTACTCATTAAACAAATTAATTGCCGAACCCCAAAATAATCAAATTGAAAGAATATGTAAAAAAA
>MDTD01162691.1_pt1 | contig 11718 bp, 9 predicted proteins | sample 811221 | NCBI WGS metagenome assembly MDTD01 (sample SAMN05326646, study PRJNA326480) | marine metagenome | isolation source: seawater | place: Pacific Ocean: South West | collected 2011
ACCGCTACAGCCGTATCGTTGAGTATTCTAATCCAAGGAATTACCCCACCAGCCACATTCTGAAATCCTCGAATCTCACTTCCCTGTGCCCGAATGCGTGACATGTCAGCGCCTACACCACCCCCGTACTTACTTAACTGAGCAAAGGTATTAACAAAGTCAAAAATAGAATCTAAACTATCATCAACCGTTGCAACAAAACATGAAGACAGTTGCGAAAGAGGTTTACGAGCATTACTTAGAGTGGGAGTAGCAGGAACAACCTCAAAACGACTCATGACATCGTAAAACTCACGAGCCCATCGCAACTTGTCCTTTTCCTTAGATGCCAAGAACATTGCAATACCCATGAAAGCTTCCTGAGGAAATTCAAGCAGTTTACCTTGTCCATTTTTTATTAGATACCGATCTGAAAAGGTCTTGATTCCCACATAGGTGAAATTATAATCACGGGTCGGCTCAATATAGCTCGCTAAAGCCTCTATTTCTTCCTTGCTGTAAGTCTCCAAAATTACTGGAGAATAAAGACCCTGCTCTGTTGCCATCTGAATAAACTCATAAAATCCAGTGTAAGGCTTTTTATCTAGTTTGCGGTTTAAACAAACCTTCTTAAACACATCATAGAGATAAAGCTTGGATGCAACAAATTGCCATTCGGGAGTTTCATGTGTAATCTTTTCGACGGCGGTCTGTATGACCATCTTCTGTATTTCTTCCGTGGTAATCCCGTCCCTAAACTGAACGTGGGCATCCATCTCCAGTTCCAGAGGGTCACAATCAGTACCGCCACACCCAAAAGCGACTACTTTTTTTATTTTGTATACATCAATGGGTACTATACTGCCATCACGCTTGGTCACCCTTATGCTCATTCAACTTCTCCTACTTCCAATCACGCCATAGCAAACCCACTCCAACTGGGAGACCTAAATCCAAATTGCTGCGTAGTAAGATTCCAGCCCTGTACTCTAACTACAAGAGGCCAAAAAGTACAAAAACGATCAAAAACAACCAAATTTTGACCGGTTCCATAATAAACAAAAAGACACAAATCTGACCAGAAATTATTCCATCTAAATGCATTTAATTGAGTTATAGACAATAAAAAAAGTCCGAGCATTTGCAGCTCGGACTCAAACTTTAATTTGTATATTTTACCAGCGAACTGGCCAATCTTCGTCAGCCCCATCCTTCTGTGATTCCCAATTCTGCCAATCTGGCACCAAAGTACCTATAGAAGTCTGATCCTCATTTCGCAAGTCGTCACCCTCCACCGCGAAGTTTAACCTGATCGCCCCATTAATCGGGCAGTAAACATAACCACCAGGTTCTGAAACCGTCTCTTCAGACGAGGCATTCAAACAGTTATCATAAGTGGAATTATCTCCGTAATACGAAACTAAATCTTCAACAACGCAAACATAACCATTTTCCTTTGAGGAAGAAATTAATTCACCCGCAATATTACCCCTTATGTATTCGGTATTATCACCAAATGTCCCGGTGTTAGTTAATACAGCCTCCAGAGTATGTTCCCCACCCTGAGTAGCCTTCCGTCCACCAGAAGCTTTTGGCTCAGGGAATTTGGAATGTCTAGAACGATACAATGAAATCGCTGACCTCAGGGATGCAATATTGGATTTTGTGGATGAATGTCTCGCATCGTAATCAAAACCAATAAAATTCATAGCTACGGCAACTGAAAGAATTACGAGAATAGAAATTACAATTAGAAGCTCGATAAGGGTAAAACCTCTTCGCCTTCGAGCCAAGGCAAGATTGAAAGGATTCATCTTTTCCTCCGAGAACGAGTCACACAACACACCGGATAACTATATCAAGGTTATCCGCACACTTTTTTTATAATACTCCAGACAATGCAGCTTCTCAAAGTCAAAGCAACTAATCAAACAAATACCTAGGTCTGTTTGAAAGTTATTTCATTCATCTCTAAATTTAAACTCAAAGAAGGAACTTGGGATTTACCTCGTTTGCTCCGAGGCATTTCTTTTCTCAAGTTCGAACGAATTACACGAACATTACTGGGTAAATTTTCAAGTTTACTAAAATATTGGATCACCCAAGGCATCGTCATTTTACTAAGATTTATTACATATTTACGGGACGTATAATCGCCTTTATCCACTGCCCCCTGCGAATTAACTCGACAATTCACTCGAGGGATTTTCACTTGATCGCAATAACCCGATAATTGTATTAGAAGATCGCTATAAGTATCTACTTCACCTTCGTTAACCAACGTCTTTGCAACTTTTATCTGAGATCTAATCTTAGCTACCTTATCAAGAGACTTATCACGCATTTCCGCAAAAAATGAACCTCCATACATAAAAATAATACCAAGCAAAATCATGCTGAAACTGACACCAAGATGAAAAAATTGCTTAAAACTCATAATTCTATTGCCTGTTCAAACTCGAGACGATCTCCACTTGCGGCCGTATTTGACTTCACAAGATCTCGCTTTTTCGTTCCTGGTAATCTATCCAAGATAGATTCAAATTCTCTCAATTGTTTAACGCCTGGAACCGTACCAATAATTTTCATTAAACTTTGATTCTCCCGGTTCTCTAACAAAATCGAGGTGAATTGAACACCCAGCTCTTTAGAGCCTCCTAAAGCGAGAAAGTTCAAGATATCAAGTGGCGATTTTGTACTACTTGAAAATCTCTCTAGTAAGCGTTTACGTTCTGTTATTTTACGATGCAATGCCCCCACCGTCTTGAATAAACTTTTATTAGTTTGCGAAGCCAAAATTTGTCGAGTTTCTTGCTCATAACTTTGTTTTAGTCTTTGCTCTTTGAAGTAAATCGCTAAATATTCTGCTCCAGATGATGCAAAGTAAAGAAAACCCAGCAACATTAATGCAATCGAATGCATCATGAATCTCTTCTGTGAATAAGGATCCATTATCTTCTTATGAGTTAAAAAATTGTGACTAAGCTGCCCCTCTCCAATGCCTCTAAGTGCTAGACCAATTGCTATAGAATACAAATTATTAGCGACGGGAGCGGTTTCATCTACCTTAAGCTTTGCTAGAGGATCAGAAAATAAAACAGGAAAACCCAACATCTGTTGAATATAGTCTGAAAGACCCTTCAGATTTGAGCCACCTCCATACAATATCAAGCCTTCAACCGAATGCTGGCCCTGGTACGAATAATAGGAGCCAAGAGTTAGTCTGATCTCTTTGACTAGTTTATCAAGACAACTCAATAAGCTTTGGTCTATTTCACTCTGTTCATCTTGCGTATCAGAATCCTGTAATCCATATTCTAATTTGAGTTCTTCAGCATCTGAAAAGCTTAAGTTTAAATTACTTGCAATAGCTTGCGTAAAATCATTACCGCCAAAAAAAACCGAGCGCGTAAACAATAACTTATTCTTATTGATTATATTAATTCCGGTAGAACGCGCTCCCACATCAACTAACAACCAGACTCCATCATCAGTGTCCATCATAGCTTTGTTTCGAAAAGCATGACAATTGAAGTTAGCATAAGCATCATAATCCATTAAATAGGCGCTCTGATCCAAGCCTTTAAGCAAATTAGAGTACTTATCGATCACTGAATCATAAACCCCAATACTAAGAAATCTATGATTTTCTCCTGCGTTCTCGGCTCGATTGGGTATTGTATGGAAACGAAATCTTCGCTCATGAATACCATCTGCAAATTCATTCTCCAATTCGTAAGGCAGTACGGAACGAACCTTCCTATCTTCATTGAAAGGCAATTCGACAATACGCACAGATCCCTCATAACCTTTGAGAGAAACTACCAAACGATCATATTCTTCCAATATAATAGTATCGAAAAAATGCTGGAGCGCTTCTTCACGAGTTTGATTTCCATAAGGGTAATGGTAAAACTTACGAATAACCTCCCCATGAAGAACGTCTTCCATGAGCACCGCTTTAACAGCACTTGCACCAATATCCAAACCTAAAACTAAACTCAATAGTCGCCTTCCTGTTCTATACGCTCTGAACTGTGTCGCTCAGATTCAACCGAAGTTTCTTTCCACAATAAAATATCGCACGTTTTTTTTAAGCGTTTAACTATAGCTTCGACTCTACTTTCAACATTCCCAACAATTCCGGTAGCAATGATTCTAAAGTATTCACTTTTAACCTTGATTTTTTTATCCAAAACACCCCCAAAACCATACTGACTAAGAATATTCTTAGCCTGATTTTCTGTTTTGTAAGGACGTTCATCGATTAAAGCTTGTGCAACCGTTTCAGCCATATACTCATCCTCTTGCCGTAATAGAGTAATAAGCACATCCCGATTAACAGTATTGATATTCAGTTTTCCTCCACCGTAAACAGTAATCATGTCCTTTAACTTTGGATTTCCTTTTTTTCCAAAAAGCATTTCAGGCGTAAAACCACGCACCCACAGTAGTTCACCAACCGTTGCCAAGCGACGATTATGAGGAAAATATTTCTCATCTTGCTTTTTATACCAGCGACTCTCTGCACCATTCGGTCTGACCTCATCATCGTGATCAGTCCAATCTAAAAAATTATCCGCAAGCTCATCATGAATATTTTCTTCAATAATATCAATATCAAGAATGTCACCTTTTTTAACACGCTTTAAACGCAAGTTCTTGAACCAATCTTTTAATTCCTTTTCGTTCAATGCATTAATGTTTTGTCGTCGTTCCTCATCCTCTATCACTAATGACACAAAACCGTTACCTAAAGGTATGGGCGCAATTTGTGATGCCAGCGAGAGTTTATGCCAATCCTCTTCAAGATCATCAGTATCATTGCTATCCATCAATAAGCCTGCACGAGCAATATTGACACCTGCTTTTGCTAATGTCAGTGCCTGCATATGCTGAGCTTGAGAACGCACAACAAATAAATGATTCTGAGATCTTTTAAAAGAATTACTAGCTAATCCCGCCAACAAAGTTACCAGCAAAAGGCTTATAACTAAGCCAAAGCCTTTCTGTCTTACATGATATCTATTACGCAATATCATAATCTCTTATTATCAACTGCGTTTGGTAAAAGAACGACGACACGATGCTCTATTGATAGGTTCTCAATTTCTTTTTCATCAAGATGCTCTGTATTATGCCCCGCTGGAATAATCTTAAAAGTAACTCTTACAGCCCTAGGTAACTTTTTAACCTTAGCACTATCCCAACGGTCTTCCCATTTTTTGCCAAAATATTCGAATTTAACATCCGAGAGATCAATTTTAAGATCTTGGGTTTCGCCACCCTTATCTATGCGGTCATCAGGGATGGGGTCCTTGCGACGTGTCAATACTTTGTCACTCCTATCAAAACTATAACCCAATTCTATGACATCTCCCAATTTAGCCTCCTGCATTTCTCTGAGAGGAGTTAAGCTTGTAAAATGGATTTCTCGATTACGACCTTTCAAACCAAATACCATCTGCTCTTTAATAAAACTTTTAAGAGCATTACCTTTTTTGTCTTTTGGGATTGCCAAAGGGATCACTTCGGGCAGATAAATTCCAGTCAACTCTCTCTCAAAAATTTTAGAAAGCACTAGAGCCTTAGAAGGTGTTTCGAAGACTCGATCAACAATTTTAACGCCTTTTATAGCCGTAAAAACTGCGTTATATAACATCGATAACATTACAGCCATTATCATAAACGCGAATAGCAATTCGATTAAGGTGAAACCACTGGACTGACTTGATCGCCTGTAAACTTTGGCATCCAACAAATTCATCTCTTTTCATCCTTGTAGATGAACGAGTGAGTCTCGTATCGATATGTACGATTACCTGATCCCCAATAGACATGCAACTGTATCTTAAACAAGCGCTCCACGTTCAAATCTTTTTTAACTCCCATATCGCCGAAGGAACCATTTTCATCCTGTGGAACCAACATAATATCTTCCAGTTTCACCTTCTCTATCTCATACTCATATCGATAACTTTCAAAATCATCAAACTTTCCGTCCTGCTTCCCTTCTGAAATTTTTTTTGAATCTAATTGAATTTCATTTAATAGATTCCGTGCCAACTGGATAGCGCTTACCGTCGTTTTTGCTTGACTAGACATTCGAGCTGACTGACTCAAGTTAGGTAAAACTGTAACCACTGCAGCCGATATAATCAGCAGTGACAATGTTAACTCTAATAGAGTGAAGCCTTTTTGTCTTATAGATTGGCCATGTCTTGCATGGGCACCAAGATAGCTACCACGATGAAGCAAACAAATCCTCCCATCACAAGTATAATCAAGGGCTCAATGATCGATGTCAGACCCAGAATTGTATTTTCTACTTCGTTGTCGTAATCAGAAGAGACTGTTTCTAGCATCATTTCTAAATTACCAGAGCGCTGACCAGTATCTATCATTTTTATGACGATTGGTGGAAACACTCCACTCGCTTGTAATGGCTCCGCAATACTATTACCCTCGCCCACATTTTCAGCTGCATGAGAGATTGCCTCTTGTAATACCACATTCCCTACAACCTGTTTAACAATTGACATTGACTTAAGAATATCCACTCCGGAGCGAAGCAAGACTGCAAACGTAGAGGCGAATCTTGATATTGCTATCTTCTGAAATAAAGCCCCCAAAAGCGGTAGTTTTAACAACAATGCATCTATTCTATAGCGACCAATCTTACTGCGGTAATATTGTTTCAGAAAGACTAGAGAAAGAAAAAACAGAAAAATTAACAACCACCACCAATTAGATAAAAAGTTTGAACTTTTTATAAGAAAAGCTGTTGCTGCGGGTAGTTCTTTACCCTGTTCCAACAGAACCGATGTAATATTAGGGACTACTTGAGTCATCAATATTATTATGACACCTACAGAGGCTATAACCATCACCGCAGGGTAGGTTAACGTAGCTAACATTTTATTTTTGAGTTTCGCTTGCTCTTCCAAATATAAAGCAAGTTTTGAAAGAATCGCTGGCAATTCACCAGATGCCTCGCCAGCTCTAACCAGAGATCGAAAAGTTTCATCGAAAATGTAAGGGTATTTACTCAATGACTCGTGAAGTGTCTTACCTTCTTTAACAGCTCGGTCTACGGCTAAGATAGCACTGTGAAAACCCGAGTGAGTAATTTGTTCACTAATTGCAGCCAAAGCACCGTCAAGTGTAAAACCTGAACGTAAAAGAGTACCCAGTTGACGCGTAAAAAACACTAGTTCCTTACCGGGAACCTTTACCGAGGATGTTTGCGACGCTCTGAGAAAATTGAATTTCATCTTCCCAGAGTCTATCCCCATCTTTATTATGAAATGACCGCGATCTTTAGCTTGCTTTCGTGCTAAAGCCTCCGAGCTCGCCTGTATTTCTGATCGAACTTTTTTACCATTACGATCTAACGCTGTATAATGGAAATTAGGCATGATTAAGCTACCCTAAGAACCTCAGCAACTGTAGTAATCCCCTCTTTAATTCGTCGGATACCATCATCACGCAATAAAAGTCCCGCTTTCCTTTTTATAAAATAGTTTCTCCGAATTTCAGCTGAGCTAGCCCTTTGACCAATGAGATTCTGCACCTCTTCATCAATTTCTAAGAATTCGAAAATACCACGACGACCTTTATATCCAATATGATTGCAGCGCATGCAGCCTTTACCTCGCAAGTACGTATCTTCTGCTGATAATCCAAGAGTTTGCAATCCAATGGGATCAGGCGAATATTCTATTTTGCAGTAATTACAATTCAAGCGCACCAAGCGCTGTGCTAGTACACCAATCAGAGAAGAACTTATTAGGTAAGGCTCCACACCCATATCAAGTAATCTGGTAATCGAACCTGGAGTGTCATTTGTATGCAGAGTCGATAAAACTAAATGACCAGTTTGAGAACCTTGAACAGCAATTTCTGCAGTTTCTTGATCTCGTATCTCACCAACCATAACAATATCGGGATCTTGACGTAAAATAGACCTTAAACCTGCAGCAAAAGTAAAATCAATTTTTGGTTTTACTTGAATCTGAGAAATACCTTCGATCTGGATTTCAACAGGGTCTTCAATAGTGATTATATTCTTTTCTCGAGACTTGATGGTGTTCAGGACAGAATATAGAGTGGTAGATTTCCCAGAACCTGTCGGCCCCGTCACCAACAATATTCCATTTGGCCTGGTGTACTGCTTCTGAAAAGCCTTATCAATATCCTCAGGAAAGCCTATGTTAGTAACATCTAGTAGGTCGGCTCGAGTATCCAAAAGCCTCATCACAATCCGTTCACCATGACTAGTGGGTAAAACAGAGATTCTTAAATCTACAACCTTTTCTCCCAATGAGATCTTAAGACGACCATCTTGCGGTAATCTAGTCTCGGCAATATCCAAACTCGCCATGATTTTTATTCTAGAAGCGATAGCTCTTTGAACAACTTTTGGCGGTGATGGTGTGTCATATAATACTCCATCGATTCGATAGCGAATCTTAATATCTTTCTCATACGGCTCAATATGAATATCTGAAGCCCCATCATTTACAGCATGGTAAATAATCGAGTTTACAAATCGAATTACAGGAGCTTTATTCGCCATATCAAGAAGATCTTCAGCGCCCTCCAGATCCTCTAGATTGATTGTATAGTCAGCCTCCTCGAGATCTTTAATCACCTGGGACGTGAGATCTTTCTGAGATCCGTAACATTCATTTATTGCTAGCTCGATCTCCTCCTGAGTAGTCAAAACTGGTTTAATCGTCAGACCAAGCAGCTGTCTCAGGTCATCCAAGAGATGCACTTTAAGAGGGTCGTTAATAGCCACAACCAGTTCATCCATTGAAGTATAGCAGGGACAAAATTGATGCTGTTTAGCAAAGTCAATCGGCAATTTACCCATCATCGAGGCATCATTATCTAGACGATCTATCTTCTTTACATAAGGAATATCATATTGTTCCGAAAGACCCTCTAAAAGCTGATCTTCACTAATCATCTGATCTTGAATAAGAATCTGACCGAGACGCCGAGCTCCATCTTCCGAATCCTGCTTATCCAAAGCTATTTGAAGCTGCTGATCATCGATATGCCCCTTTTCAAGAAGAATTTGACCGATTAAATCCCGACCACCAAATAAATCTATCATGGTAAACCTCAGTTCCTTGACAAGTTTTTCTCTAGCTTCTCAACCAACTGATTGAATTCCTCATCTTTTTCACGCGCAATTTTATCTACTTCCGATAAACGTTCCGAGTGATAACTTGTTCGCTTCGAAATACTTTGCTCAAGATTGCCAACGAGCTGATCAAAAGATTCTTGAGGTTTATTGCTTTTCTTTAAATTTTTCCTAGCTGGATACAATAGATTTCTATTTCTAGAAGCCTTTAAATGGGCCGTTTGTCGCTGATTTCTTACTTTAATCATTAAAGAGTCGAACTTGTCATCACCCGTGTTATTTTTATGTACTTTTGTTGCATCAGCTTTATGCAATTTATTACGCATATCCTTTAAGGCCATTTTCACGTTCTTGATTCCCAGGCCTAACTCCTGTCTTTCTGACTTCGAGCCTGATCGTTCAATCTTCTTTTCTCCCGTATTAACAGCATTCAATAGGGGCGGTCTATTCTCCTGATCAATGGTCTCTCCTACAAACGTATTTTTAGCCTTAGAAATCTTGGGGGATGATTTTGAAACATCCATTTTTTTGAGACTTTCTAGTTGGCTAGAAGCCCTGGTACCTTTGTGATTTCCTTTTTCTTCAATAGCTTTATTCAATGTGTTATTTTCGTTTCCAGTTAACACATTATTCGATACAGCATTAACCTGCTTCTTAGGTTCTATTGTAATATGCTTTAAAGTTTCATTACTTTTCGACTTTGGAACCTGTTCTAACTTCTTCTCAGGTTTTTTTGATGGCCCAATTTGCGGCTCAATTTCGACCTTGCTCTTGGATTTTCTACGACCAATATCACGAGTTAATTTTTTTATTTTTTTTCGAATAGAACTTATCAAACTAGGGCGAATCTTTTTACGTACTGGCTTAACGCTAGAGATCTTAACTTCAGGCTTAATAATGTCTTTAACTAATTTCTCGGGAACTGGATTTACACTAGAATTATCCAGTTCGTTAGACGAAACCACTTTTACAACCGTTTTGGACTTTTTCGCCTTTGACAGTTCAGGCCTTTCTTCAGTCGATTTTTCGGGTATTTCTGTTGTTTGAGACAACTGGGTAGAATTTTGCAGTTTAATAGTCCCTGCTGTTGTAATATTCTCCTTCAGTTTGACAGATTCTTCCGACTCAGAAGAGTCTAAAGAACTTTCTGCTTTATTAGATTTATTTGGGTTATCTGATTCCGCAAGTTTCTTTGAATCCTTAGATTTAGCTACTTTTACAGCTTCAGTAGGCTCTTGAATATCTCCGGCTAGCTTTAATGTTTTAGCTCTAACTGATTCCATCGTAGCGGGAGCAACAGAACCAGTTTCTTCCTCAGAGTTCAAATCCAGCATTTGTAAGAATTTAGCTGCTTCACTAGCACTTATCTTATCTGGATTAGTATCCACTTTGCTTTTCTCAACTTTTTTCAGTTCAGATTTTTGTTGCACTTTTGAAGTCCGCTTTTCTTGAATCGATTTTGATTTCTTAACCTTTGGTTTAGCTTGAGGATTTTTGGGAAGAGCTACCTCAGTATCCTCACTAATTACCTTCTCTAGCTTGATAGTTTCTATATCTTTATTTTCCAAAGATTCTGAAACACCATCCATACTAATTCTATCAACCTTAATAGGTTTAATTAGCTGCTTATCGTCCTCTACAGCAGCAACAATGCCTTGACCCTCATTGTACGAAAGAGGACTAAACTCTGTCTTATTCATTGATGAGCTCATTGTCGTATTGACACGTTTAGTCATTTGTTGTAATTCTTCCTCATCACTCAGTACGTAAGGGGTCAAAAATACAAAAAGATTGGTTTTTTGATTTCTACTCTCCTTATTCCTAAACAATTTACCTAACAGAGGAATCCTAGAAAGCAATGGTATTTTTTCAACCACCTTATCCTTTTGATCTCGCATCAAACCACCAATGACGACTGTGTCACCATCGCGTGTGTTCACAGTGGTGTCAATGCTTCGACGGGTAATAATAGGCACCTGAAATTCAAATAACGCGTCTGAACTTCTAGCCTTTATTTCTAGTTTTACATCCAAACTAATAGTCTCTTTTTGGGTAATACGAGGCTTGATATTTAAATCAAGTCCAACATCTTCAAATCTAAAATTACTGATCGTTTGATTCCCAGTATTTAATGCAGTATTTACTCCAGTAGGTAACGGTACCACTTCACCTACAACAATTTTTGCTTCCTCATTATCCATCGTTAGAATTTGAGGGGCTGATAGAACATTTGCCTGATTAGAATTCTTAAATGCCCTTAACAAAGCTTTAATCTTCTGACCTGCTAGTAAATCCGCTATTTCTGCATCATTTTCTACTACGCCTAAATTTAATCCTGGCCCTGGAATAACTCCCATATTGCTTACTGCACCAAAAGCATTATTATCACCAACATTACCACCAAAAGCCGATAGATTTATTCCCAAAGATTTTACATAGCTCATCTTGACTTCAACGATTACCGCTTCAACTAGAACCTGTGCTCTAAAAATATCTAGTTTTTGAAGAATCGCAACCACCTCGTCAAACTGTGCCTTTGAACCTGTTATAACTAAGGCATTAGTTGATTCATCAGGAACAATACT
>MDTD01197257.1_pt1 | contig 11717 bp, 7 predicted proteins | sample 811221 | NCBI WGS metagenome assembly MDTD01 (sample SAMN05326646, study PRJNA326480) | marine metagenome | isolation source: seawater | place: Pacific Ocean: South West | collected 2011
AAAACTCAAATCTTCTGGATGCCCACTTCAGCATGGAATCTATACAATGGATACATGCTCGGAATTACCGCTCACAACATTGCTATTCCAATGAGAAATCTAGAATGGCATTGTTCTCCGCTTTTGAGCTTCAAGGACGGTGTTGACATTGCCGGAATATCTGCCGTTTCATACAGCGTTGGTAAGTTGAGTGCTCGAGCTAGAGCTTCGAGGTTTAAGACTTTGGACCCTTTAGTTCCTACATGGGGTTCTGTACTAGAGTCTAAGCCAACGCACAGATTAAGTGTCAATCTCAATAGAAAATTCAATAAAGTGGTTAATTCACCTTGGAAATCTAACCTCGAATACGAGTACGTATTAAGAGCAGGCTTTACAACTGATAATGATGATGCCGGATTCCTTGAAAATCCTATTCTCCAATCTCATAAATTGCGATTCGCAGCTTCTAATGCAAGCCAACTATTTGTAGGCATTCAACAGCAGTTTGGATTAGAACTTAGGTATTTCAATTTTGACTATTTAGAGAGTGTTTTGCCTGAACCACCTGCTATGTCTTCTAACCAAAATTTAGTTGCAATGGCAAACTACAGCGTTAGTCATAGGCTAAATAAGGATAGAGATGTAATCTCATTGAGCTTACTAGGAACATACATTCACAATCTTGATCAATGGTCTCATTTTCAATTACCTACTAACGGATTCAACAGTAATTACGACCCGATGGCTGACATTTTACTATTAGGCCGAAATGGCGGAGGTTTTTTCGATGCCCAAGCTCCTAACCTTTATGGTGCGTTACCAGTTTTTCATTTTGTAAATGAGTGGTTTGTTAGTGCAAGAGTCGATATGGATGTAAGAAAAAATATGGATGTCTTTGTAGGGTACTTAAGCGGAGATGATCTAACGGATGCTGTTGCTGGACTTACATATCAATTAGGACCTGTTAGTGTACAAATGCCACTTTATTCAGATCAAATACTAGAAGACGAAAATTACGAACCTTATAAGTACTGGACATTCTCATTGAATTTAATGGAACTAAATCCGAGTAAGATTATTCGTAGATCACTTTAGAAAGAAGCTCTTACGAAATCGCCAATATGAGGAGGAATCATCCACGTTACGTAAAGTGCGAAATTCCACTGAATCATATTGTATCCTTTTACATCGCCATTAAAGTCTTCCTCTTGTGAACCGAGCTTGATTCTATCCCTGCTAAGTCTAAAGTTTGCCTCAAGGTTACCTCCTTCTTCAAATAATGCCTCTAGACCGATTGTGGCATACTGACCAAAACCAAAGTTGGTTAGATTAGATGTTGGGCCATTAAAGTTTCCAGGGCCATTAAACTGAGTGATCAAATCGAACGTAGCCTGCTCAACATTGAAGTAATTTCTCTCAATTCTTGTTGCAGTCATGATTTCGCCGAATTCAAAAACCCAAGAAGATCTATCTGTGATATAAAAAGAGGTTCTGAATCCAAGCATTGTCATCATTCTCCTTTCCTCTCCAAATACTCCATAGACTCTTGTGTTTGTGTTTTGGCCTGGTTGTATCGTGCCGGCGTTAATTGTGTAGGCTCCTTTGGCCTTTAATGAAGCAACATCAGCAGCAAGGACAATAGCAGCCTCAGGGTTAAAGAAACCCACCATTTTAAGCCCAAACAACATCGATGGATTATACATCATATTCAAAGAATACGCATCGTATGGGATTTCAAAACTGCTAACGTTAAGCATGTTTTGGATCGTCTCATCAGTAGTGCCCAAATACATCCTCTCTTCAATAGAATAAAGTGTTGCAGTATTGTCTCCTAACTCAAAATATCCATCTCCATTATAGAAATTTGCTGAGGAAGTGTAGAGGCCATTGTTTGCCTGATATACACCCATGTTTAGCCCAAACTCTATCCCCCTTCGCCTCGGGCCCCACCCCTCTTCCTCGTCTAGCCAATCCTGAGCGAATGTCAATTGAGTCTGACATATGAGAAGCAAAAAGAGGGTTGATCTTAATATTTGGGCTGCAATTTTCACGAGTGCAAGATAGTGTATTAGATTCGGGGCATGGATTACAGATTTTGTGTCGCTTTAATTTTATTGGGTTTGATGGCGTGTGGAGGACAGGAAGGTGTTGTCGTTGAGAAAGAGGAAGTAGTTGCTGAGGTGGCTCCTGTAGACAGTGCTCTAGAAGCTAGAGTTGCTGCAATGCTTGGTATAGGATATCCCAAATTAACGAATGAAAACACAGAGGCTTTTCTGACTGAATGGGGTGAAGAAAATGGGATAAGAAATGTGATTCTAGAGACTAAACACGGAGAGATTGAGCTCGAGCTTTTTGAGGAAACTCCTATGCACAGCCTGAATTTTCTTTACAAAATTCACAGGCAGTACTATACTGAAACTGAGTTTACGAGGGTTGTTCCCGATTTTGTGATTCAGGGTGGGAATAGCGAAGAGGAAAAGCCGCAACAGCAGAGGTTCCTGATTGGGCAGCATACGTTGGAGCCCGAACTGAGAGACGGGTTTGTGCATACAAGGGGCGCACTGGCAATGTCGAGGAGTTATTCGAACAATCCTGGTAAGCGTAGTTCGGCTTACGATTTTTACATAGTTACTGGGAGACGGATTGGGGACGTTGAGTTGTCGCAAATCCAAACCGAGAAAGGAAGGAAGTACACGGAAGACCAATTGAGATCTTACAAGGAACTGGGTGGGGCGCCGCACTTAGATGGTGAGCACACTGTTTTTGGAAGGGTTGTGAGGGGGATGGATGTGGCTGATAGAATAGCCGCTACTCCCAAGGACGACAGCGATTGGCCGCTTGAAAAGCTTGGGATAGTAATGAGGATTGTGGAATAACCGATAAAGCAGCGGTTAGCTGAAACAAAAAAAGTAGGTGTGCTACTTTTTAATTAAGCAGCACACCTACCTTCCCTAAACACTTGGTTTTTACACAGTGGTATGACTTTGAATAGTCAAGAATTGCTCTTAATGAAGAGAGTTTGGGCTTAGTTTTTTGTTCAGAAATAAGGAAACTTGGAAGCATGTTCTTCATGCACTAGGGTTTTGAATTACAACTCCCTAACGCATGAATTTTGATCTTATTGCATCAGTAAGGAGTTAGTTGAATATTATTTTCTCCTACAATCTTCCTGAGGTTAATGACCGCGTATCTCATTCTGCCTAAAGCAGTGTTGATACTCACCCCTGTTGTATCTGCAATTTCTTTAAAACTAAGGTTATCGTACATCCTCATTCTTACAACTTCTCTCTGATCTTCGGGAAGCTCATCTATGATACGGCGTACGTCTGAGTGGATTTGGCCTTCAACTAGTAAATCTTCAATATGTGCATCACCTGTATCAATAGTAGCAAAAACATCCACCTCATCTCTAGATCGCACCATTCGCATCTTTTTATTGCGACGGAAGTGGTCAATCGACATATTGTGGGCGATACGCAGGATCCAAGGGAGGAATTTACCTTCTTCAACATACTTGCCTTCTTTCAAAAGGCGAACAACCTTTATGAAGGTGTCCTGGAAAAGGTCATTTGCAAGTTCAGAGTCTCGCACGATAAAATTAATTTTCGTGTAAACTCTCTCCTGATGACGGGTTAATAAAATCTCAAAGGCTTGCTCGTCTCCTCCGCGGTAAGCACGGATCAACTCGCTGTCAGATAAAGAAGTACGCATAACACTACACTTTAAAAGGTTTACATGATGCCAGATTTTCTGGCTCAATAAGTAAGGATTAAAGTAGAAGTGTTTCTATAGCGTTTGTTTTTTCTGATTCAACAGGCACTAAGCTATGATTTTATTTTGAATAGCCCAAAACTAGCCTAACTTCGAACTGCTAAAAAAATCTAATTCGATTTAACAACATCCACATGCATATAGAGATTCGAGGAGCTAGAATGCACAACTTGAAGGGAGTAGATGTGGACATACCCAAGCGCAAACTCACAGTAATTACGGGGCTTAGCGGATCAGGAAAGAGTTCACTTGCCTTTGACACATTATATGCAGAAGGTCAACGCAGGTATGTAGAATCTCTTTCATCGTATGCAAGACAATTCCTCGGAAGATTAGACAAACCGCTTGTGGATTCCATTGGCGGTCTCTCTCCTGCTATTGCTATTGAGCAAAGAACATCAGCAGGTGGTCCAAGGAGTACCGTAGGAACTAGAACTGAGATTCACGATTATCTGAGAATATTATATGCAAGAATTGGCAGGACTTTCAGCCCCATATCTGGAGAAGAGGTAAAAAGGGATAGGGTTACTAATGTTGTGGATTATGTTTTTAAGCGAGATAGCGGCGATAGATTTATGGTTGTTGCTCCAATAATTAAAAGAGAAGACCGAACAATTGAACAACAATTGAAACTCTTGAGTCAGCAGGGTTTTTCTAGAGTTTTGGTAAAAGGTGATGTTGTAATGTTGGAAGACATTATAGATACCAAAATTTCTAAGAAAGACAGAATTGAGTTAGTTATAGACCGAATGAGTGTCAAAGCAGCCGAGGATGAACCTGCTAGACTTGCTGACTCGATTGAATCTGCATTTTTTGAGGGTGCTGGTGAATGCAGCATAGTCATTCCTGATTCAAATGAATGTGAGAATTTCAATAATAGGTTTGAGCGAGATGGGTTAGTCTTTATAGAACCTAGACCTGATTTATTTAGCTTCAACAATCCTGACGGTGCATGTCCAACTTGTGAAGGATTTGGTAGCACATTGGGGATTGACCCTGAGAAGGTTGTGCCTGATACTTCTAAAAGCATTTTTAGTGATGCTGTCGCTCCATGGCGTAGTGATAGAATGAAAAAATGGAAAGACAAGGTCATTCTAGGAGCGTCTTCAGAAGGAGTTGACATTCACAAGCCCTGGTATGAATTAAGTGAAGAGGAGGTTGATAAGGTTTGGCATGGAACAAAAAGCTTCAAAGGATTAAATGACTTCTTCGAATATTTAGAGCGAAAGAGTTATAAGATACAGTACAGGGTAATGTTGAGCCGTTACAGAGGGCGTACCGCCTGTCCTGATTGTCATGGATCTAGAATTAGGAAAGAAGCATCTTATGTGAAAATTGATGGTGTTACAATGCCTGAGTTACTAGCTATGCCTTTAACTAGAGTTAGGGATCATTTTTCAAGCATTAAACTCTCAGATACAGAAAGGAAAGTAGCAAAGAGATTATTGAAGGAAATTTCAGAAAGGCTTGAGTGCTTGTGTGATTTGGGCTTAGAATATCTAACTCTTATGAGGCCAAGTAATACTTTGAGTGGAGGAGAAAGCCAAAGGATAGTACTAAGCACCTGTCTAGGAAGTGCACTAGTTGGATCTACATATGTGCTTGATGAGCCCAGCATAGGGCTTCACCCAGAGGACACATCTAAACTTATCAATGTACTACACAACTTAAGAAATCTAGGAAACACAGTTGTTGTAGTTGAACACGATGACGAGATCATGAATTCAGCCGATCACATTATTGACATGGGGCCAATGGCTGGCTCTTTTGGAGGTGAGGTGGTGTTTAGCGGTCCAGCAAAAGAAATTGTTAATCTTTCTGCTGATCATCCTTCTATTACTGCCTCGTACTTGAGTGGTAATTCAACTATCATTAATTCTTCAAATAAAAGATCGTCAAAGGATAAAATTAAAATTCTGGGTGCTAGGGCAAATAATTTGAAGAATATAGATGTGGAATTTCCTTTAAGGAGATTAGTAGCTGTTACAGGTGTTAGTGGTTCTGGGAAAAGTACTCTTGTTGGAGAATTATTAGTTCCAGCTGTAAAAGCAGCTATTGAAGGAATTCCCCCTATTGCAAAAGGATTTACAGAAATAAATGGAGATCTTGAGTCAATTACTACTTTAGAATACATTAACCAGAATCCAATTGGTAAATCGTCTCGCTCATGTCCAATCACATACGTAAAGGGATATGACGAAGTAAGAGCATTGTTGAGTGCTACTCAACACGCAAAAGCTAACGGCTTAAAACCATCTCACTTCAGTTTTAATGTTGCTGGAGGAAGGTGCGAGGAATGTGAAGGCGAAGGGTCTGTAACTGTTGGAATGCAGTTCATGGCTGATTTAAAATTAAAGTGTGACAGTTGTGGAGGAAAACGATTTCAAGACCACATTTTAGACATTACTTATAAAGGCAAAAACGTCTATGACATCCTAAGTATGACTGTTGAGGATGCTTTGCTATTCTTCCAACCTAATGAAGGTGAAAAGATGAGCACAACAGTTAGAAAACTATTAGACAAAATCCAGCCCTTATATGATGTTGGACTAGGATATGTAAGTCTGGGGCAAGGTTCTAACACTTTAAGTGGTGGTGAAGCCCAAAGAATTAAACTAGCTACATTTTTATCTAGAGGTAGTAGACAATGTCATACTCTTTTTGTATTTGATGAGCCTACTACAGGGCTTCATATTCACGATGTTGCTAAACTACTAGAGTCATTCGAGCGATTAATTGTGCAAGGACACAGCATAATTGTTATTGAACATCAACTTGATGTTATTGCAAATTCAGATTATGTAATAGACTTGGGGCCAAATGGAGGCGAGAATGGAGGCTCTTTAGTATTCTCTGGTACTCCCAAAGAATTAGCCAAGTGCAAACACAGTCTAACTGGTTCACACTTGGCTAGCAAGTTTTAGTCTTAAGTATGTTTATTGGGCAGTGAAAACTAAGCCTTCAGCCTTGATTTCATCTCCACCACCAATTTGCTCACCGTTTTCATCGTAAATAGCTTTAGTACGACCGTGAACATTTATGATGCCTTCAACAACACCATCAGTGGTTAATTGCATTAAAAGTATGCGCTTTGATTCGCCAGCTAATGCTTGACGCTTATCTGGAGTTACAAACCAAGCACCGTTATTGGTCGCAATAGCACCGCCTTCAGTCTCAAATGTTCCAAATTCCATAATAAAACCTGAAAGAGCATTTAAGTAGTTATCCTCAAGACCTATAGTAACCCAACTGTCATAAGCAAGTTCTGGAGCTACACTTATGTCGTACCTCTGAATTTCAGTAGTAAGAGCACCACCTCTTTCATGCTGGTAAAAACTAGTAGAGGTCTTCACCTCAAGTGGAGCTGATTTCTCTCCATAAACTGCATCAACTATGTCCCCTTGGTTTTCAAAAACACCATAAACCCTGTAAGTTTTTTGGCCCCTTAAAATTCCTTCTGTGTGTTCAGCTACAACATCTACATCTAATTGTACAAATTGTGCGCAAAGTGGCGAAGCTACTAGAGCTGCTAGAACCACTGTTATACCTAATCCTTTCATCATCTTTCTTTTTTCTCTTTCTATTATCTAACTAGACGACCTCTATCCAACACTTTTCTGTATCCTCTTCCATACCTAGCGTTTGGAAGGAAATATGTAAGATTTAATTCGTGAGAGTGGCGACCTAATAGGTTTCCACTAGTAGTAAAGTCATATGAATAACCTACACCAACATTTGCATAGATCATTCCAAGGCTAACATTAATTGCGTCACCTAGTCTATACCCCATTCCACCCCAGTATTGTGAACCAGATCTTCTGTGAGTATAAATACCTCTAGCGTAGGTGTCAATTTGAATAGGAGTTACCTCAGTAAGTCTAACCATACCAGAACCTTGAATAGCAATTTCCCTTGACACATCATATGTGTAGCTACCCATAATTCTGTAATGCCTGATACTTCTGTTATTAGCAGTATCAACAGCTTGAAGATTTAACTCATCTTGTAAAAGGTTTGATACTGAAATTCCCATATAGTAATCTTCACCAAAAACTAGCATTCCTGCTGAAGCATCTACTCCAAATGTAGTTTCCATATTCCCACTAATTGCTGGGTCATTTTGATGCCAAAGATTAAGATCCCTTCCATCAAAACCAAACTGAGTTCCCTGTAGACAAAGTCCAAATGAGAACATATCTGTATTAGGCAACTTCAATTGATATGAACCAGTGATCTCAAATCCAGTTTGGCTTACAGCGCCTCCCATATCATCTCTATATATCAGAATTCCTGCTCCTATAGATTCTCCTACTGCAGAATGTCCAGACAAGAGCATTGTTGTAGGTGAGCCTTCAAATCCTGCCCACTGATTTCTGTATGACATCCCAAAAACTGAATACGATTCCGTACCTGCTACTGCAGGATTAACTACGAATGAATTTATTGGAAATGATGTCCTTCTAAATCTCTGTTGTGCCTCAGCTGAAGCTGAAAAGACAAACAAGGCTGTAATTGCGATTATTAATCTCTTCATGATATCAGTATTTAATAGTTACTGTTCCAGTGATTGGCACATCATCTGGGCTTAACATTATAACGTAGTAGTAATCAGCTACTGGAAGTTTATTGCCGTTGAAAGTTGCATCCCAATGAACATCCTCACCAGGAATTGATTCAAACAACAGTTGACCATAGCGATTGTATACCTTCACATTTGATTCTGGGAAGTCCTGAAGTCCACCTACAATCCATTCGTCGTTGTATCCATCAAAGTTGGGTGTTACCGCATCAGCTATAAATAAACATCCTTCTATATTATCAACTGTTTCTGCAACTGTAAGATTACAACCAATTGAATCTGTAACTGTAATAGAGTAAGTATCTTCAGTTAGGTTTATCGCAGTTGAAGTCGTCTGGCTGTATGGATCAGACCATAAATATGTAAATGGTGCATTTCCGCCATGAACGCTTACAGTAATAGTACCATCTGCCTCATTCCAGCATGTTACAGGAGAAGCAAACGTTGTTAGAATCATGTCTGTAACTATATCAACACCTACAGTAAAGTCTTCTGAATATTCGCAACCCAGTACATCTACGACCCAAGCCGTATAACTCATCTCGCTTAGATTGTTAAGGTTTGCTTCATTTCCAAGTGTATCTAGCACTCCCCATGTAAGTTCCCCAGTTCCACCTGCTGGGAAAACATCCGCCGATCCATCGCTCATTCCTGTACATGTTGCGTTAGTCGGAGAAATCAAAAATTCTAATGGAGGTGGTGCATCAATTGTGAAAGGTTCTATTACTACACAACCATTTGTATCAACAACAGTAGCCGTGTAATCAGATGCACAAAGTGAATCCAATGTTGGAATTGTATCCGTTGTCAAGAGGTCAATTATCATTAGTGATAATTCACCTGTTCCACCTGAATAAGCTAATGTCACAGCACCATTACAGTCTGAACCACATGTAATTGGTGCTGCACTTAAAATTTGCAACCCTAGTGCAGGTGGCTCAGTTATCTCAACCACCTGAGATCCAGGCGAACAACCAAATGCATCGATAAGCTGAACATTATAATTTCCTGGAGCTAAATCAGTAAAAGTATTAGGAGCTAAAAGCGAGTCAGAATTTAGATGTAAATAAACATCACCTGACCCTCCTTCTACCTCACCGTAAATAGTTCCGTTAGCATTTCCATTACAATCAATTTGAGTAACAAATAGACTATCTATTATTGGCAATGGGCAGTTTACGTTTATAGTGGTATCAATCTCACATCCCTCAGCATCAGACACGCTAAATGTAAAAGCACCATCTCCATCAATACATACTAGATTAGTCCAACACTCATCTGCCCCGTCAACTGATCCAATTTGAGCTCCAGTTGGATCATATGCTTGGATTGAAAGTGCACCAGTTCCTCCAGCAGCACCATCTGCAGTTATACATACCGAGGCATCGCCCTCGCCAAAACAATTGTTATCTGTAAGAAGCTCAAACTCAGCTGTAATTAGTGTTGGTTCGATTACCTCAAATTCTGTTGTGTCTCTACACGTAAATTCATCAACTACATGCATAGTGTAGTTTCCAGGACCAAGGTTGTCAAACGTAGATGAGTTTTGCGGACCTGCAACTATATCTCCATTTTGATCGTACAATGTGAATTCTGCCAGTGACATAGACCCTTCACCAATAAACTCTACTTCAACTGCAGATTCACCACCTGCACATGGAAGAATGTTTCCAGATACTGTAGGTTCCTGTTCTAGATAGATTTCACATGGATCTTCAGTGCACTCAAACTCATCCATAAGGTAAAACTGTTCGTTTGTTTGGTCTCCTCCAATAAATACTTGGAAGTTTGCACTAATACACCAATCACCACATGTAGTTACTTGAGCTATTAATATTTTAAGATCATCTCCTGCTATAGCATTGATAGGCCCACCTGTCAGGAAAGCTGATCCATTTGTTACTTCTGAATCGCAAATCTCTGTACCTGCAGGCATACCAGGAGTAGATTGAGGCAATATACCTGGAGCATCACTACTCGGCATTCCTATTGTCCAATAAGTGTCGTACTCCCAATCTGCAAAACCGCTAGCCCAAAACAATGAGTTATTAGTTGCATCCATTAACAATGATCCGTCTACTGGATTATGGCATCCGCATGGAGCATCTATTGCCATTGGTGAAGTTCCTAGTGCGTCTACATCTGCAAAAATGGCACTAAGTACATCATCAGCGTTAGCAAACTCTGCGTAAACTTTATAGGTTACAAAACCGTCTAATAGACCGGCAGGATCGAACATGTCGTCCGGTGTAGGAGTGTTAGGACCGTAGAAAGCTGTATCAACTTCAACAACTACGCCCGTCATTTGGGCTTGAGTTATTGATGTCAACATAAGCCCTATTCCTAACAGGAATAAGCGAATTTTCATGCAAGTAATTGAAATATCCAAAGTAAAATGTGGCATTAATTCAAGACCGCAAAATAACGGATTTCTCATGAAAAATGATAGAAAAAGCGTGAAGGTTCTATAATTACTGATTTTCACTACTCTAAAAGTAGACTCTATGCCCATCTTGTTTGGGTTAGATTTGCACTAGCAAATTGAGAAGATGGAAGCAGCAAAACCATATAAACCTGAGAACAAAGTTCGAATAGTATCAGCTGCAAGTTTATTTGACGGACACGATGCCGCAATAAACATAATGCGCAGAATTATTCAGCGTACAGGATGCGAAGTAATTCACCTTGGACACGACAGAAGCGTTGATGAAGTTGTAAACACTGCCATTCAAGAGGATGTTCAAGCTATTGCTATGACATCATATCAAGGTGGTCACAATGAATACTTCAGATATATGAAGGATTTGCTTGATGAGAGAGGTGCTGGCCACATTAAAATTTTTGGTGGTGGTGGTGGAACAATTTTGCCTGAGGAAATCAAAGGTCTTCACGATTACGGCATCGAACGCATCTACCACCCAGACGATGGTAGAGAGATGGGGCTTCAAGGAATGATTAATGACCTTGTAAGTCGGTCTGACTACAAGACAATTAGCTCGATAGAAGAATTAGACGGTGCTTTAGATAGATTACCCGAGAAAAACATTATTGATTTAGCAAGATCTATAACAGCTGCTGAAAACAACGCTGATGATTTCTCAAAAGCCCTTTCTAAGGTATACCCTGAACTTAAAAATGTGCCAGTTCTAGGAATTACAGGTACAGGAGGCGCTGGCAAATCTTCAATGGTTGATGAGTTAGTGAGAAGATTTTTAGCAGGTTTCCCTGAAAAGAGAATAGCCTTAATTAGTGTTGACCCTTCTAAAAGAAAAACAGGAGGAGCACTTTTAGGGGACAGAATTAGGATGAACTCAATAAACAATGAAAGAGTTTATATGCGTTCTCTTGCCACTAGACAATCTAACCTTGCGCTTAGTAAGCACGTTAA
>MDTD01065466.1_pt1 | contig 11716 bp, 6 predicted proteins | sample 811221 | NCBI WGS metagenome assembly MDTD01 (sample SAMN05326646, study PRJNA326480) | marine metagenome | isolation source: seawater | place: Pacific Ocean: South West | collected 2011
ACCTCACTCAGTTTAGCTAACCACCTCACTCAGTTTAGCTAACCACCTCACTCAGTTTAGCTAACCACCTCACTCAGTTTAGCTAACCCCCATTTTACAAAGAGATGAGAAAGTTTTTTTAAGTGAGTTTGTAAAAAAGATAGTGGGGGTTGGAGTTTATAGTTTACATAAGAAACGATGCGTGGATAAATCAATGGATGCAAAGAGCGCTCCTTCTCAACACGAATACGAACGGGGGAAAGGAGCGTTAGGAAATACGATTACCCCATCGAGACGCGATATAGGCTGTGTGTACCGTTGCTGACGATTAATGAGCCGTCTTGTAAGAAATGAGCTGTGATAATCGTCTTACCGCCAAAGTCACTTGTTGGAAGAGTCGCATACAAGGCGTTTTTCTGTAGATCGATGATGTAGAGTTTTCCACCGTCTGGGACAGCCAACCATCGACTATCAGGGCTGATAGAGAGACGGTTGAAGAGTCCAAATCCACACTGGAACCGCAATAAAGGCGTCCCATCCTTTGCATCGTAAACCCTTATAACATCGTCTGTTGCGCCTGAAACTGCAAACGCTCCATCTGGCGAAAAGGCGACACTGCAAATCGAACGGTGAGGATTGCCGACTTCAAAGGTGTCCGTTCCGTGATCAGCACGTTGCCAGACCCACTCCCCTGCTTCCCAACACCCAAGGTGTCCTCCATCCGTTCCAACCAGTAACTGCAATCCATTCGGAGAGTTGGCGATCGACTTCCCTCTCCCTACGTTAATCACTGGCGTGTCTACTGGTTCAAGTGATGGGAGTTTGAAGAATGATATCCCTTCTTTGTTGACGAGCGCCCCGTGATCGTCAAAAGTACAAGCTCTTTCGATACCTTCGCCTTCGACCGACGCGACGATATCACCTGTTTTGGTGGAGAGAGTGTATAAGCCTTTTGAACCTACACAAACAAAGAAGTCATCGTCTATGGGGACAAGCGAGTAAGCCGAATACAATCCGAGAGAAGCGAGCTGTGTTGGTTTCGACTCTCCTGGGAGCCAACGCAGAATGTTACTTCTGCTATCAAGTGATAGTAACGTCCCATCGGAGAGTTCGAGAACAGCAGTCACACGGTCTACATGGATGGCAGGTTTGGGACGAGGTGTCATCCCATCGACGATTTGGATCGTTGAACCACTCGCAAGGTAAGATGTCTCGCCACACGCGACCATGTCTGTGGAGTTTGCTTGTGTTTCGACGTCTTGGACGACGGGTCCATTTGCGTGAAAATCGACATGAACGAGTTTGCCTTCTTTTGTACATGCTTGGAGCTGTTGTCCTGACCACCTGAGAGAGACAACATTTTGTACGTCGAGTGTGTGTTCTGCTTTGAAGCGGGTCTTTTTCCACGTCCCCACGAGGATTTCGCCCTCTTCTCCCCCCATCGCGAGCATCCCATCTTGCCGAATCGCCATCGTCCAGATTGGGAACGCACGCTTGGAGGATTTTGCGTTCTCACCGTTTTCATCGACGAGCAAGATCGCGCTTTTTTTGGTGCCACGTTTGGTTTCGTGGATATAGCTCGCGATCACACGGCCGTCTTGTAAAAACAGTATATCCGTGAAAACCCCTTTGATCTCCTGTTCCCAAAGAGGTTTTCCCGTCGCAAGATCCCACAGAATGAGTGTCCCATTGTCATCGCCAGAGGCCATCCTGCTGGCATCTTCGTTGAGTGTCAGCCGCCTCACGCCGTGGGGAACACCAGAGTGTCCTTTAAACTTCTTCACATCTTGTCCGGTCTTGGTGTCAAACATCCAGATGTGGCCACCGTGAAAACAAGCGATGACATGTTGATTGTCCGGCGTAAAAGTACAATCGTAAGCATGGCCACCTGTCTGGAGCCTTGTAAGCGGCGCACCATCTGGAAGGGAGAAGATCTGCCCTCCTCCACCGCCCACAACACAAAGCATATCGCCTTGGGGCGAGACTGCCATTGCGTTCGCTGCGGCTCCCAAAGCAAACGCATCGTCAGCCATTGGCTTCACTTTGATGGACTCCGGACGTACCGGAGGAGGTGGGGTTGGGTGTGTGACTTTCTCTTCAAAACACTCCTGGCGAATCCACGCACTCTGAGAGTCGGAGAGATATTGTTCTTTTTGTTCCTCTGAAAGGTCACGCTTCAAAAAACCCAACGCATATCGAGTATCTGGAGGCGTTGTCTCGTAGTAACTGATGGGGAAGTTGGGTTGGTCCTCGATCTTCTTTCGCGCCCACTTCACAAGGCGCTCAAACCACTCTTTATCCTCCTCAGCAGCGGACTTGAGAAACCCCATCGCTTTGTAGTGTGCTGATGAATCCCATATCGTATATTCATTTTGCATGAGGGCAAAAATGTCTTCGTCCTCAAGCGCCGAGACTGTCGGTTCATCAACAAAAATACGCTGAACAGGCTCAAGCCCAAGCGCGGCTCTCGCTCGATCTCCAAGATCATGAAGGAGACGCTCCGAAGACGTCGCAAATGTCGCAACCCATTGTTTTTCAGATTCTGTTCCATAGTCCAAGAACAACTCTCCGCAGAGCTCGTGTACTTCTGCGAGTTGTTCAGATTTAGGCCAGCCATATCGCTGGACATGGAGGTAGTCCCGAAGCCAACGTGCGTCTTCGAGCTCAGGTGGGTTCTCAGGGCTCGCCAAAATCAAGGAGAGACCGACTCTTCGGAATCTTGTTTGTGCAGCGTTGTCGATCCACATCGTATAGAGTGCCCGGACCTTATCGAGCGAATCATCCATACATCCAGCTTCAGCAAATGCACGTGTACATTTGAATATCGCAACACCTCGATGTAAGAGGTTCGTGAGCATGGCCCCCCACGTCTTGGCGAGGGGACTGTCAACCCGTTGTTTGAGTGCGATGAGCAGTTCTTCCAACCCATCCTTTTCTTGGGGAACATAGGATGGATCGGTCAACTCTTCGAGGACTTGGTTGAGAATGGCGTCTGCGCGCTCGTCATTTTGACGTGCAAAACCCAACGAGATGAGGAACTTGTCTTGTTTTTTGCTCGACCATCTGTATGAGTCCGGTTTGTCAGGAGCTTTTTCCAGATAAGAGAACGCCGCGTCACGATCTTCTTTGTGGGGAGAACCTGAGAGGAGAGGAAAGATCATGTCTTTCACTTCATCTTTGGATGATTGCAACCGTGAAGAGATAGGCTCACCGATATCGAGGCCAGCCCTCATCACTTCGGGCAAATGGTTATGCCACCAATCATCATGGAGCATTGAGACGATGTAGGGCGCAAGTCTTTTTTGAGGAGCGTCCAACAAATACATCCATGTATTGGGTTTACCCGAGCGAACGTGCCTAAATCTTTCGAGCTCTGATGCGAGCGTATCATCTTTTTCAGCGGCCTCTGTATAAATGATGCCTACAAACTTTGTGTTGGCGTCATTTTTCCACGTGAGTGTCTCCCAGCTTCCATCTTCCACTGCCTGTTTCGCGCGATCTTCGAACGAACGTCCCATTTGGGCTCTCCTTCTCTAGTGTTTCTTCTTATCGACAATCTGTTGCCGTGATCCAAACAAAAAAGACGATACAAAATTCCAGTACTGGAAACAATTTTTTGAAAAATGTGTTTGGTGACGGTCTATAGCCTCACAAAACGAACGTTGCCCCTGTGGATACAAAAAATGCTGTATGTTCAAGGCCAATCTCCCAAACGAAAGAGCAGCTCTGTAAGGTTATTCCGAGCAAAAAAGTAGTTTGTTGCTGGAGTCTCATGCTGTGTGATTCGTTGCTGCAGTGGCGATGCCACAACCCCTTCTCATACCTCGCTTGAAAACTCCATCACTTACCCTCTTTCGTGCGCTTTTTTCCTTGGAAAAGCCTTACCAACCCCATCACTCTTTATCTGCTTTGTTTTTGATTTAAAATAAAGTGAAGAGATGCTTTGCGTATACAAAGTTTACATAAGAAACGATGTGTACTTTTTGAGCCCCTGAGCCGTTCTGCTCGCTCAGCTCACGATGAATGAGGAGAGCCTTCGCGTAGCTTTCTGTATGTACGGATCGCAATGAGTAAAACAACCATAAACACGAAGAGTCCCACGAGTCCCCACATAAAATCGACCGTACTTTTGAGCACAACCAGAAAAACAATCGCCACGAGAAAAATGGTCGCGACTTCATTCCAAATCCGCAGCTGCGTCGAATTGTAACGAATCTCCCCTCTCTGTAAAAGCAAGAAAATCCAATGACATGAAAGATGGTACCCCGCCAGCCCCAGCACAAACCCGAGCTTCACTTGCATCCACGTCATCCCCCAAAAACCAAAGTAAAAGAGCAACCAAAACCCCGTCGCTAAAGCCACAATCATCGAAGGCCACGTAATCCCAAACCACAACCGCCGCTGCATGATCCGAAATTGCCCCTGCAAAATCTCCTTCTCTGTCTCCGTCTTGTCCTCGGCTTCTGTAAAGTAAATGAACAAACGAACGATATAAAAAAGACCCGAAAACCACGTGACAATCGAAATAATGTGGAGAGCTTTGACATGAAAGATCGACATCGAACAAATCACCTCTTTGACGTGCAAATCGCACACTTTTTGAAAAAAATCATCGAACACTCTCTTGACGCAAATCAAGGACAACACTGATCCAAACAGATAGGTGTTGCAATGTGCATGATACCATGCCAAACAACAAAGAGCGGACGTTTGTGTCAACTCCGCATCCCCTCCACTATCCAAAAAGGTTTTGAAGATTCATGGATCTAGAGCTCATCAGAAAATACAACGTCCCTGGCCCTCGGTACACCTCCTACCCAACCGTTCCCTACTGGCAACAAGAGACCATCACCCCATCCCTCTGGCGAGAGGATGTCCAAAAAGCCTTCACACAAAGCAACAAGGAAGAAGGCATCAGTCTCTACATCCACCTGCCCTTTTGCGAAAACCTCTGTACATTTTGTGGTTGCCACAAACGCATCACCAAAAAACATGCCGTCGAGACCCCCTATATCGACACCCTGCTCAAAGAATGGGCGATGTACCGGGAGATATTCGGTGAGACACCAAGACTCAAAGAGCTCCATCTCGGCGGCGGGACACCCACTTTCTTCCACATCGATCAGCTCACGCGCTTGATCGAGGGTCTACTCCAAACATCCACACTCACCGATGATTACGAGTTCAGCTTTGAAGCCCACCCCAATTACACCTCTAAAGAGCAACTACAAGGGCTCTACGACTTGGGATTCCGTCGAAACAGCTTTGGCGTCCAGGATTACGACCCAATCGTCCAAAAAGCGATCAACCGGGTACAATCATTCGAGCAAGTCCGACAAGTTCACGAATGGTCCCAAGAGATCGGTTACACCTCTATCAGTCATGATCTCGTCTTTGGTCTTCCCAAACAAAGTATCGAAAGTGTCGAGCGCACGATCGAAAAGACATGTTCACTCAAACCTGGCCGCATCTCCTTTTACAGTTACGCCCACGTCCCCTGGATCAAAGGTGTTGGACAACGAGGCTTCGATGAATCAGACCTGCCCAAAGGAAAACAAAAGCGAGACCTCTACGAGTTGGGTAAACAGCGCTTCGATGAGGCCGGTTACGTCGAGATTGGAATGGACCACTTTGCCCTACCAGAGGACAGCCTTTACAAAGCCATGGCCGATCGCACAATGCACAGAAACTTCATGGGGTACACAGCAGGAAAGACGCATCTGATGGTCGGTTTGGGCATGTCTTCTATTGGTGATAGCTGGTACAGCTTTGCGCAAAATCTCAAGTCACTCGAAGAGTACCAAGCCGCCGTCCACGCAGGTGAACTTCCTATATTCCGAGGACATCGACTCAATGAAGAAGATCTCATCCTGCGACAGCACATCCTCAATCTCATGTGCCACTTTGAGACCTCATGGCACGAAAAAGACCTACAACACCCTGCCCTACTCGAAAGTCTCCACTTGCTCGATGAGATGGTCGATGATGGACTCGTAGAGCGCCTCGAAGAAGGTCTTCGCTGTACAGAAAAAGGCCGCCCTTTTGTACGCAACGTTTGTATGTGTCTGGACGCCCGGATGCTACGAAAAAAGCCCAACACACAGGTGTTCAGTCAAACCATCTAGACATCCCCCCTTCTAGCCGCTCTTTTCCTAGAAAAACAAGACCTTCCGAGGCTTCGTAAACTTGACCCGGATCGTAAAACGAGCTATCGTGACACCAGATATCGTGAATACATTCGAGAGTTAGGCTCTTCGACGAGCCTTGCACTCAGTGACAACAGACGTTTGAAGCTGATGGATGGTGTACAGAGAGGTACATTTACACAATCCGAAGGATTCGACTGAGGAGTGAGCGTGATGGTCCGGAACACCACAAAATGCTGTGTCTTTTCACTGCCTTCTTTTTTTCTTGCGGCAACCTTACTCGGTGTTCTCACCCTACAAGGAGGATGCATCCTCTCGAATAAACCAGGTTGTCCAAGTAACGAAGCAACTTGTGGCGAATCTTGCGCCATCCTCGCGACCAACCCTTCACATTGTGGAAAGTGCAATAACGCCTGCGCTGCAGGAGAATCTTGTATCAAAGGAGTCTGTACGCCCCCCGCAACCACATGCCCAGAGACCTCACAAAAGTTGTGCAACAATACCTGTGTGGATGTCACAAAGAACGCGCAACATTGCGGTGATTGTGGAGTCTCCTGTCGCGCAGATCAACGCTGCATGCAGGGTTCTTGCGTCTGCCCTGCCGGTGCCATCGACTGTAAAGGGAGCTGTATCTTTATCGAATATGACACGCAACACTGTGGTGGATGTGGACAGGTTTGTGGTACATCACAGCGATGTGCAAAAGGCGAATGTGTCGACGCCTGCCCAAAGAGTGTCCCAACAGACTGTAAAGGGAGCTGCGTCGACACACAAACAGACCGACAACATTGTGGTACCTGTGGGGTGTCGTGTCGACAGGATATGCTCTGTGTCGCGGGGACATGCCAGTGTCCTCCTGGTCAACTCAACTGTAACGGAGAGTGTATTCATCCATTACACGATGGTCGACATTGCGGCACCTGCTCAAAGGCTTGCAATCAAGGGCAATCATGTTCACTAGGTCAATGTGCGGCCTCCTGTCCAACGTCCACAGCGACTCTGTGTTATGGCGGATGTGTCGACACACAAAGTAATTCGCTCCACTGTGGTGCTTGTGGGAACGCCTGCACAGGCGGCGCGACTTGCGTGAGTGGGACATGTCAATGTCCTCCTGGCGAATCCAAGTGCAATGGAAAGTGCACGGAGATACAGCGAGATAGACTCCACTGTGGTGCCTGTTCAAGGCGCTGTGCAGACGGCCAGATCTGCGCAGAAGGTCACTGTGTCAACTCATGCCCAACCCAAACGCCTTCGAATTGCTATGGTGGGTGTTTTGATCTTCAAAAGAGCCTTGCTCACTGTGGGGCGTGTGGCAATGTTTGTCTTGGTGGGACAGTATGTGACGCCGGTGTTTGTCGATGTCCAAATGGACAAAAGCTCTGCCAAGGTGAATGTGTCGATACATCGAGTCATGGCGCACATTGTGGAGGATGTGGACGACCATGCAGCTCTGCGCAAGCCTGCCTGAGTGGTGTTTGTGTCTCTGCCTGCAAACCAGAAAAACCTCTTTTATGTCTTGGTGGTTGTGTTGATCCAAAGACCAACAACACACACTGCGGCGCGTGCAATCGTCCATGTACCGGAAGTAAGCGCTGCACAGCAGGAAAGTGCGTCTGTCCACAAGACACCTCCGAGTGCAATGGTCTCTGCGTCGACACCAAGACCAACCCACAACACTGTGGGCGATGTGGTCGGCTTTGTCCAGCAGGAGAAGTGTGCGCTGATGGACAATGTGGAACATGTCCTCAAGGAACATCTCTTTGCCAAGGAAAATGCGTCAAACCTGGCGACATCAAAGAAGAATGTAACGGAAAAGACGACAATTGCGATGGCAAGATCGATGAAGGTTGTCAGACAGGGACTTGTACAGACGGAGATACCCAACCTTGTGGGGACAACACAGGCACGTGTACAAAGGGCACACAGACCTGTCAAAACGGCCAGTGGGGGAGCTGCAGCGGAGGTGTCCAACCGACAGCAGAAAGATGCAATGGCAAAGACGACGATTGTGACGGACAGATCGACAACCAACTCGACACAAATTGTTACAGTGGTCCGTCTGGAACGCAAGGAAAGGGTCTGTGTAAACGAGGGACCAGAGAGTGTCTCAATGGAAAATGGACTGCCTGCCAGGGAGAAGTCACCCCCAAAACAGAGGTATGCGACGGAAAAGACAACGACTGCGATGGTCAAAAAGACGAAGGATGTTCCTGTAAAAATGGCGACTCACGCTCATGTGGAACAGACACAGGTGCCTGCAAGAAAGGAATACAGACTTGCAATGACTTAGGTGAATGGGGTCCATGTACAGGAGGTGTCGAACCCAAAACAGAGACATGTGGCACAAAAGATCTCGACTGTGACGGCAAAATTGGTTGTGCAGATCCTGACTGTAACGGAGCTTCATGTAATGACAACAATGCCTGCACACACACCGATAAGTGTAGCAGCGGAAAGTGTAAAGGGACGGCCATTTCGTGCAACAGTGACACCTGCACCACTCGTACCTGTCAGGGCACAAACAAGTGTAAAATCACCTACAAAAATGGCACGGCATGTAATGACAACAACGCCTGCACACACACAGACAGGTGTAGCAATGGACAGTGCAAAGGGACGGCTATTTCGTGCAAAAGTGACACCTGTATGACGCGCTCTTGTCAGGGCACAAGCAAATGCAAAACGACCCCCAAAACCGGTATTGCCTGCGGTGATGACGGGAATCCCTGCACGAGTGATGTCTGTAACAGCAGTGGTAAGTGCTCTCATCCCAAAAAATCCGATGGTTCATCGTGTGGAGCAAATGTCTTTTGCTGTGCCGGAACGTGTGTCGATCACCAGACCAACCGCTCCCATTGTGGTGGGTGCTACAACAGCTGTGGCAATTATCCTTGCTACAAACTCAATCATACGGGGATATGTGGGTGTACAGGGAACAGTGAGTGTCGAACAAACGGAACAGGCCCAACCTGGACGTGTTACAACCCAGGCTCAGGCTATCGCTGTAATTGCCAAAGCGACGCAGATTGTGGCCCCAAACAAAGATGCTATGTGATCCCTGGACACAACTTCTGCTCGTATTAACCCAAAAAAAGCGCTCTAGAATGTAAGCGTCTATATGTTCGTCTGGACGGGGAGTGTAGGTTTGCCTGTTTTGGGGTCTCGGAAGGGAAAGTCCTTGTGGTGACCACGCAATTTCCAGGCGAAGAACATCGGCATCAACCTGCCTATCATCGTGAAAAGCGACCACATCGTTGCGTTGTGTTTTTTGGCATCCTTTGTCGGAAAGTCATCTTGTGTGTTGAGCGTCGCCCTGATCGGACCAACGATGTCTTCAAACGGGACATCGAGTCGCTCTTCATCGACACAATGACGTAGTACACCGATAAAAGGCATGTTGAGCGTTGGGAGTGTGTTAAACAAAGGGGACGTACAACACGATGCATACCAACGGAGCGCACCTTTGGGCGTTTGTTGGAGACAAGCGATGTGTTCTTTGCCTTCGAGAAGGATCAGATGGAGGGGAGAGAGTTGAAAGACCTCGGTACCACCGAATGCGTTTAAGATCTCCTCTTCTCGTCCGAGCACGTGGGCATATTGACGACAACCGTTACAACAACAGACCACGCGATTTGCTCGTGCTGGAGTTGCGTCTTTCAGGACCGCTTTCACCTTCCCACAGACACAACGAAGAGGAATATCTTGTTTCATCGGTGACTATCGAATTTTGGCGCGGACTTTGTTTGCAGCTTCACGTGCAGTGATGTGACCATTGTTGTTGATATCGAGACCACTGTTTTGGCGGTAAGTACGTGTTCCTCGTTTGAAGAGTACACGATTGGGGCCATCACCAACAGCAGCAGGCCAGAGAACAGCCATGTAAGCGTCCTCGACAGAGTTCATTTTACCTGCGTATGGCTCAAGATACTTCTCGACGTAATCGAGCTGTCGTTCGGGTGACATTTGGGCAAGTGCGGATGTTGATGTACCAAGATTTCGAGCTGTTTTGGGCATAAATTGAATCAGCCCCGTCGCGCCAGTGTGACGATTTTTGACAGAAGAACTAAAGGTCTCACCAGTCTCAAAGCTCATCACCGCCATCAGGTGGGTGGGGTCCATTTTCAAGCGATCTGCAACTTCGACGACTTTTTGACGGAACGCGGGAGAGGTGTTCTCCATCCCGGCGACATTTCCGATACGTCCTGTGCTCGCGGTGTGACGAACAGGTTCCGCGGGACGGACTGTTGTGTTGTCTGCGGAGCCTGCTTGGATGCGACCTTCACGGTTGCCGACCAATGAGTTGATATCCACACCATGACGCTTGGCAGCGGTCGCGGCCTTGTTCCAGTTGTTGCCGCTGCGTTTCATGAAGAGGTTGATCAGATCTTGGTTGGTTTGCAGCGAAGGGTTATCGGCGAGAAGCTGTTGCAAACCTGTACGCGCTGTGTTGCTGCGAGGAGCTTCGACAGATTTTGTCGCGCCAAGAACGGCTTGGTGTGCTTTGAGGACGTTTTCATTGTTGGTGCTGATGCTGTTTGCGTCACCATTGCGGTCGTAGTGATCGATTTGTTTGAAGAGCGCTTTGGCCTCTTCTTCGCCTTGGATGAAGCCATCGTTGTTGAGATCTGCACGAGCGAGCTGATTCTCTGTGGAAGAGGTTAAATTGGATTGCTTGAGATCATGAACAGAAACTGCTTTTCCGTTGAGTTGCTCTGTAAATTGTCTTTGTGTGATCTTCATTGGACTCTTCCTCTTGGCGGTATGTGTAACGATCTATTGCCAGGCGTGTTGCCTTGTGTACTCTCTTTCCTTGCTCCTATCTTCGGTGCATATAGCGTTTGGTTGCCAACTTTTTCCACTTTTCTTTTTCTTCGAGAAAAAAGACTGTAGTTGTAGTCGATTGGAGAAAATGATTGTACAAAGAATTTCCAGAAGACTCTCACACAAGGTGTACGAAAATGACCCGACAACTCATTCGTGTGTGTTTTTGTGGGGGTGTTTTTTCAGATGCTTGCGTTTTGATCGAGAGAGCAAATACGACAAAGCCGAGGGGAATGGAGCGAGAGGTGTAGGGGAGAGGGTATGGAGAAAGAGTTAACGACGATGTCGACGAGCCCGTCGAGCTCTCCGTCGCATTCGACGTCTTCGGCGACGGTATACTTTTCCGAGACTTCCACTCGCTGCACCAAATTGAACAGTCGCGCGGACTTTCTCAAAACGGAACCCGTAGTAAGTCGCGAGGTTCTGGATACGGAACTCGATGCTATTTTTACCATGTTTGTATGCAGCATTCATGGGGATCGTCGCAGCACACTGTGTTCTGATGGGGTTACCTTTGGCTTTCATGACATAAGGCTTACCATTGACCCAAACAGTGTGGACACAACCACGGAAGGTCCGTCGGTTGGAGGGATCTTTTGACACATCATCGTAGCCTGCTTTGTAAGAGACGACGACTGTACGGAGGTTTGCGCCACGTGGGATGGTGAAGAATGTACGCCAGGAGAAGAGTTTGCGGGGCATTCTCTTTCTCATGTACTTGGGGTGTGCGAGTGGACGGGACTTTGCATTGTTACCAATTGGGTGATCCA
>MDTD01100440.1_pt1 | contig 11716 bp, 5 predicted proteins | sample 811221 | NCBI WGS metagenome assembly MDTD01 (sample SAMN05326646, study PRJNA326480) | marine metagenome | isolation source: seawater | place: Pacific Ocean: South West | collected 2011
ATCAGATAGATGACCCTAAAGTTCCAAGAAATATTCGCAAAGGTGCTAAAGATGCCTGCGAGCAATGGCTACTAAACAAATCTAAAGAGATGGATGTTCGTATAGCAATAACTCAAGCAAAGTTAGAAGAATTATATGAAGATCCAAACATACCTCCAGAGTTTGGTACACTTATCTTGATGATAAACACAGAACTTGAGAAGATTCTCAGAGAAACCCTGTAATCATTCTTCCTCAGATTCGGTTTCTAAGGCTTCTACTAATAACTCTAATTTTCTTCTTACTTCTTTCGAAATCTTTCCTCGGCCAATTAGGTTACCCAACTCGCCAAAAGCAGGTCTCTCTGCCACTGCGCTAAGTATGAACTCGACTTCATCGGGTCGGGCTCTGCCCCTTCTCATGATTGTTTGAGCAGCAGACCTTGCTGAAATTCTAGTGACCTCCTCATCTGAAACACCTAGTGTCTCCTGCAATTTGGAAAGTTTGTGAAATTCACCCGATGAAAGATTACCATCTTTTAGTGCGTCCTGCCATGCTTCTTCTAGCGTGGGTGCTCTTTCGGATAGCATTATTGCAATTGGCCTTGTTTCCTCGATATTTTCTAAAATAATTTTTACAATTGCAAATAGCGGAACTGCAAGAATCATTCCAAGTATGCCCCATAGCCAGAAAGAGAATGCTGTAATCAGTAGAAGTACCACTGGTGATAAATCTAGAGCTCGTCCCGCCCATTTCGTTTCGATATAGTTACCCCATACTTGTTGGTTCACCAGTAGTAAAATTGTAAGAACCAGTAAACCAGATGGTGATAGCAGAATTAAGCCTAAAATCAGCGGTGGGATGGTAGCTATCAATGAACCGATGTAAGGTACATAATTTAGGATAAATGTCATTACAGCCCATACAAACCACAGGTCTATACCAAACATCGCCATTAGTATTGCGGCAATAATAGCACTACCAAGGCCACAACCTGTTTTTACAATGAAGTATGTATTGATTCCTTCCTCTATTTGGGCTTGTATGACCTCAACACGTTCAGTTGCCCCGTCTGGCCAAGCTCTCTCTATTCTACCAGGTAACAGATGGGCCTCGAAAATGATGAATATCAGGAAAAATAGAACAGTAATGCTTGTTGTGACAAATGTACCTACTTCACTGACAACAGAAGCAATGAGATCTGTAGCAGATCCTCCTGAACCGATGCCTAAACTTTCTAAATCTCCACCTAGTGTACCAGTGTCTTCTTTGACTGACTCTTTTATCGCAGGCCCTATGATTGGAACATTCTTCAACTTCTTCCACTTGTTATTCAACTTGTCATTATATTCTTCCTGACGTTCCTCATCTTCGATCAGTCCTTGTGCTTGTGTCCAAGCAAAGAATGCTGCTGATATAAGAATAAGTATGAAAAGAAGCAGGGTTGTAAGATACGAAAGCAGTACTGGGAAATTGTTTTTTGATAACCAATCCGCTCCAGGTTTCAGTACAAAGTATATTCCCATTGCTATAAAGAATGGCTTCAGGACAGTCTCTAGGAAAATCATTGCCAAAACAAATACTGTCAGAAGAACAGCAACATGAGAGGATATTGCGATTCTTCTCTGAAAAGAAGAAATGTTGCCTAAGCCGGTATTCTCCGCCATGGTGGTTGACACTAATATCCAATACTTGAGTTATTCACTAGAATAAAGGTTCTAGATTATCGTATGAACCTGTTATGATGTTCATGACATTTGTCCCTTGGGTGTAATCTCGGGAGTTAGTCTATCTATAACAGCCGAAAGTCGTTCTACGAGGCTTGTTCTTTGGTCACCGACAAGCAGTGCGTGTTCCATAACCTCGTCAAGGGTATCGACTGCGATAACCTCAATTTTCTCGAACTGTTGGTCTAGCAATACGTCTTGTGCGTTTGCTCTTGGTATTATCACGGTTTTTATCCCTGATTTTGCGGCAGATTCTATCTTAGCCGTAACTCCACCAATTGGAAGAACTTCCCCTCTTACAGATAAGCTGCCTGTCATTGCAAGGTCCTGTCTGATTGGTATGTTTTCTAGAGCCGAGATTATTGCTGTGGCAATAGTTATTGACGCAGAGTCTCCGTCTACACCGTGAGTGTCGACGAATTGGATGTGTATATCATAGTCTGAAACATCTTTTCCGGTGAGTTTCTTAATTACTGCGCTTACGTTAGTTACGCTTTCTTTAGCCAAGTCAGAAAGTCCCCCTGTCGCAAGGACCTTGCCTCCGCCTCCCAAAGACGGAGTGACTAGAGCCTCAACTGGAAGCATAATTCCACTGTAATCGGAGAGTCCAGAGTCTGCGCCTAGTACCGCTAAACCATTGACGCGACCAATACGATTTCCAGAATTTACGACAAGAGAGTATTCTTGTCTTCTTTCAATCATCCTGTCAGCGACTTGCTGTTCGAGGGGTTTTGCAATGTTTCTTGCGGCGAGAACATGGCGTGAAGTTGTATATTCTGCTCCTTCCTCACACGCTAAATCTCCCGCAATTCTTACCAATCCACCCAGTTCCCTCAATCTAAGAGATAATTTTCCTCTTCGGCCTGCACGGCGCTGTGCTTCTCTTAGTATGACGGAAACGCCGGTTCTATCGAAGTGTGGAATTTCCCTTGAAGTACCCATGTCTCTGCGTACCTCTTGGGCAATAAATCGAATCAATCGACGCCTGTTTGCTGTAGTATCGGGCATGTGTGAGTTTACATACACTTCATACCCATAACCACGTATCCTACTACGAAGAGCGGGGTGCATGCCTTGGATAGCGTCTAAGTTGCCCGCAGCAATCAAGACAAAGTCGCATGGCACAGCTTCTGTTTTGGTGAGAGCACCGCTAGATCTTTCTGACCTACCAGAAATGGGGAATGCACGCTCTTGCATTGCAGTCAGAAGGGCTTGTTGTTCTTCCAACCGTAGAAGATTAATCTCGTCTATGTACAAAACACCGCCATGTGCTCTGTGTATTGCACCTGGTTCTACTCTTTCATGTGCGGGAGTCTCCATTCCTCCGCTCTGAAAGGGGTCATGTCTTACATCACCGAGCAGACTGCCGGAGAGCGTTCCAGTAGCGTCTACGAAAGGAGGAGGATCCTGTCCTTGGTGTTTCACAAGCACCTTCGGGATTCGTGCTTCATCAGCCCCGCCCATCCTAGACCTTAGGAACATGTAACCAAACATAAGCAATAGCATTCCGAACAACAGGGTTAGTATATCACCGCTCTGTATTGCTACTACTGCTAGAAGGAAAGCGATAGCCACAAACCCGATCATCAGCATTTTTTGACTTTTTTCACGCTGGATTCTAACGGCTTCCTTTTGACTCTTTACGATTCTGTCTCCTCTGCCCGCAGGTACCGTTCTAACTCTAGGTTCATTTTCGTCATCATCGTTAGGGTAGCACAGGATATCCTCTAGTTTGTCCTGTGGTAGAAGTTCTGTCATTGACCTAGCTAGCATTGATTTTCCAGTACCTGGGTCTCCTATCATCATCATGTGTCTTCGCTGTTCTGCTGCTTTACGAATCACGACAGACCCAGCTTCTTGCCCAATGACTTGGTCGACCAATCTTTCAGGGATTGGAACGTCTTCAGTTGTACTAAATTCTATACTTCTAACCCACTCATCGATTGGTGTATCATTTAGCTCAATAGTTTCGGATGGTTCTGGACTCCAAACTGTTACCATTACTTCCTCTTCTCGAGAGGTAGATTCTTCCTCCTCAGAGGCGGAAGTTTCGGTTAGTTCTTCGCCGGTCACATTCTACCCTCCTACACAGACCATTTTAGGCGTTTGGCAAACACCATAGACAAATGCTGACTATTTTCAGCAGGTTTTACTGCTGATATTGGTGGCCATAATATGCCCACTGCTCCATTGTCCACCCTGGAGGAAGTCCTCCTGGTGGGAGCGGCGGCGCTCCCAATGGTACTTGCTGGGTAGCAACCGGGGCTGGTGCCGCAACTGGTTGCTGGAATATTTCCTGTGCCCCCCCATACATTGAGTTTGCAACAGCATCGTTTGCTGGCAGCTGATTTGCCCAGTCTACCATTTGCTCTTCCCTTCTACCTTTGCCACCTCTCATGAACATCAGTCCAGCAAGAAGTGCTGCGACAATCACGCCTATGACGATAAGAACAACTGTCAAATCAAGACCGCTATCATTTGATTCTCCATCACTTCCTCCAGCTGAATTATCAGTACAAGTGGTATATTCGCATGCTTCTTTCCGCTCATCCTTCAATTCGTTTAGTTCAGTAACAGCGTTATCGTATTCAGTACTACCTTCATCTAAACCTTCGATCTCTAATTCTTTTGCTTCGATAGCATCTTCAAGTTCCATAACCAAATCCTTGACTTGTTCTTCGGTCATGGTTTCTGGTCCGGGAGCAGTCTGGTCTGCAGTCCACGTAGGAGCAGGGCCTTTGAACTCGAATTTATCGCCATTGGATGCAATTGCTACAACCTTGACAACCTTCAGGTAGTAATATCCACCTTGCTTACCTGGTATTCCAGTGTCGTCAATCTGTCCTCCGAGAGGGTCAAATGTCCAACCGACGCTCTTTTTGGTGATGTCATGGTCGTTGAGCTGGTTTATCATGCACACGTCTGCGTTGCACATTTGCCATGTACTGGATAGAGATGTGATTGTGACATCATCCTTGTTTAGGAACATGGTTGCCTCAGGTATTTCGCCAATGTAGACATTAGACAATGAAACTGAGACATCAGCATCTGGGCCTTCTCCAACCAGTAATGGTAGGCTGTCATAAACGTCGACTACGAGAGTGTAGATGTTTGAGTCATATCTGTCTTCTGTTTGAATTGTTACGGTCTGCAGACCTTCAGTATCCCAAATAAGGGTAAGGGTGTTATCCAAGAAATTAACTCTAGCAGCGCCTGGTGTGGGGTTGCTTGCTGTTACTGTGACCTCGTTTACATCACCATCAACGTCTGTCAATATTTCGTTTAGGAAAATCACTTTTTGTGTTCCAACCTTTAACCTGAGGTTTTCGAACTCAGATAGGTCCAAACGTGGTGCATCGTTAATTGGGGTAATCGCAATAGTAATCATTTGGTCAGAGTATTGCTCTCCGTCACTTGCTCTGATTGTTATGGTTGTTTCACCATTGATGTCTTCGTCACTTGTTGCAAAGTTTAGTGTGAATTGATTCAGTGTGACGTCTAGAAGGCTAGGGTTAGTATTGTCCACAATTGCTAGCATCAAATCTTCGGACGAGGCGATGTCACCATTATCGTCAGTGTCGGACAGATATGGGAGTAGATAGAGAGAAGCAGAGGATGCCTCGTCTACATATTGTTTCTCAACCCCAGCCCACCTGGGCTGTCCGTTTTCTATTACGTTGAATAATAGGGTGCCAAATGCTGTATCAGTACCGTCGTTAACAGATATTTCGATACCAGATGCAGTTGGTTGCCCGCCAACGTATCGTATGTTTTCAAAGTAAACCTCAATTTCTTCTGTGGCAGGGTGCCAAGCGACGAAATTTGGGCTGGTGCTGGTTATTGACAGTTGGTCTAAATCAGTTTCAGCATCGTTAACATTGTTGATGATTGAAACCTTAGTGGTAGTCTGAACTTTAACGGTGGGTATTGGTTCAGCGGTGATAACGGGTAAAGCGTTCTTTAAGGTAAATCCGTTGCTGGTTATTTGCCAGTCACTGGTTTGCATTCTAGAGTCGATAGATCTCAGGCGTATATCATAGTCGCCAGCTCCCATGCTCATGCTTGGTTTTACTAGATATTGGCGGTGCTCATTTGAGGTTCCTTCTTGATAGACTTGGTCTCCTCCAACAATCATGTCACCTCCCATCCATTGGTCCATTCCTGCAGGAGATATCTCGACATCGAAGGTGAAGAAGGAGGTGTTCGTATCCACACCGTCATTAAATGTGGTTTTGGCTTCAATGAGGAAATTGTCCCCTCTTTCTATCTGGTTGTTTCCAATAACTTGCGCCTTTCTAGCTACTGGCACCAAATCATGTGGTATGACTTCAGTGCCCTCGTTATTTGCACCGGCTTTATCGGCCACTAAATTGGATAATTCTACACCAAATGTAGTCTGATATGCGGATGAAGGTAGGTTTGTTGTATCAATTTGGCCTGTAAATGTTTGAGTATCTCCACTAGAAGCGAAGTTACCTAGGCTTTGAGTTGAACCAACGTAAGTCTTGACATTGTTTGATTTGTAGAAGAATCTAACATCCCCACCGTCTGTGTATGCCTCAACTCCATTGTTGATTATAGTGGCCTCGACGTTCAAGATGTCCCCGTTGATGTAACCACCGTTGGGGGCGTTTGAATTTGTTGAGGTGAAGGATTGGACGCCGACGTCAATAACTGGCGCCATATTTGAGTCAGCAGCAGAGACGACATTTCTATTCGCCGTGTGGTCGCCGTCTAATAGCGCAGCTACTGTTAGGAAATTGTCAACAGGAGCATTACCTCCGCCTGCACGTACTGTGGATATTGGTACGGACCATGATTTTGTTACAGGGCTACCTGCGCTCAAAGTAACTGATTCGAATCCGCTGTTAGCGTTATTTAGCAACCACTTCTTCCAAACGTGATGCGGGTAGAGGGTAGGTCCAGAAGCTGTGTAGGGCTCAGGTCCTGTCTCTTCAGTAACAGCGGCGTATATGAAGACGGTTTGAGATCCACTTCCTGTGTAAGCCGCGGTTATTGAGATGTCCATGTTGTTTCCATTTTGCGATTGGATGACACTCAAAGAGTATGCGTTTCCATTGATGGTGTTTCCACCGTTCTGGTAATAACTGTCGTAAGATTGTCCTCCTGAAGTGTAGTAATTACTGTCAGCACCGTTTCGGTCAGCGTCACCCAAAACCGTGGTTGGATAACCTGATGGAGAGTGGTGAGACCTCCTGTTGATTGGGGCGTCATTAGGCCATCCCAATGTTTGTGATTCCCAGAAAGAGACATAGGTAAAGTCTTGGGATTGTGTACCTCCTCCTCCATTTGTTCCGTACAAGTTGTGGAGATTTGTGGATGATGTTCTACATGGTGGGCACCAATGTGCTCCGATATATTCTGCAAAAACAGGGTGGCCAGGGCTAGTGGCCTCGAATTCAGTCGGCTCTTTTTCCAGTTCGAGAGCAATTTTCTCATCCTCAGCGATTAAACCTCCAAAAGATGCAAAGATGCTCAAAAGCATTAATCCAACGATAGAGTAGGCAGTCGAACGTACGGTCGTCATAGCAGTCCACTGGAAAACATGGTATTTGAACATGTGCACAAAATGTCAACACCCCCTACGGGGGTAATATCGGAAATACGATGCGAATCGTTCTTGATATCCTTCCCCTCGGGATAACATGGCAGAGTATTCGGTTCTGATGGAAAAAGAAGGGCGAATCCACATAATTGAATTGATTGACGAGGCAAAAAAACACAAGGGCCTAGGCGTAATCAATAGTGCAGCACTGCTTTCTGGTTTTTCTGAAGGTGACGAGGTCCTAATCGGGCAAAAGTATCTGACGATAATGCCAGCTAGGCTTCCAGAATTAGTTTCCGGAATGGCTAGAAAGGCTCAGACAATTTCTGCTAAAGATGCAGGTTTTTTCATCACCAAATTGGGCATAGGCGTCGGAGATACGGTTTTAGAGGCAGGACTTGGCTCAGGAGGTTTGTCTTTGCATCTTGCGAATGTCATGGGGAATTCGGGACATCTTGTTACTGCAGAACCTAGAGAGGATCACTCAAGTACAGGATTGGTTAACTTGAAGCGTGCGAGTATATGTTTCAACGAATTTCCAAAGCACACTCACTTGCATGGCATGGTCGAAGATGTGGTGCCAGATCTAGAATTTGATGCTATGATTTTTGATATGCCTGTACACGATAAAGCAATATCTGCATGCACTTCTTATCTAAAATTCGGTGGTAGAATGGCTTGTTATTGTCCAACAACAAGCCAATTGGAGAACTGCTGGAAAGCCTGCGAAAAGATGGGACTAAAAGTGGAGTGGGCTGGTGAATTGATGGAAAGACAGTGGGGATTAACCGCAAAGGGTGGCATGAGGCCAGTAAACGGTCCTTTCGGGCATACAGCGTTTCTTTTGATCGCTCAAAAGAGGTGACTATTCTACAACCCGTATTCGTGCATCACATTGAGGGCATGTAAATCTGAATGGGGGTTCGCTTCCTTCTGGAACACCTAGTCTTGCTTCACATTCGGTGCACGAGACCTTATTGTACTCATCAATTCGAACTTCATTTGGCCCCAATGGCATCAGTTCTTCTTCTTCCTCTTCAATTATAACTGGAGGTTTCTTGAATAGTTTGATGTAACAGACCAGCAGAACAGAAAGTGCCCATCCCGTCAGCAAAACGATAATTGAATTTTGATTATTGAGTTCAAATATCCCCAAGTCAATACCGTCTGGTGGAAGTTCAGGTCCACCTACATTGACTCTAATGACATTTGATAAGTCAGTTTCATTTTCTCCCTGTATTTCTGATACGGATTGGATAAATATTCTAGCCTCAAATCGGTCAAGAATAGAGGGTTGCAACATCAATTTAAAATCCTGGCATTCATTGCTATCCAGTTCGTACGTATTGTTAATTCCTGTTTCACCTGCCCTGTAGAACACACCATCGAATTGAGGTTCATTTTTTCCATATAGTACAAGACTGCCCGTTATCTGTGTATTTGCTAAATTGCATATTTCCAGAGGTATGGTTTGTTGTTCGTTGCTTTCATCAAAAATCAAGTCAGTATTTTCAAATGAGAAAGAAACCACTCGATCTCCCCAAGTCGGAAGGATAGTGTAGAGTTCACTGAAAGTCACAACCATATCAGACCTAGTGGCAGAGGTGAGTCTGAAGGTTAGTACACTTGTCCGGGCTTTCTCGTTTTCAGGAATTTCGCAAGACCACTGTATGGGACTGGATGACATGCTTGGAGATAGAATAACATCATTTTGAGATATCGTACAATTCAATTCCACTGCATCTATGGTGAATGTGTCAACAGCGGTGCCTAAATTAGTCAAAATTACGTTCCCACTAATTGTTTCACCAGGCCTTGCAGTATCATCGTCACTTAGAACTGTAATCAAGCCATCCGCTATACTCGGTACTACACTAATCGTAAGCAATTCAGTCACCGAAGAATCTGTCGTGCTCGTTACCGTCACGTCTAGGTCTATTCCGCCACTTGGTGCTCCAACCGCAATTTCTCTTGCAGATATTTCAATCGCTCCCGATTCTCCTGGGTCTAGCTGTAGTGATAGTTTGTCCACGCTTATAGAGAAATAGTTGCTTACCTCACTGCTATTTATTACTGCAACGAAGGTTTCTTGAGATGTGCCTAGGTTTGTTACAATTACGCTAATTTTAGAGTCATTAGCAGGTGAGGCTATGATACGGTCTTCACTGGAGTCTATTGTAAGGTCATTGCGGTCTATTATCTGCAGTTCTATCTCAAGTTGAACATCGGAGTAAAGTCCATCAAATTTGATTATGAATGGGGTGCTGCCCGGTTGAATTCCTAGAGAGGCTGATAGTTTTAGCTCAATGTCAAGAGATTCTCCGGCACTAAGGTTTACATCACTCAATCCAGATACAACGCTAATGCCACTTGGCAGGCCAGAAATAAGGGCACTGAGTTCCAAATCTTTTGTACCTTGGTTAGAGATATTTAATGAAATTGATGCATTGTCACCTGGAGATATGATGATTCTATTGTCAGATGGTCCTGTCATTGACAGTGATGAGAATTCTTTCACTTCGAATATTCCGCTTTGGTTTACAGATTCTGTTCCGCTATTTGTAGAGGATATGGTGAAATTCAGGGTAATATCACCCACCAGAGATGAATCAACAATTACCCCCACGACAACGTATTGTGAAGCACCTCGACTCAGTGTTACAGGTTCTGGATTGGTGAAAATAATCCCCTCAGAATCAATGCCAGTTAATGAGATAGTGTCCTCTTCAGTTCCGTCGTTAGATATAGCGATGTTGAAATTCTCTTGGGTATTTACATCTAGTTTAATCGAGGTTGGTATGACCATAGACAATCCCCATTGTTGTCCAACGGTTACGGTGAAATTGTAATCCTTGGTTACGCTTGTATCCTCTTGAAGTGTTCCTTGTAGTCTTAAATCGCACTCGTCATTTACGCGAGTGTTGATCCCCGCAGTCACTAAAACATCGACTTCGTAGATATCATCTTCCAATATTTCGGTCTCTAATTCACTTAACTGCCCGTAGCAATCTCCCGACACAGTGCTAATGCTCCAAGTCCAATTTCCATCCGCATTGGATAAACTAGTCATTTCAATCGTGGTGGTCGCATTCTCGCCGGGTAGAAGTTCGTGTATGTTGGTGTGAGAAATTCCTAGGTTGTGAATCGCTGTAACACTGACAACCATCATTGTCTGAATAGAAAAATTACCCTGTGCGCTCGCAGCATACAAATCAAATCCATAAAATCCTGGCCGAGTGTCTGTTGGTATTGAGACTACGAGGGTAGCACTCCTTGATTCACCCGGCAACATAACCTCCAGTATGTCATCATAAAATCTAACTTCCCAGTCAGTAGTGCTTGTTCGGGATAGCGTCCCGTCACCGGAGCCGTTACCGCCTGTACTATTACCTCCGGTATTGTTGCCGTTGGTGCTGTTGCCAGTTGAATTATTTCCGCCATTTCCTCCAGTGTTGTTGCTACTGCCTCCACTTGTCCAATTCGCCCAAAATCCAGAGAAGTCGGGGGATTGGTCGACTGATAGAAGAATTGTATCGTTGACATTTCCATTGTTCGTGACCATAGTTGTTAGGTTCAAACTTTCTCCTGGATTCATCTGTACTAAACCGTTGTCCCCAGCCGCTGTTGCATCTATTGCAGGCATATATCTCGGTATCACTGACAGTGAGACTTGTATCTCGCTAGAGATATTTGCGTCGGGTTCCGTTACAGTAATCGTCAGAGTGCCTGAATTGCTTGGAAGTGCTTCAGTGGTTAGCCTGACCGCAATAGTTGTTGAGGCGCTTAAAGTCGGTATGACATTACTAACGTTCTCCTCGCTGGGTGTAATTTCCCAAACGTTGTCAAATCCAGATACACTAATTGAGTAGGTTTCAATCGCTGAGCCATTGTTGTCTATGGTCAATGTCAAGTTCGTGGCTTCACCAGGTGCAAGTATGATATGACTAACATCTGTTGAAAGTCCAATTGATTGGTGGGCACTAGCAATTGGCATTAGAGGGGCGACAGCCATAATCATGACCAAAATTAGTGCACTGAATATGCGGCCCATGACATAACCGACTCAATACTGGCTTTTCATCCAATCGGCCCAAAGGGCCGGATATATTCAGTTCTTTAACGAGTTTATTTTGTCTTCATCGATGATTTCCCATGGGAATTCACCATCTATGCCAGGTGTTCTACCAAAGTGGCCACCTGACGCCGTAGTAGCGTAAATTGGCCTCAAGAGATCGAGTTCTTTTGAAATTGATTTTGGGGTAAAATCGAAAACATATTTCACTTTTTCAGTCAATTCCGAATCAGATATAGGGGATGTCTGAAATGATTCAACTCTGACACTTACTGGTTTGGCAACTCCAATTACATAAGAGAGTTGGATTTCGCACTTACTTGCAAGACCGGCTGCTACTACGTGTTTTGCTGCCCATCTTGCAGCATATGC
>MDTD01106263.1_pt1 | contig 11716 bp, 13 predicted proteins | sample 811221 | NCBI WGS metagenome assembly MDTD01 (sample SAMN05326646, study PRJNA326480) | marine metagenome | isolation source: seawater | place: Pacific Ocean: South West | collected 2011
GAGGTTAAACTTTCTCTACTGGTTTACGAGGCTGGGCAAATGCGTTGCCAAATCAGGATAAAACCAAAGCGACAGTAGGAGAATGCACTGCAGGCCGATGAAGGGAATGGCTCCTCTATAAATCTGCGGTGTGCTGATGGTTGCAGGGGCGACACCGCGCAAATAAAAAAGGGAGAACCCAAACGGGGGCGTTAAAAAAGAAGTTTGCAGATTGAGGGCAATCATGACGCCGAACCAGATGGGATCGAGCCCCATGCCCAGTAAGACGGGTCCCACGATAGGCACTACGACAAAAATAATTTCAAAGAAGTCTAGGAAAAAGCCGAGTAGGAACATGGCGACCATGACTACGAGAAAAGATACGGCTACGCCTCCATCCATACTTTGCAAGTGATGTGCTACAATGTCGTCGCCCCCGTAGCCGCGGAACACAAGTGAGAAAAAAGACGCCCCAATGAGAATTGTGAAAACCATGGCGTTGATCTTGGTCGTTGAACGCATGACATCGCGGAGTACGTCTCGGGTAAAATTCCCCTTGAGTTTCGAAAGTAGCATGGCGCCAACGGCACCTACTGAAGCTGCCTCTGTGGGCGTTGCTATGCCGAAAAGAATAGAACCGAGCACACCGGCAATTAGAGCGAGCGGTGGGGCCAAGACCCTAATGAGATGGCGCAAGAAAGTGAGGTTGGCTACGTCCTGGCGTTCATTTTTGGGAAGGGGTGGCACCGTTTCGGGCTTCAATAAACCTAGGCCGACTATATAGATAATGTAAAGTGCCATCAGCAGTATGCCGGGCACCAGTGCCCCAAGAAACAGGTCGCCTACAGAGATTGAAGTGGGAGAGAAATTGCCCAATTTGAGCTGGGCCTGCTGATGGGCAGATGAAACGACGTCTCCTAGGATTACTAGTACGATGCTCGGAGGTATGATCTGACCCAGCGTTCCCGATGCGCAAATAATGCCCGTGGAAAGCTCGGGCGAGTAATTTCTGCGCTGCATTGCAGGTAGGGAGATCAACCCCATTGTTACCACGGTTGCGCCGACGATGCCCGTTGAGGCGGCGAGTAAGCCGCCTACGAGGCAAACGGAAATGCCCAGACCGCCCCGCAGACCGCCAAAGAGCTGTGACATGCTCTCGAGCAGGTCCTCCGCTATTTTTGCTCGCTCCAACACAACGCCCATAAAGACGAAAAGCGGCACGGCAATGAGGGTTTCATTACTCATAATGCCGTAGATACGCGAGGGCAATGCAGATAAAAAGGCACTGTCAAAGTGTCCGGTTAGCAGCCCAAGGCCCGCAAATACCAGGGCCGTACCGGCCAGACAGAACGCCACTGGAAAACCGGAAAGAAGTACGATAAAGGTGGCCACGAACATGGCTATGGGATAGAGCTCGTTCATGAATTATTGCGTAGCGTAGAGATACATTGACGAATCGTTGCAAGGGCCTGCGCAAAGAGCAGAAGGCAGAAAAGCGGTATGGCCGTTTTTAGCAGAAAGACCGCCTCCAAGCCACCGCCGTCTTTAGATCCTTCTAAAACGGACCAAGAGGCAATCACGTAGGGATAGGAATGATAGAAGAGCACGGCGCACATAGGTATGAGCAGAAATAAGCTACCCAGTAAGTTGATCCAAGCCTTTCGCCGGGGAGAAGCTGGGCGATAGAGAATATCTACGCGGACGTGCTCATCGCGTGCTAGCGCGTATCCGGCGGCCAGTAAAAAGGTGAACGCGTGTAGGTAGATCACGATTTCCTGCATCCACACCCAGCCACGCTCAAATGCGTAGCGCAGCACAACAATAACAAAGGTGACCAGAACCATACCTAGCGTACACCAGGGGATGGTGCGGCCGATAAACTGATTGATGCGCTCCATCAGGCTTCCGTGAACGCGCGGGCCATCGTGTACGCTTCCTCGGAAATACGCGTGTAGGACACGGACTGACTGCGGTATGCGTTAAAAGAAGCGTAGACGCTGTTTGAGAGCGGATCCTTGGCGGCAATTTCACCCACTACGTCGCGCGCGACGCGCCCTATTTCTGTGAGGACATCGTCCGAAAAGCGCTTTAGCTGCACTCCGTGTTTCTCGACTAGCGTCTTGAGTGCAACTCCGTTTCGAGTAGTAAATTCCGCGAGCATATTTTCGTTGGTTGACTGACAGGCGTGCCGCACAATGTGCTGCAGATCAGTCGGTAGGGCCTCCCAGGCGGTTCGGTTGATCATTGCTTCCATCGTAGTGCCCGGTTCGTGCCAGCCGGGCCAGTAGTAATATTTTGCCGCCTGGTGAAAACCAAATGCGAGGTCATTGTACGGGCCAACCCATTCCGTAGCGTCGATGGCACCCGTTTTGAGCGCTTGAAATATTTCCCCGCCGGGCAGGTTTTGCACCGTTGCGTCAAGGCGGCGGAGGACTTCTCCGCCTAGTCCAGGCATGCGCATGACGAGCCCGGAGAAGTCTCCTAGGGTGTTAATTTCTCTGTTAAACCAGCCGCCCATTTGCACGCCGGTATTGCCAGCGGGAAAAGCCTTCAGGCCAAAACCTGCATAAAGCTCGTCCCACAGTTCTTGGCCTCCGCCATAGCTGAGCCAGCCGTTGATTTCTTGTGCTGTTAAACCGAAAGGGACTGCAGAAAAAAACTGGGTTGCCTCGTGCTTCCCCTTCCAATAGTAGGCGCTGGCATGGCCCATTTCGGCAGTGCCACCTGCGACGCCGTCAAAGACTCCCATGGCTGGAACGAGTTCGCCCGCTCCATATACCTTGACTTCTAGTTGGCCGCCTGACATGTCCCCGATGGTTTGGGCTAGACGGTTGGCGCCCGTACCTAATCCCGGAAAGTCTTTGGGCCAGGTCGTAACCATTTTCCACTTGAAGTTTTTGCGCGTTTGAACAGAGGGCGCATCTCCCTCCTGAGCCTGACCGCAGGCTATCAGAGCGGCTGAAGCGGCCAGCGGCGCTTTCCGCAGAAAGGAGCGGCGCGAAGATCTAATGGGCTTTCCCGACATAGTATTTACTCTCAGTGCTGACGTTATGAGTTAGGTGCGTCTTTCTAACTAGGTTTGATGAGTCGATAGCTGCCGTCTTCTGCTCCGACAATGACTAGATTTGTCAGGCCTATAAACAGGCCGTTCTCGACCACGCCCGTCAGCGCGTTGATCCAGCGGTCGCAGTCGGTCGCCTGATCGATACCGGATGGGAACGTGCAGTCGATAATGAAATTGCCGTTGTCCGTTTCAAACGGCGCCCCGTCTGTTCCTTTGCGCAGAGCCGGCTGCAGGTCTCTCTCTGTCAGGGCGCGTTGAATAAGAGGCCAGGCGAAGGGGATAACCTCAATGGGGAGAGGAGCCTTTGTGCCCAGGCGTTGGACGAGCTTCGATTCGTCTACGATTATAATTTGCTCTCGGGTTGCTGAGGCGACAATTTTTTCGCGTAGGAGTGCACCACCCAATCCCTTGATGAGGTTGAGTTGGGGGTCGACCTCGTCCGCTCCATCGATGGTTAGGTCGACGACCGGGTGCGCTTCTAACGTGGCGACGCGTATGCCGAGTGATTCGGCCAGATTGGTCGAAGCAATAGAGGTCGATACGGCCGTGATTTGCAGGCCTTCTGCTGCGCGTTTTCCCAGGGCGCGTATGGCAAATTTAGCCGTTGAGCCCGTTCCGAGACCAACAATCATACCGTCCTGAGCGAATTCGGCAGCCCGGTTTCCTGCCACTTCTTTGGCGTTCATTGAGCATCCTTCTGTAGTCGCATGACATAGTGAATCTGGCGGGCGACCTCTTCGAAGCCTACGTCTGGATAGAGATGAGATCCTACGGGGTTCTGGGCCAGCGTCTCAATCTTGGCGCACTCCATGCCCTCACTGCGCATAAAATCGATTGCGTGTTCCAGAAGATGGCGGCCAATACCCCTGCCTTGCAGATCGGGATCTACCGCAATATTTGGAATGCCGCCGATCTTACTCTCGCGATCGATTCGAGTCGTCACGTAGCCTCCCACGCGGCCGTTTTCTTCCCAAACAAAAACGCCTCGTGCTCGCTCTCCGGACACGTCATCATCGATGTGGCGGAGCTTGCGCCAGCGCCAATCGCGGTCGCCCACGCAGCCAAATCGCTCTTCGATATTGCGATCTATAGAGACGCCGTCAAAGCATATGGCTGTGATTTCTTTGATCTGTTTTAGGTCTTTTCCTTCGTACGGTCTAATCATAACGATGGATAATATGGCCTATGCACCTGCTGTCAGCAAGCGCGTTGGGAAGGCGCTTGTCGCGTCTCTAGGGTGGATGCCTGCCAAAGTGCGTCAACGAGAAATTTTGTGCCCCAGTTTAGTATGGCATGCGGGACGTAGGCACCCCTGATGGGATATGAAGATGGCAAGCCGCCGCGAATGCCAGGGTGGCGACGATCCATTGGATGATGGGTTTTAAGGCGATCAATTAGGGTGCGTGCCGCACGCGCCATCGAGTCTTCAGTGTCAGCTGATAGGGCCAGAAGAACGAGAGCTAGCTGGGCATTTCCGGTAAGGCACATATGCGAAGCGCGCGCCTGCCACCCGCTATCCAACGCGCCGGCTAAGTAGCCCGTTTGGCCGACCGTAGGATGGCGTTCTATAATCTCGTTAATCGACTGCTGTACGGCCTGTTTGGCGTGCGTTCCCGATGGACCCAAGAGGCGGGCACATTCTAGAAGGCCGCGCAGGGTGTAGGAGATGGTGTGGGTGATGGGAACCTCGTCTGGGACAAGTGCCATATGCGGAAAAAAGCCGTTGTCTAACTGCTGTGGCAAGAGCCACTCGATAAAGGCGAGCGCACTCTTCCGATAGCGCTCGTCTCTGCTGAGGTCAAAGACTTCCAGTAGCGGCCATGCAACGCGACTGTGATAGGCGCGGGGGGCCTCCAGGTAGGTTGACCGGACCCATTTGCCATCTGGGTCCTGCGCGTCTACCAACCAATCGGCGGCTCGCATGGCTGCGGATAGATAGCGTTCGTCGTTCGTGTGTCGGAAGAGCGAGGTCCATCCCAAGATAACTTGGCCCGTGTTGAACACGATGGGATAGGTGTTGAGGCCAATACCGCCGCGCACGGCTCCCGAGGGCAACTGTACGTCTATTTCCCAGTTCCCCATGCGGCAGGCCCTGTCTTCAAGGGAAGGTTCCAAACTCCGGCAGGCCAAGAAGGTGGGTATGATATAGCCCGTTGTTTCTGGGTAGGCGGGCATCCACCCGCGGCGTAAAAAGTAGCCGGCAGAGACGCCCTGTCCGCCACAGGCATCGTGTGCTCGGCAAAGCCAGGTCAAAGCGGCTTGTAGGTGGTCTCGATCTGAGTGCGAAGAGAATGGTTTACTCTGTTGGACAAGCGTACTCCAGTGGCCGGGGTGGCTCACTAGGTGGAGTTGCTCATAGAGGGAGACGGCAAATTGCTTGGCTGTACGGGCCATGTCAAACTGACTGTTGCGCGGGTGAATGCTCTTTGCAAGGAAAGAGATAACATAATATTTTTCAGTGTATTATGATAGACTATTCATCCACGCGATGGATCTCATGGTAAAAGAGTTAGTGCGTCGGGCCTTGCCAACAACCGCGTATGGAATGGGCCGGCGTCTGGTCAAACGTGTGCGCCACAGGGAGAGTTTGGAGCCGATTGAGGAGGAAGCCCTCGCGGGGATTGTACGCGATGAGCTGGGTCTGAGAGAGGGCGACCTTGCTATAGTGCATTCTTCGGTTGATGCTTTAGGATTGGGGTTTCCCTTTACGCGCCTCCTGCCGCTGCTTCGTCGCATCGTTGGCTCTGAGGGTACGCTACTCTTTCCTGCAACTCATTTATTAGAGCGTCCAGAGCGATGGTTTGAGCGAGATGAGGTATTTGACGTTCGACGAACGCCTACGGCGATGGGGTTGTTGTCCGAGATGGCGCGGCGTCAGTCCGACGCTGCGCGCAGCCTGCATCCGACGCATTCAGTTGTGGCAGTCGGACCTCTTGCCGGAGAATTGGTCGCAACGCATCACTGTGATCCCTATCCTTGCGGCCAGAAGAGCCCGTACTCTCAGGTAGCAGAGCGCGGCGGGTTGATCCTTGGTCTCGGCGTGGATGTGGACGTGCTGACGTCTGTTCACTGCGTCGAAGAGATGGGACGGGTGGCCTTCCCCGTGGACACGCACCGCGAGCGGTTCTATGAAGGACGCGTGCGCTCGGAGACGGGGCAGGAGCACACTGTTTCGACGCTAGTTGCTCACCCGCGTATTCGCTGGCGATCAATGCGCCCTTTTTTTAAACGACACATTAGCGATTCAGTGTGTCATCGCTTGGAGGTCGGGGGACGATCGTTCTATCGGGCAGATGCAACGGCGCTTTTAGAACGGATGGAGAGGCTTGCAGAGCGTGGTGTTACAATTTATCGAAATTGCATATACAGAGGTCATTTTCTGGAGCCACTGCTCAGCAGATGGGCAGAGAAACTGGAGGAGAGATAAGGGTGGAAACTTCTTTAGTAGAGCGGATCGTAGCCGAAGCGGTTGCAGATCTCAATTTACAGCGTAGCGCCGAAGACCAAATTGGAAAAGATCCCCATGCCCTGCTCTTTGGGCCGGGTGGATCGCTCGATTCTCTTGGCTTAGTACAGCTGATAGCTGAAGTGGAAAATGGAGTAGAGGATGCGAGTGGCCAGCGCGTTAATTTGGCCGATGAAGCGCTATTGGAATCCGAGGAAAATCCGTTCAAGAGCATTGCATTTCTGTGCGCCTATCTAGTGCGATTGGTATGAGGGATACGTGATGACGACATCGTGCCTGCTCGTTTCCGATGCAAATATAGCTCCGCTTGCGGGGTATTTGCGCAACGACACGGAGAGCCCACAGGTGCAAGTGATCGAAGCACCTTACGGGATTGTCGAACCCGTTTTTCTTTCAGAGCACGAGGTTTGGTCGGGCGTGGAGGGAGATACCGCCGCGCTTGTTTGGACGCGCCCACATTCGGCTGTTCCAGCGCTTGCTCAACTCGAATTCGGCCGCGCCGTTTCCAGGGAAGAGATAGCTTCTGGGGTAGATCGCTTTGTCGAACTATTGCTCGCCAAGAAAGACCGGCTGGGCGCCCTGTTATTGCCTCTGTGGACCCTGCCACCGACGGCTAGAAATCGGGGTGCTGGCGATTTGAAAAGGGGCGGCTGTCAGTGGGCCGTCCAGCAAATGAACGCCCGCTTGGTCTTGCTGGCTGAGGATAGCGCCCTGATTCACCTACTCGATACGCACTCTATGTTGGCTAGCTGTGCGGAGCGCGTCTACGACGCTAAGCTGTGGCATATGGGGAAGATTCCCTTTGCCAATTCCGTGTTTCGGCGAGCGGTCGGCGAGGTCAAGGCTGTCCTTCGAGCGCTGACGGGGCGGGCAAAGAAGCTTATTGTTCTCGATCTGGATGATACGCTGTGGGGGGGGAGCGTGGGCGAAGTGGGATGGGAACAGATCCGATTGGGAGGGCACGACTACGTCGGCGAGGCCTTTGTCGTCTTTCAACAGGCTCTCAAGGGACTCTCCTCGCGCGGAATTATTCTGGCCCTGGCAAGCCGCAACGAAGAGAGGCTGGCCCTAGAGGCGATTGATTCCCATCCGGATATGGTGCTGCGTCGAGATGACTTTGTCGCGTGGCAGATCCACTGGGGAGACAAAGCGACTAGCGTAGCGTCCCTGGCATCTGAGTTGAATATCGGTCTGAGCGAGGTCGTTTTTATCGACGACCACCCGGCCGAGCGAGCGCGGGTTCGCGAAGCGCTGCCCGAGGTGATGGTTCCAGAATGGCCTGAAGACCCAGCGCTCTATTCGGATGCGCTGGCAGAGTTACGCGCTTTTGATGCACTAGAGCTAAGTGGAGAAGACGGCAGACGGGGGGCACTCTACGCAGAGGAGCGGAAGCGCAGCGCCTCCCTGCGAGAGGTCGAGTCTCTGGAGGTTTGGCTGGAAAGCTTAGAGCTTGTCGTAACGGCAAAAAAGCTGATGAGCGACGATATTGGACGAGCCGCTCAGCTGCTCAACAAGACCAACCAAATGAATCTTCGCACGCGTAGGATGACTGGAGACCAGCTCGCATCTTGGGCCGAGGGCGAGGATCGCGAAGTGTGGACCGTTCGCGTGGCCGACCGCTTTGGCGATGCCGGGCTGTGCGGTTTGCTGGGCTTGAAGGGACGAGAGGGAAGGGGCGATGTGACAGACTACGTCTTGAGCTGTCGCGTGATGGGACGAGGTGTTGAAGAGTCTTTACTATATGTGGCCACCGCGCGCGCGCAGGCCAACGGCTGGTCTTCGCTTCAGGTCGAAATCCTTCCCACAGAAAAGAATAAGCCGTGTCGGGCTGTGCTCGAACGCCTGTTAGCCGAACGTAAACGGGGGGAAAATAGCTGGGATCTCGAGGGTGTGTTTCCCCTGCCCCAACACGTGGATATGCGCATGTGAAAACGGTTGCTCACTGTATTTCACCCTATTTGCAAACGGCGGGTCCTTGGGTGTATGAACAGGTTTGTCGAGCTCGCTGCTACCGACCAATCGTCCTGACGCAGGGCGCGATTAACCTAGATGCGTACCCAGTTGACACCCTGTATAGCGCCGAGGCATTCCCACCCCTTGCGTGCTGGACCAACCGGTTATGGCGTCGCGTGCAAAACGAGTATCTCTTTTACGAAAATATAATACGGGATGAGAGAGTCGATCTGCTGCACGCGCATTTTGGCTACGAGGGCTGTCGTCTTTTGCGCGCACAGCGTCGAACCGAACGGCCTTTGTTGACGACCTTTTACGGTGCCGATGCAACGGAATACCCCCGATACCCAAGATGGATGCGCCAATACGAGATCCTTTTTGAACGCGGGGCCCTGTTTTTGGCCGAAGGAGGCGCCATGGCCGAACGGCTCGTTGCGCTGGGATGTCCTGCGGATCGAGTGCGCGTTTGGCATCTTGGTGTGGACGTCGAGCGGATCGCCTTTGTCCAACGCCAGAAAGGCGCGAAGGTGCGTTTCTTGATCTGCGCAGGTTTCAAAGAAAAAAAAGGTATTCCCTACGCGCTGCGCGGTTTGGCGTTGGCCCACAGGCAGCAACCCTTTGAGTACCAGCTAACGCTGATTGGAGACGGGGAAGATAGGGCTGACATTGAGCGCGAGGTAGATGCACTTGGCCTGAGACCGCACACCGTTTTTCGCGGTATGCTGCCCTATGCGAAGGTCGTAGATGAGCTGTCCGAGCACGACATTCTCTTTCAAACCAGCGTGACGGCGGCCAACGGCGACGGCGAGGGAGGGGCTCCGGTTATTCTACTGGACGCGCAGGCTTCTGGTATGCCGGTTGTCGCATCAACCCATGCGGATATACCCGAATATGTGCGCGATGGAGAGAGCGGTTTTCTCGCCGAGGAGAAGGACGTGGAGGGAATTGCAGAGCGGATTCTCTACCTGGCGACGCGAGCCGACGAATGGTCGCGCATGGGACTGGCCGGTCGACAGCACATCGAAGTCTCGTATAGCGCTGAGTGCCAGGCGCGGGCGTTGGAGTCGATTTACGACGAAGTGCTGTAAATCGAGCCGGGGATCAGTGTGTATGGAATGCGCCTGCTTACTCTTCCGCAAGCCAGTAGCGCTGGTATTCCTCAAGGTAGGTCAGCGTATCGAGGCCCTGCATTCGGTCTAAGAAGAGAATTCCGTCTAAATGGTCGACTTCGTGCTGTAGAACGCGGGCAAATAAATCGCGCGCACTGAATTCAACGGATGCGCCTAGTCTATCATACCCGCGGACGGTTACTTCTACCGAGCGCGGCACGACACCGCGCACTTCTGGGATACTCAGGCAGCCCTCCCATCCAGATGCGCTTTCCTCCGACATGGCGATGAATTGCGGATTAAACAGGACGGTAAGAGGGATACCCTCGCCTTCATCTTCTGTCGTGTCAGGGTCGCCTACGACGACTAAGCGAATGCTTTTATGTATCTGCGGTGCGGCCAGGCCAATGCCCTCGTAGTCGGTCATGGTTTCAATCATGTCATCAACGAGGCGCTGTACGTCGGGATGGTCTATTTGAGCCGGATTGACTTCGGTCGCCTGCTTTCGCAATACGGGGTGTCCCATGCGCGCAACGCGGAGAATGGACATGTAGCATACTCCCTGTGATTATTGATGAGTCTTTTAAGAACTGGGGCAGGGCTGCCGTTGTCAAACGGCCTAGCGTACACTGAGTTGGCGCAGCCGGCGGCGGAGGCGCTCAGCCCGTTTGGGGTCTATATATGCCAGTGCGTTCTGCCGTTTTTCGGCTTTGAAGTAGCGTAGCGTTTGGGCAGCCATCTCATCATCAAGAGACCGAATTTCTTGAGCGATGGTGGCAGGAGGCTGTTGGGCTAAGACTTCTGCCAGAGAGCGAAGCATGGCGTCTCGGTCTTTTTTTAGCACTTCGATTTCGCGGCGCAGTTCGCCCTTTAAGGTGGAAAACTCTCGTAGTGTCGCGGGGTCTGTTTTGAGGTCCTCTGTGGTAGGATTGGGGTTAGGTTGGGCCCGTTGGATGCTGTCTGTAGCATTGGTTGCAACTTGTTCGGTAGCAAGAGAAGGGGGCGGCGAGCTCTGCGCACGATCGGGCTTAGAATGGACAGTTGACTTGGGGCGAGCGACAGGAGCAGTGCGATGTGCCGAATTCTCCCGTTCAGATACGACGATGCTTCTGTTTGAGGTATGCGGTATTTTATCAGAGCTTCCATTCCCTACAATGCTCATCATAATACCCAGTATGAGCACAAAAGAGAGGCTCGTGCCGCCGATTAAGAGTAGTAGAATCTTGGTATTCATGCTCGGGAAAATATTGGTTAGTCTGTTCGGAATTTAAGCTGATCAAAGCTGCAGGTCTATATCGGGCTTGTATCTTGTTTAAGATATCGAATGGCAACCTAGGCAAAGGTAAAGCAAAGAATAAGCCAGTCGATGCGTCCTATGGGGATCCTTCGGTTGAGAGAGACGTCGAGCGGCAGCAGCGAAACCCTATTAGATCTAGGTGGTATTCAGCGTCGAGATATCGGCCGTAGCGGACCTCTGTTCGCGCCATATTTGCGCTGTGGAAGTACGAACCTCCGCGCACAATGCGCCAGCCCTTTTCCTCGTCATACCAAGTTGATGTCCATTCCCAAACGTTGCCAATCATATCTTGCAGTCCGTAGTCGTTACTGCACTGGGCGAAGGATCCGCTCGGCGCTAGTTCACGACCGCCTACCCAAGCGCCGTTTCGCAGCAGCGGCGTATTACAACGGCCTGATTCAAAGCGTTCCCCGTATCCGTAGAGATGGTTTTGGGTACCGGTTGCAGCTCGCTGCCATTCCTGTTCGGTGCACAGACGCTTTTTCCGTTCTGCGCACAGCTTTTCCGCTTCTCCATAGGTCACGTTTACTCTGGGGTAGGATCCGGACGCGTTGGGATATTCATACACGTCGATAAAGAATTGATTGATTTGAACCATTGGATCATCGGCTGGTAGAGCAGTGCCTCCATCCTCGGCTGAAGCTGGGAGCACTGTGGCTGCAACAAGCACTAGATAAATGATTACTGCTACGATAGTCTGTCTCATAGTATGACCTCGCCACGTAGCGGGGGTAAAAGGCGGTAAATTCTGCGTATTAGCGAAGGGGCCACGGCCCTAAGGAGCAAAGTTCACTACGCCAAAGCGGGCGGGATGGTGAAACCCACGTTGAAACGTCTCGCTCCACGTA
>MDTD01138030.1_pt1 | contig 11716 bp, 12 predicted proteins | sample 811221 | NCBI WGS metagenome assembly MDTD01 (sample SAMN05326646, study PRJNA326480) | marine metagenome | isolation source: seawater | place: Pacific Ocean: South West | collected 2011
AACCCTAACCGAAATGGTCGAAGTAGCCCAAGAGGGTGAAGTAATCACATGGACATGGGTTCAAGAACCACGCCCCCAGTCACCCTGGGACTCCCCTCACGCACTAGCAATGATCAAACTAGACGGCGCCGACACTCCGCTATTACACGCAGTTCTTGCTGATGGGCCTGAAGCGCTAGAAGCTGGAATGAAGGTTCGTATCAAATGGAGAGAAGTCACCGAAGGCCACATAAAGGACATTGAAGGCTTTATACCTATTAAGGAGAATAATGGCTGAGGTCAGCGTACCGTCATCGCTTGATGGGGTAGAGCCAGTTCAGTCTGTTCGAACCCCAATACGCTTGGAATATACGTTTACGCCCGGCGTGGCAGCCCAAACATATTTGCGAGAATTCGCTAACAAAAAAATTCTCGGTGTTGTTTCACCAGTCGACGGCGCAGTCCTTGTTCCCCCAAGAGGGGCCGACTCTCGTCATGGTGCGCTTTGTGACGAGTTTATAGAAATGCCGCACACAGGCCACATAGGGTCATTTTGTGTCACAAACGTTCCCATTCCAGGAAGAGAGCTCGAGCTACCGTATATTTCAGCGTGGATATTTCTAGATGGAGCAGACATCGGGTTTCTAAACCTTGTTGCTGAATGCCCACCTGAAGAATGCAGAATCGGGATGAGAGTTGAAGCAGTTTGGAAACCGGATGAAGAGATAGGGATGACAGCCGAAAATATCCTGTATTGGAAGCCAACCGGTGAACCAGATATACCATTTGAGGCTGCAGGAGTTAGAGGTTGGCATGTGAGGAAACAAGGTGAAGCAAATGCGTAAAGTCGCTGTTGTTGCTGCCGCCAGCCGCCAAGAAGAAAACATGCTAGACAATGAAGTCGAAATGATGGTCCCACTTATTAGCGAGGTACGAACGAAAACAGGACTCGACCAAACCGATATCGGCTTTACCTGCTCAGGAAGTTCAGATTTTCTTGCCGGTCAGGCGTTTTCCTTTGTGATGACCCTTGATGCAGTCGGTCCTGTTCCCCCGATTGCTGAAAGCCATGTAGAAATGGATGGGGCATGGGCGCTCTATGAAACATGGGTCAAATTCCAGATGGGTGTTATCGATACCGCACTCGTGTACTCCTATGGGAAACCCTCACCCGGATCGCTGCAAGACGTCCTATCCACGCAGCTTGACCCATACTATGTAGCCCCTCTCTGGCCAGACGCACACTCAGTAGCAGCATTACAGGCACGATTATTACTGGAACAAGGGACCATCACGCCAGACGAACTTGCAGACTGTGCCATACGGACAGGAACAGTCGAGAATAGAGAAGACTACTTTTCGCAGCCACTTATTGCTGACCCTCTTCGAGAAGCAGATTGTCCAACATACGCCGATGGGGGCGTAGCGCTTATCCTTGCCTCTGAAGGAAAAGCAGACGAACTCTGCAACCGACCGGCATGGATCACTGGAATCGACCATCGTATCGACGCGCACCACTTCGGCGCAAGAGACTTCACTACGGTTCCTTCAGTTCGGCTTGCCGCCCAGAACGCAGGCCTACACGATGGCCCTATTGATTCCACTGAACTACATGCTGCGTATACAACCCATGATCTTTTGCTAAGAAAAGAAATGGGATTAGATATACCCGAAGTCCCTCAACGGTCGTACCCTATCCAAGCTGACACGCTTATGGCTTCCGGGCTCTTACGAATAGCCGAAGCGGCAAGATCTATTTGGGATGGCAGCGCAAACAGGGTCCTAGCGCATGCTACAGCTGGACCTATATTGCAACAGAATCTAGTTTGCGTTCTCGAAGGAGAACAGGGCTAATGGGCGCCGGAGGAGAAACCGCAGCAGTTATAGGTGTTGGGATGACAAATTTCTCAGCAACCCGAGGAGACGTTTCTATGCCGGGACTTGTTAGAGAAGCAGCGCTTAGAGCCTTAGAAGATGCCGGAATGAGATGGGACGACATCGATGCCGTAGTCATGGGGAAAGCCCCAGACTTCTTTGAAGGCGTAATGATGCCAGAAATCTTTTTAGCGGAAGCCTTAGGATGTGTTGGGAAACCAATATTGCGCGTTCACACGGCTGGGTCTGTTGGAGGATCAACAGCTCTCGTCGCCGCATCATTAGTTCATTCCGGAGTTCATAAAAAAGTGCTGACGGTAGCATGGGAAAAACAAAGTGAATCAAATGCAATGTGGGCGTTAAGCCTCAAGCAGCCTTTTCAAGTATCAATCAATGCTGGGGCAGGTGGATACTTTTCACCCATTATCCGCCAATATATGGAAGAGTCCAATGCCCCAGAACTCATCGGATGCATGGTCGCGTTTAAAGATCGACAGCATGCCCTTTTAAACCCCTATGCCCACTTGCATCAAACAGATTTAACGTTCGATCAAGTTGTGGAATCACCGATGCTGTGGGAGCCAATACGTTATTCCGAAACCTGCCCATCGTCTGATGGCGCAGCTGCGATGGTCATTGCTCATGAATCTATAGCTGATCATTCACCAAATCCTGCGTGGATACATGGTGGAGCGATGAGGAGCGAAGCGAATAATTTTCCCGGCCGAGACGAAGTCAACCCGCAGGCTAGCCGAGAATGCGCCGCTGACTTGTGGGAGCAGGCAGGGATAACCAATCCGAGGGAAGAAATCGATGTGGCAGAACTTTACGTTCCTTTCAGCTGGTACGAACCAATGTGGCTAGAGAGCTTAGGATTTTGTGACAGGGGAGACGGATGGAAAATGGTCGAATCCGGTGCAACTCATATCGACGGTGGTGACCTCCCAGTCAATTGCTCCGGAGGCGTACTATCCTCAAACCCAATCGGAGCCTCAGGAATGATTCGATTCGCCGAAGCAGCACTTCAAGTTCGAGGGATGGCAGGGGACCATCAAGTCAAAGATGCCCAAAAAGCAGTCGGCCATGCCTATGGCGGAGGTGCCCAATATTTCGCCATGTGGGTTGTAGGAGCTGATAAACCCACCAACTAGCTGATGTAGACTAGAAAAGTGGCAAAAGTAAAGCGTCGATTAAAGTTCACAATTTCATTCGTGCTAATTGGTTTCTTCATGATAGCTGGAACCATTGCTTCGTGTTCAGGAAGCTCAAACGGAGATATCGAAGCTTATTGTTCGCTTGTCGAAGAGAATTTCGAAATTGGTTTGGCTAACAGCGGGATAGAACAAGACGACTTAGAAGCCCTACTTACAGTCTCTCCCGTTGAAATAGCAAGCGTAGTAGAGAAGCTCAGAAACACTCTCGCAGACATTGCAGAAATCGATGAATTGGACCAGTTATTTGCCGCGACTTTTGACCCTGATGCGCTAGTGGCACAGCAGAAATTTGAAATCTTTAATGCCGATGAATGCGGTATAAGCATCGAAGCTATAGCGGCTGCACTAAAAGCTAACCAGAAACTAGTCGAGGATGAACTTTTGGTCTTTCTCGAAGGCAATGAAGTTTTTTCTTCATGGATCAACGATGTCAGCATCTCAATGTCATTTGATGGGGTCAAAGTTCTCGGGGTCCAAATAACTTTCTTAACTCCTTCAGATCCTAATCAAGGATTGAATGTCTGCCATGCTGTCAGCCTTTGGATGTATGCACTAAAAGAAGCAGAAGGAGAGATCCTAGTTTTTGATGATTCTCGTGAGATTGTTCGCAGAAACGCTTCAGACACCAAATGTGTCGAAGTTTGAGCGTACCTACCATCTGGCTGTAAGAATGGGCTATCCTGATGGCAATCCAAGATTTAGGAGGAATTATGGGATTTCGAGTCGAAGTAGACTATGACCTATGTGAAAGCAACGCTATCTGTATGCAAGTTGCCCCTGAAGTATTTGAAGTTCGTGATGACGATTTTCTATATCTCCTTACAGAGGAGCCAGGCGAAGAACTACGCGCAAAGGTCGAGGAATCAGCCCAGCGCTGTCCAAAACAAGCCATTGCAATATCTGAGGGCTGACAACTGAAAAATATCGTAATTGCCGGTGCTTCACTCGCGGGGCTTCGAGCAGCAGAGGAATTAAGAGCACAGGGATACGATGGATCAATCCATCTAATCGGGGATGAACCCCACCTTCCTTATGACCGGCCACCCCTTTCAAAGCAAGTGCTTGCTGGCGACTGGGAGCCCGAACGCGTTTCTCTAATTAATCCAGAGCGACATGAAAGTCTCAACTTTGAATGGCACCTTGGACAAACAGCGGTTCAATTAAATCTGGACAACAAAACTGTATCTCTCAGCTCAGGCGCCGATCTTAAATATGACGGGCTGATTATCGCAACCGGAGCTCGCTGTAGAACCCTCCCAGGGGCAGAAAACCTCGAGGGCGTGTATACGCTCCGTGGTTTAGATGATGCTCTGGCTATTCGAGATGCGTTTGAATCAAAACCCAATCGGGTCGTTGTTGTTGGCGCCGGTTTTATTGGAGCAGAGGTTGCGGCAACTGCTCGAAATCGGGGCTTAGAAGTCTCAATGATTGAAGTGGCACCCGTTCCGTTTGAGCGGGTCCTAGGAGCAGAGATGGGAGAAGTTCTTGCAGATGTCCATCGGGACCATGGGGTAGAGGTGATTACTGGAGTCGGAGTTGATTCTCTTAAAGGTAATTCGAAAGTCGACAAAGTTGTTCTATCGGACGGAAGAGAAATCGAAGCTAATGTTGTGGTTATTGGAATCGGCGTTATCCCAAACACCGAATGGCTTGACGGAAGCGGTTTAGAAATCGACAATGGTGTTGTTTGCGACGAGACATGTTTGGCTGCACCAAATGTAGTTGCAGCAGGCGATGTCGCTCGCTGGCCAAATAGACTTTTCGACGAAGTAATGCGTGTAGAGCATTGGGACAATGCTGTTGAACAGGGCATGTATGCTGCGCGACGGCTTTTAGCAGGGGAGAGCCGGATTGACCCATATACGCCCACTCCATGGTTTTGGACCGATCAATTTGATAGAAAAATCCAGCTAGCTGGCCGGACACGCCCAGATGATGAAATAAAAATAATCACTGGATCTGTTGAAGAACGACGGTTTGCAACCATTTACGGCCGAGAAGATCGTTTAGTGGGTATTCTCGGCTTCAATCGTCCCAGGCATGTGATGCAATACAAGCAGATGATCACCGATCGTGTCAGTTGGATTGACGCAATTGCGTACGCTGAAGAACAAGCAAGTTAGAAGTAGAGGCCAAGCCTTTGGAGGCTAATTTGAGTAACTCAGGTTCCTCGTATGACATTGTTGGAATTGGAAATGCAATTGTAGATATCATCAGTCATGAAGCTGAAGACTTCTTATCACGTCACCATCTCGTAAAGAATTCGATGTCCTTAGTCGATGAAGAGACAGCTTTGGCTATCTACAAGGAAATGCACCCTGCTGTACAAGCCTCTGGGGGGTCAGCTGCGAATACCATGGCCGGTATCGCTCTCCTCGGAGCCTCACCCGGGTACATAGGGAAAGTAAAAGACGATGAATTAGGAAATTTTTTTGTCCATGACATTGAAGCTATCGGTGTTAATCACCTTGTCACGCCAACATCCTCTGGTCTTCCAACAGCCCGCTCAATGGTCCTAGTGACACCAGATGGTTCAAGAACAATGAACACCTATTTAGGGGCTAGCAGCACGTTATATGCAGAAGAGATTAACCACGAGGCAGTTGCATCTGCAGATTTTCTCTATTGTGAGGGTTACATATGGGATGTCGAAACGACTAAGAAAGCTATTCGATTAGCTATATCTATAGCAAAAGAGGCAGGTAATAAAGTATCATTCACCCTCTCAGACACTTTCTGTGTCGAGCGACATCATCAAGAGTGGTTAGAACTTATCGCTGGGCCGGTAGATGTTCTTTTCGGTAATGAGGCGGAATTTCTGGCACTAAGTGGCTGCCCTACATTAGAAGGAGCCATTGACTGGATAAGAGGACAGGTCGAAATAGCATGCATTACCGAGGCCCATAATGGCTCGACAATAGTGACAACAGAACACACTATCGGGATAGACGCCTATAAAGTCGATAAAGTAGTCGATTCCACTGGTGCAGGAGATCTATATGCATCAGGGTTTTTATACGGCCTTATAAAGGAACTTGATCTGAAAATATGCGGGGAAATCGGTTCTCTCGCCGCAGCAGAAGTTATTTCACATACTGGTGCTCGCCCACAGGCTTCACTTCAAGAAATTGTTTCATCTGAACTGCAAATCTGAAAAAATTAAACTATGGGATCAAGCAAAGACAGTGACCTAATCGCCCAAGCTCAGGAATGGATTGATCATGATCCAGATCTAGAGACCCGCTCGGAATTACTGGGACTACTTAAAGCCAATAACACAGAAGAGTTGGATGACCGGTTTTCACGTCGTCTAACCTTTGGAACGGCAGGTATTCGAGGTACGCAAGGCGGCGGCCCCAATCGCATGAACCGTCTCACACTTCGAAAAGTAGCTGTCGGGATTTCTCAATATTTAAGGCCGGAATCTTCAGTCGTCATCGGGTATGACGCTAGAAAAAATAGCGAGGTATTCGCGACTGATATGTCTGAGGTCTTCTCCCACTATGGAATACACTCCTTCATCTTCACAAAGGTAGTACCTACCCCAGCTCTCTCTTTCGCTGTCCGCCAAAAATCTGCAGATATGGGAATCATGATTACTGCATCACACAACCCAGCTACCGATAATGGCTGCAAAGTCTTTCTCGCTGACGGAGCACAATTGCGTTCTCCCATGGACGACATCATTGACCGGCAGATCGAATTATCTCAGCTTCCACCTAAAGAGATCATCAAAGGACCAGGGGTAATAGAGGAAATCGGAGACAAAATATGGATCGAGTATTGCGAGACTGTCGCAAATACGGTCAAAGAGTTATCCGGATCCTTGGCTATAGCGTATACGCCTCTCCACGGAGTCAGTTGGGAAACAGTAGAGCAGGTATTTAGGTTAAAAGGAATCACAAACCTCATCACAGTCCCATCCCAAGTCCAGCCAGACTCTTCTTTCCCCTCGACACCTTTCCCAAACCCTGAAGAAGCTGGAGTATTGGATGGATTGTTCAACGTAGCACAAAGTTCAAAAGCTGATATAGCTCTGGCAAACGATCCAGATGGAGATCGCTTAGCCATCGGGGTTCCGCAATCTAACGGCGAATGGAGGGCACTCTCTGGAAATGAAATTGGGGCTCTTCTTTGTAATAGGATGCTGCAAGTAACATCTGGTCAAAACCGGAAAGTCGTCTCTTCTATCGTTTCATCCTCTCTTATTGAAAAAATAGCTGAAGAAGCGGGGGTAGAACATGCTCAAACACTCACAGGATTCAAATGGATCATTTCTGAAGCGTATAGAGACCCTAAGATGAATACTGTTTTTTCTTACGAAGAAGCTTTAGGCTACGCAGTTTGTAGCTCAGTTCGCGATAAGGACGGGATTTCTGCTGCTCTCAGGTTTGTCGAAATGGCTGAATATCTTAAAAAGAAGAACCTTACAGTAATCGACCAACTTAACAATCTCTATCTCAAACACGGCCTTCATGTTTCCAGATCGCAAGCAATTCGAGTCATTGAGCATGGACAGCTCCCACAGGTCGACTTTCCTTCTGAACTTCTCCGGTATGGCTCCCCTGACATCCTAGGAAGTTTTAAGATCCTCGAATTTGGCGATTATGACGAAGCTGCAATTAACGCAGGGCTTGAGCTCCCTAAATCAAATATGGTTCGTTTGATATTGGAAACCGGAATACGGATCTTCATTCGGCCAAGTGGAACCGAACCCGTAGTGAAGGCGTACCTAGAAAAGGTTGTGGATGTTAAAAGTGTAGATGAGATAGGGAATGAGCAAACACGAACTGGACGCGCTTTCGACAGTATCTTAGAAGATCTTAAGGAATATCTCATGCAAATCCTTGTTCCAGATCAATCAACTCCAAATTGACGGTCTCCGGCGTCTCCTAATCCTGGATATATAAAACCAACATCGTTTAAGCGCTCGTCTACTCCTGCTGTAACTACTTTTGAACATAAACTAGATTTCTCTATTGCATCGATTCCCTCCGGAGAACAAAGGACAGTCACAATAACTATTTCACCTGCGCCGGCGTTGGCAGCTAATTGCATGGATTGTTTTGCCGACCCTCCGGTAGCTAAGGCAGGATCTAGAAGTACGACTCTTGTGCCATCAAGACCGTTAGGAATCGTGTTCAAATAGATTTCTGGAAGTAGTGTTTTCTCATCGCGTTTTGCGCCTACAAACCCAACTGTTGCATCTGGAAACATCAGCAAACCAGCGTTCAACATACCGAGGCCAGCTCGAAGAATAGGAACAAACATAGGCTGGTCTGCCACAATAAATGAACTAGTTTGGCCAAGAGGAGTATCGACGAGTATTTGGTCTAGCGAAGAATCTCGGAGTGCCTCGTAAATGAGAAAGACCGAAATCTCATGCAGGTACTGCCGAAATGAAGCGTTCGAGGTTGCATCCAGACGGATATTGGTAAGTTTTTCAGCTACAACTGGATGATCAACTATCAAAACTTCCATTTCTTCACACCTTCCATTCCCAACCAAACATCGTCCAGAAGCTATCTTAGACTTAATGAACTGCGAGCAAGGAGCTTAGTTATTAAGAAACCTTTCGTTCTTGGAGTGGACTTGGACGGCGTGTGCGGCGACCACAATCGCATCTTCCGCGACATTGTGGCAAGCGAACTTTCTGTAGATCCAGAATCACTTCCTTTGGAGAGAAGTTGGGGATTTAAGGAATGGGGGTTAGGTCCAGATGACTTCGAGCGCTTTCATCAACGAGCTGTAGTAGAGCACAGGATGTTTCGCGATATGCCAGTGATTGAAGGTGCTGCAGAAGCTCTCTGGCGGCTTTCGGATCAGGGCGTTTGGATCAGGATTATTAGCCACCGATTGTATGTCAACTGGGGTCATGCGATTGCTGCCGGAGATACAGCTGATTGGTTGGATCGGGCTCAGATTCCCTATCGTGACCTTTGCTTTATAGGGGCAAAATCTGCCCTCCACGCTGACCTCTATATCGATGATGGCCCGCACAATATAGAAGCGTTCCAAGAGGGTGGCCGAGACGTCATCATCTATGATCAGCCATATAATAGGCATCTCCAAGGCAGGCGAGCTCATGATTGGAAAGAAGTAGAGCAGCTTGTTCTTGAGGAGATTGCCCGTCAGAGAGGTGGAGTCGAGTTACAGCTTCCGGGTTTAGATGCTGGAGCCGACAGAATCGAGCGCCGAAAGAAATCTAACTAACTTGTATTAAAGAATCTCGTCAAACCAGTTGCTGCTGAAATCTTTTTGCAATTTCAACAGCGACTTCTGCGTTGTTCTCAAGAAGAGCTAGGTTTGCAGGCACGCTTTCACCATGAGTTTCCCTTGCTACCAATTCAAGAATAAATGGGGTAACTTCGGGGCCGTTGACTTCGGCTTCCTTTGCTTCGACTAATGCACGATCGATAAGGGCCCAGCTCGTCTCTGGGTCGAGTGCGTACCTTTCGGGGATAGGTACACCAACCAAGATTCCCTGAGGAAGTCCTAGAGCAGATGCATTCTCGTAAACGCTTACAACAGTTTCTGGATCTTCAACTGAAGGAATAGGTAGCCTGCTACTTCGAAGGTAGAAGGCTGGAAAGTCTGATGTTTTCCAGCCGAGTACAGGCACTCCTAAGCTCTCCAGCATTTCTAAGGTCCGGGGAATGTCCAAGAAAGCTTTAGCTCCAGCACAGACGCACACAACTTTGTGACGAGCAAGAGCGTATAAGTCAGCGCTTAGATCGCCAGATTCGAGATATCCATGATGTACTCCACCGATTCCTCCTGTGCAGAAAACTTTTATCCCTGCTGCTGCCGATATTGCAAGAGAAGCAGAAACTGTTGTAGCTCCAACGCTTCTATCTTCTGACATAGAAAGAACTAAGTCGCGAGACGCTACTTTCGTCTCACAACTAAGAATCTGCTCCCATTCGGTGCTACTAATCCCCAGTCGCGCTTCTCCGTCTATGACCGCTGTAACCGCTGCCACACCTCCATGATTGTGAATTGTAGAAACACAACGTTGAAGCGCCTCACCATTTGAAGGCTCTGGTAGTCCAAGGGTGCTAAATACCGTTGATTCCAAAGCAACAATAGGCAGCCCATCTGATATGGCATCCGAAACTTCTTCGGAGAGTCGAACTTTTCCCACGTGAACCATACCAGCAGTGTAGATGAGGATTCGCGACGGTGATGAAGTCAGCTCTCAAGAATCAATACTAGAAATGAAGTCGGGTAGCTCTCGTATTGATTCTAAGATTGGGTAGTTGTTCCTGTCGTTTCTTCCTGCGTGCTCAGTTTCATACTGCCAAGTTGTTTCATGGGGTATGTGCACGGCTTGACTTCCGATCTCAAGAACCGGAAGAATATCACTCCGAACACTATTTCCTACCATTAGGAACTCTTTAGGTGTCACACCCATCTTTGTGAGAGTTGCCCTGTAGGTGTTGCTATTTTTTTCTAGCAAGATTTCTATATCTGTTATGTAAGTGGCTAAACCAGAATCAAGAAATTTCTGTTGCTGGTGGAAAGCATCACCTTTTGTAATGACGTATATAGCGAAGTGATTTTGCAAATAGGACAGTACGTCTTCCACGTCAGGAAGCAAATTAACAGGGTGATGCAGAAGTTCTTTCCCCCATTGAATAATCTTCGTAGTGTCACCACTACCTATATTGCCTTGAGTGAGATGATGGGCAGATTCAATCATTGAGAGCGTAAACGATTTCACGCCATAACCAAGTTTAGATAAGTTCCTTTTCTCAGTCTCGTATAGTTCTTTACCGATATCAGCTTCAACGCCATATGATTTGATCAATTGAGTGAACTTTTTCTCTACCTGACTGAAAAATACTTCACTTTCCCATAATGTATCGTCAGCATCAAAGCCGATACTGCTAATTTTGTTCATTACTATTCCCTTTAGCTTGGCTATTGGGAAGGTACCAATTGGATAGCACTGAATTTAAGTCCTCCTTTAGCTGAGAAGAGATAAATGAACTAGATAAAGCATTTCTCATTAGCGTGTACACCGTAGTGATATCCCATCCAAATGTTTCTGAACATATGTGGAGTTCCTTCGAAAGAGAGGTGTTAGACATAAGTCGGTTATCCGTATTCATAGTAGCGCAAAGCCCCAGATCTATAAAACGGCTTATGGGGTGCTTCGGTAAAGAATCGACAGCACCTATGTGAAGATTTGAAGAAGGGCATAGCTCCAATGCTATTTGTTGATCTAGAAAAAATGAAAGAAGCTCACTTTCTCCTATGGCTATAGCTTCAGTACTGGATATTTCTTCTTGTAATCCAAGTCCATGGCCGATTCTAGAAGCGCCGCAATCTTCAACAGCCTCTCGTATGTAATCAACACCTCCTACCTCTCCAGCATGGATTGTCACAGGAAAATCTGAATCTATAGCTAAATTAAAGGCTTCTATGTGGGCAGAAGGAGGATATCCGATTTCCGGTCCGGCAATGTCAAAACCGACAACCCCTCTTGACCGGAAATGTAAAGCATGCATCATCATTTCTTTACTCCGCGCCCTAGATCGAATAGCGCAAATTAACGTATTCACGATGATCCCCTTTCCCTCTGAACCCGACTTGAAGCCCTCTAGGACACTTTCAATAACTTGGGGCACTGTAAGTCCTTTAGA
>MDTD01008328.1_pt1 | contig 11715 bp, 13 predicted proteins | sample 811221 | NCBI WGS metagenome assembly MDTD01 (sample SAMN05326646, study PRJNA326480) | marine metagenome | isolation source: seawater | place: Pacific Ocean: South West | collected 2011
GAATCTTTTTTTTTAGATTGTACACAACTTTATCTAACTTTGTGACAGGATTTTGTCTCATTTTGAGCGAATTAGTAATACTTTTACACAACATACTGCCCACAACTAGGCCATTTGCTGATTTTAATGAATTTATAGTCTTATTAGTAATACCAAAGCCTATTACAAGATTTTTTTTTGGATTGATTTTTTTAATCTTATTGTAATTTTCCAAAATTTTTTTCGGCGATACTTTTAATCTTCCTCCCGTGGTAGACAACATTGAAATATAGTAAATCATATCATGAGAATCTCGTATAATTTTTTTCATTCTTTCTCTTGTAGTTGTAGGTGATAAAAGTTGGATAAAATTAATTGATTTTTTTTTACATTTTTTTGCAAATATTTTATTTTCTGGATAAGGAAGATCAACTATTATTAGACCATCAACCCCTGCTTTTCTACACTTTAACAAAAAATGATTTTCGCCCATCTGAAAAATCAAATTATAATACCCCATCAAAATTATAGGTTTATTAGGTTTATCCTTTTTAAATTTTTTTACTATATTAAATGTTTCTTTAAGAGTTATTCCATTTTCAAGAGCCCTAAAAGAGCTGTTTTGAATTTGACTTCCATCAGCAATAGGGCAGTTGTGCACAAAACCAAGCTCACAAATATCTGCATATTTTGAGATAGCATTCAGTATTTTAAGTGAAATTTTTTTATTATTGTCTCCAGCTACTGTGTAAGTAATTAAAGCAGGTCTCTTTTCTTTCTTGCAAATGTTAAAAGCTAAATTTATTTTTGACTTCATCTTATGTAAGAACCTAATCTATTTTTTATTATATCTTTATCTTTAATTGAGTCACCACAACTATCTACTATAATAATCTCAGAACTTTTTAATTTTGGAGCAATACGAATAGCCTCTGCAAATGCGTGTGAGGGCTCTAAAGATGGAGATATATTTTCTAATTTAGAAACTAACTGAAAAGCTTTTAAAGCGTCTTCGTCATTTGCAGAGGTATACGTTGCTCTTTTTGTATCTTTTAGATAACAATGCAAAGGTGAGATACCAGGATAATCAAGACCAGCTGAAATTGACTCAGTTTCACCTATTTGACCTTCTCTATTTTGAATAACATATTGAGCAGCACCATGTAGAATTCCTATTTTTGATTTATTAGTTAATGGTGCTGCGTGTAATTTACTATTTTTAGGCCCGCCAGCCTCAACACCTATAAACTCCGCATGTGTATCCATAAACTCATTCCAAAACCCCATTGCTGAACTGCCTCCACCAACACAATTAATTAATTTTAGCTTATCAGGAATTTTTCCGAATTCTTCTTTTACCTGTATGAATAGTTCCCTAGAAATTTGAGCTGTACTCCACGCACAAATCTTAACAAAAATATTTGGACCAACAGTAGACCCAACACACATATGCGTTGTATCACAATTAGAAACCCAATATCTCATGCATTCACTTACAGCATCAACTAATGTTTGACTTCCAGTAGTAACTGGAACAATCTCAGCTCCATTTTTTTTCATAGCCAAAACATTAGGTTTTTGTCTTTTTAAGTCTTTAGCTCCCATGAATATTTTACATTTAAGTCCAAATTTTTTAGCTGCCATTGATAACATTTTTCCTGCATAACCCGCACCAGTATCACCAACGATATACTTTTTACCAGATCTCTTAGCAATTAAACAATGAACAGTGGCATTATAAATTTTATGTGCTCCACCATTAGCTTCAGAAACAATTTTAGCATATATTTGCGCTCCACCAAGATAATCTGTCAAATTTTCAAGTTTTATAAATGGTGTCGGAGCACCTACGTAGTTTTTAAAATAATAATCTCTCTCTTTAATAAATTTTTTATCTTTTCTAAGCTTTTTAAAAAGATCTGTTAGGTCATCAATTGGTTTCTTTAATGTTTCTGGAACAAAATTTCCCCCAAATTTTCCTCCATACATAAAATTTTTATCGTGTTGATCTATTAATGGTACACCTTTTCTAATTTTTAAGTTCATTTACTTTTTTAATAAATTTTTTTATTTTTTGATGATCTTTGTATCCTACTTGTCTATCTAATTCTAAGCTACTAGACAAATCACAAAAGTTAACTCCTAATTTGGCAATATTTTCTATGTTTTCTTGAGAGATTGATCCTGCAAGAGCATATTTATTACCAGATGGAAGTTTCGAAATTAAATTTTTAGGAAATTCAATAGACTTTTCCATTCCGGGTGTATCAAAAAGTATAATGTCTGCTTCGTCATACTCCTTATATATTTTGATATCTGACTCTTGTTTTATTTTAATAGCTTTTATAACCTTAATACCCATTTTTTTAATTTCTCCCATTCTCTCTTTTGTTTCAGATCCGTGGAGTTGTATATAATCGAAATTATTTAAAACTACATTCCTAATAAAATCATTATCAGGATTTACTGTTACAGCTACGAAAAATGATTTTTTCTTTTGATAATTTTTTAATATGTTTGTATCTTTTAAATTTAAATTTCTCGGAGATTTTTTATAAAAAACGAAACCTAAAAAATTTACCCCAATATCAATACAAAGTTGGACATCTCTTACAGGGTGTAAACCACATATTTTAACCCTCATCTTATTTTAATTCTTTTATAAGTTTTAGAATATTTAATCTTATATTACCCTTAGTTAGACTTCGACCCATTACAAGTGCGGTAGCTCCATTTTCTAAAGCTTGTTTTGGTGTCATCACTCTTTTTTGATCTCCTTTCATATCATTATGAAATCTTATTCCTGGAGTAATTATTTCTTTCTTAAATACCTTTCTGACTATTTTTATTTCTTTAGGACTACACACAATAGCATCTAATTTAGCTTCAGCAGCTAGCTTAGCTTGATTAAGGATTATTCTTTTTATATCTTTTGTAAAACCAATTTTTTTTAATGATTTATTATCTAATGAAGTAAGTATAGTAACTCCTATTAATTTTGTTGAACCAGAGATCTTTTTTGCCAACTTTATAGCTTCAATTCCAGAACTTATATGTATAGTTACGTAATTAAATCTTAAATCTTTTATAGCTTTTATTGCAGATACGCATGTGTTTGGTATATCTGCCAACTTATAATCTCCAAAAGTAATCTTATTTTTTAGTCCAGATATAAAATGTCTTCCATTTTTAGAGTTTAAAAACTCTAAACCAAATTTGTATCCTATATTTAGTTTCAGATTTTGTGTTTCCTTAATAATCTTTTTTACTTTTTGAATATTTGTTGTGTCACAAGCGATAAAAATTATTGGTTTTTTCATTTATTAATAAATTCTTTTAATTTTTTGCTAGCTTTAAATCTTACCTTATTTTTTTCTGGAACATAAACTAATTTTCCAGTTTTTGGATTTCTTGCAGAGTGCCTTTCTTTTAATTTTCTCAGCATAAAAGTACCAAATTTCCTAAGTTCAATATTCCTTCCGTTACCTAATCCTTCTGTAATACTATTACAAAAAGTTTCAATAACAATTTCTATTTCGGAATTATTAAGTTTTGGATTTTTTTTTTGAGTTTCTTAATTACGTCTTGCCTTGACAATTATTTATCTTTTTTTCCTTTTTTACCAATAGCTTTTTCAAAAATTCCTTTTAAAGTAGCACCAGATTTTGTTGCTCCTTCTCCAAATTTTGCTATTAAAGATTTCTCCTCATCTAATTGAGCAGCTTTTACACTTAATTTTATTCGTCTATTTTTTACATCTAATTCAGTAATTTTCGCATCAAGTGCATTATCCTTACTGAAAACCTCAGGTCTTTGATCAGCAGTCTCCTTAGCAAGATCTGCTTTTCTTATTGTTACAATAAGTTTTTTATCTTTATCAATTGAGACTTTTACGCCGGTTTTTAAAACCTCATGAACTCTAGTTGTAATTATGTCTCCCACTTTTTTCTTATTGTCTTTAAACCAGTCGAGAGGATCTTTTTCTAAAGCTCTTTTTGAAAATTTGATCTTATCATCTTTAATTTCTAATATTTTTACATTTAGTGTATCATTTTTTTTGAATTTTTTTAGATCCTCAATATTTTCTTCATAAGAGATCTCTTTATAATGAAGCATACCTGATAATCCAGTATCTAAAAGTTCTCCGAAAATAGCCTTATCAGTAATATTGTTAATTCTAATTTTAACTTCAGATCCAAGCTTCTCCTTTATCTTATCCCATGGATTTTCTAATATTGCTTTGTAGGATAAAGAAATTCTTTTTGTTTCTTTGTCAATGCTTACAATCTTAAACTTAATACTTTGCGACGCTGACAAGACTTTGCTCGGCTTGATGTTTCTATTAGTCCAATCTAGCTCGGAGTTATGAATTAAGCCTTCTATACCATCCTCAATTTTAACAAAGCAACCATAATCCATAATTTTCGTTACAATACCCTCATATATTTCTCCAACTTTATATTTTTTTTCAATACTTTCGTATGGATCTTCTGTAAGTGCTTTAACTGATGCAGAGACGCGGTTTGTTTTTTCATCGATTTTTGTAATTTTCACTTTCAGTTTTTGACCAATATTAACCAAATCGGATGGTTTTTTTACTCTACCGTGACTAAGATCTGATACGTGAAGAAGAGCATCGACACCATTTATGTCTAAAAATATTCCCCAGTCTGTAGTAGCTTTTACAACTGCATTTTCAACTATATCACCTTCTTTTATATTTTTTAAAGCTTCGCTTATTTCTGCATTTTTGCTTTTTTCAAGAACAGCTCTCCTTGAAACACAAACGTTACCTCTATTTTTATCAATTCTTGTTGCTATTACTTTAACAGGTGTATTCATTAAGTGATCGATTTTTTTAAGTGGTCTTACATCTATTTGTGAAGACGGCATAAAACATGGTAAACCATCAACTGTTGCAATAAATCCTCCTTTGACTTTCCCAGTAATATATCCAGTCATTTCTTCTTGAGTTTCAAAAACCTTCTCCATTTTTTTCCAAGCCTTCATCTTTCTAGCTTTATCTCTAGAAATAATGATTTCTCCTTTAAAGCTCTCTATTCTCTCTAAGTAAACGTCAATTTGAGATCCTATTTTAAGTTTTTTTAATTCATCATCATTTTTGAATTCCTCAATGGGTATCATACCCTCCATTTTTGCTTTACAATCAACAACAATAAAATTTTTTGTAATTTCAGTTACAGTAGCTTTGATAATTTCGTTTTCTTTAAGTTTTCTATCTTTAAAATCTTGGTCTAAGAGGTTTTGAAATTCTTTGTGTAAGGAATTGTTATTTTTAGAAGCTTGTTCAGTTGCCATATTTCTTTATTTTAATTGCTCTTTCAATATGTTTTGACATTTTTGCTATCATTGCTTGTTTATTTAATTTTCCGGTGTCGATAGATACCGAATCTCTGTGTTTAAGTAAAGGGGAGTTTTTTCTTTTTATGTCAGAAATATTTCTTATTCTAAGGGCTTTTTTAACATCTGCTAATTTAATACGAGAATTTCTTTTTTTAAGCTCTTTATACCTTCTCTTTGCAGCTATATTTAGGTTACAAATGAAAAAAAATTTCACATCTGAATTTGGTAAAATCTTTGTAGAAATGTCTCTTCCTTCAATACAACAATTTTTATATTTTTTAGCAAAATCTGTTTGAAATTTTTTCAAAATATTTCTTATTTTACTTTTTTTGGCAATTTTAGCACTATGCTCGGATATTTTTTGAGAGTGAAGACTAATTTTATATAATTTTTTATAATTAAGATTTTTAAACTTTTTTTTTATGAATAAATTTAAATTTTGCGGCTTGTGTTTTAAATATAAATAACTAGCGTATCTGTAAAGCAATCCGGATGAAAGGAATTGAAGTCTATACTTTTTAGATACCATCTTAGCACCAGTTGACTTACCTGTAGCGGCACCTCCATCGCATGAAACTTGTAAAGATTTAATATTTAATTTCAAATTTTGCTCCTAGTGATTTCATAATTCTTAAAAAGGATGGAGATGAGGTATATACGGTGTCAAAATTTTTTATTTCAGCTTTCGCACCAGTTAAGATAGCTAAAATAAATGATGACATACATATTCTATGGTCACCAAGTTTGGGAACAACAATTTTTTTCCTGCTTGCGTTAATTAAACCTTTTCCAAAAATTTTTAACTCATCTTTTTTTGAGGAACTTTTAATACCAATTTGTTTTAAAATTTTTTGCATCTCTTTAATTCTATTACTTTCTTTGTTAGCTAGATCTTTTATTCCTTTAAAAACAGACATACCTTTTGTCAAACCTGCGATGACAAATAAAATTGGATATTCATCGGTGGAACTTACGTAGTACTCTTTTGAAGCTTTTATAGGTTTTATTTTTGAGCTTTTTACTAGTATATCCCCTGTAATTTCATTATTTTCTTTTTTTATATTACTCATCTTTATAGAGGCGCCTTGTTTTTTTAATAGACTAAAAAAACCAGTTCTCGTAGGATTTAGGCCGACATTTTTAATTTTCAAGCTAGAGAAATTATTGAGTATAGTCAAAGCAGTAAAGAAGGCCGCTGAAGACGGATCACCTGGTACATTAACTTTCACAGGATTTAAATTTTTTTTTCCTTTAATTTTTATTATTTTCTTTTTTCCATTTAAAATTCGAAAAGAATCTTTATTAGCTTTCAACATATTTTCAGTATGATCTCGACTTTTATTTTCCTCTAAAATTTCTGTAGAACCGTAAGAATTTAAACCAGCAAAAATTACAGCACTTTTAAGTTGTGCTGACACACCTGCTTTGTATTTTATTCCAATAGGCATTGAAGTTGAAATCATTTTCAGAGGAAAATTATATTTATTTTTTGGAAAAAAAAATGCACCAAACTTTTCCATTAAAAAAATTAATTTTTTCATGCTTCTTTTATTTAAAGAATGATCTCCCCTTAATTTAATATTTAAGTCGGGTGTTGTCGCGAGAATACCAATTAGCAATCTTGCTAAAGTACCTGAATTTCCAAAATTTAACTCTGTATTCTTTTTAGTATGCAGGGACCCAAGGCCTTTACCATAAATAAGGTAATTCTTTGATTTTTTTTTTTCAATTTTTACGCCCAGTTTTTTTAAACATGAAATTGTAGAGTATACGTCTTCAGACTCCAAAACATTATTTGCAAAAGAAATATTATGACTTATTGCTCCAATTAAGAAACTTCTAATTGAAATTGATTTATCCGAGTCCACTTTAATACTTTTTTTAAAAGGAAAAATTTTATTTTTTATGCTTAAGTGAAAATGTTTATTAATGTTAGCCATTAATTCTAAGAAAACTGTGAACCAAAATAATGTTCAATCGCTTTTGTGGATTTTAATAGCTCTCTAGAAGTCCCTTCAGCAATTACTGTATACTCTCCCAATACATAACTTCGATCAGTTATATCAAACAGATTTTTGACATTGTGATCTGTAACTAAAATTGCAGTTCCGCTTGATTGAATTTTTAAGATATATTTTTGTATATCTTGAATTACTAAAGGATCTAATGCTGCTAATGGTTCATCTAGTAAAACAATTTTTGGTTTATTAATCATGACCCTTGCCATCATCAGCCTTCTTATTTCACCTCCGGATAAAACAGATGCGTTTAAAGTTCGAAGATGTTGTAAATTGAATTCATCTAAAAGTTTCTCCGTTATAGCTTTTTGATTCTCGACTCCCTTGATAGAGATTTGGGCGATTCCAAGTATATTATCATAAACAGACATATTAAAAACAGTTCTTTGTTGTGGAAGATAGCCCAAACCCTCTTTAGATCTAAGATGTATTGGTATCTGTTCAATTGATTTATTGTTTAAAAAAATTTTTCCATTTTCAACATTTTGTTCGCCAATACACATTGAAAACAAAGTAGTTTTTCCGCAACCATTAGGACCTAAAACACCCACACATTCACCTGGATAAACCTTAAGAGATAATTTTTTAAGTATTGGCCTGCCATCAAAAGATTTACTCACATCTTTAACTTCAAAAATTGGTTTATCTTTTTTAAATTTTAATATTCTAAATCCTTTTTTCATTTTAAATTTATATTAGCATTTATTTTGTTATCAGTAAAAGATGCAATTTCTAAAGTTTGTTTTTTTATATCGAATAAAAGTTTATCAGCATCTATCGTACCATTTTCGTCGTTAATTTTTACATTTTCAGAAATAATTAGAAAACTTTGAGAATTAGAGTACTCGGCTTTTTGAGCAAATAGTTTACTACCCTGGTAATTAGCTTTAACATTACCTTTGAATTTCATATCTAATGATTTGTTATTATATATTCCTTGATCAGACCATACGAATAAAACTGTATTATCTTTGAAATAAAAAGTTGCCTCTACATCGATCATATTTACAATTTCCTGATTATTTTTATTATTAAATGCCTCTTTAGATTTTAAGATATATCTATTTCCAGCGAGATCTAATCCTGAATACTCAATATTAAAGAAAATATCTCCATCTTTTTTAATATTACTAGATTGTTTTTTTATCTTCTCTTGTTTCTCTTTAGATATAATTTGCTCAGTAGAGTATTTTTCTCTATCAAAATAAGTAAAAATTATCACAAGTGAACCTAAAATAAGTAAGCAAATTTGTATTAGCCTAAGTTGTTTTTTCCTATCCATTATTTAATACCACTCTGGAGCAAGAAATGAATATTAATTACTCCTTTCAGAACTTTATTTTTTTTTTCAAAGTCTTTTTCAGAGACAACTAGTAGGCTAGTTATTTTTTTCTCATTCATGATTCCTAGGGCTTTTGAGGCAAGAATATTTTCACTAACTACTAAAGGTTTTTTCGTCATTAACTTATGTAAACCTTTTTCTTTAGAAAAATTTTTCAATTCTCTTCTAAGATCTCCATCAGTTACTAAACCTTTAATATATTTATTCTTTTGTATAACAACAATACCGAGACTTTTTTGGTTCATTATATTTAGAGCTTCATTAAAGGTGCTATTATAATCTATTGTAGGCATTTTTTTTCCAGTAACCATTATATCTTTAGCTAAAAGCAAAGATTTTCCTATATTACCCCCTGGATGAAAAACTTTAAATTTTTCTTTAGAAAACTTTTTTTGATACATCACTGTAGTAGCTAAACAATCACCTAAAAGCATAGTAATTGAGGTGCTAGATGTAGGAACTAAACCCGTCATATCTGCCTCTTTTACTTTAGGTAAAATTAATTTGATATCACTTGCTTTTAATAAAATACTATCTGGTTTAGAGGCAACACCAATAATTTTTATTCTATATCGATTGGCATATTTTAGCATATTTGTTAGCTCCATTGTATTTCCTGAATAAGAAAAAATAATTAAAATATCTTTTTTTTCAATTTGTCCCATGTCTCCATGTAGGGCTTGAGCGGGATCACAAAAAAAACTTGGTATACCAACACTTGAAAATGTTGCAGAAATTTTTCTTGCAATAAGTCCTGACTTTCCTATTCCTGCGAAAATAATTTTTCCCCTACAATTAACAATTAGGTCGATTGCTTTAATAAATGACTTATTAAAAACCTTACTAATTTTTTTTAATTCATTTATTTGAATTTTGACAGTTTTTTTAGCTAAAGATATATAATTTTTTTTATTCATTAGTGTTCAAAAATATCCTCTTTAAAACCTCGTTGATCTAATTCTACTCGAGTGTCTAAAAATGCTAAACATTTTTTAAAAATTTCCATTCTCTTTTCTCTCAAAAGCATATTTTCCAATTCTGTCTTTATTTTATGTAAATAGATTACATCATTAGCAGCATAGTCTAATTGTTTATCTGATAATTCGTTTAAATCTTTATTCCAATCACTACTTCCTTGTCTTTTATCAATTGATTTATTGCAAAATTCTTGTACTAAATTTTTTAAACCATGTGCATCGGTATAAGTTCTAACAATTTTTGAAGCAATTTTAGTATCAAAAATATTCTTAATTTTACACTTGAGAAAAAATTCTAAAGCATTTTTATCAAACCTTAAAAAATGTCCAATTTTTAAAATTTTTTCATTTTCTAATATTGAAACTAAATTTGGGGCTTTATAATTATTTTTATCTGGTTGAATAATGAATACGTTTCCTTTTTCATCGCAAATTTGAATTAGACTCAATTTATCTCTTTCTGGTATTCTTAAGCCAGTAGCCTCTGTATCTATTGCAATACTATTTTTAATCGTCTTAGCTATTTCTGAACTTATGTCCCCTTTAATCTTTGTTATTTTCATATATAAGTTTAAATACCATGAAAAATCAAATTTGCACAATCCTTGGTGGTGGAGGTTTTATAGGAAGATATCTTGTTCGAAATTTGACCAAGAAAAATTATAGATGTATTATAACTACGAGAAAAGCCTTTCAAAAAGGATATTTAAAGACACAAGCAACACCAGGTTCTATAGAACTTTTAGATTGGAACCCAAAGAATTTCACAGATCTTAAGGAGGCTATAAAAAATTCAGATGTCGTAATCAATCTAATTGGTATTCTTTTTGAAAATAGGAAACAAAAATTTTATAATATTCATTCAAAAATCCCAGAGTCAATTTCTAAAATTTGCAAAGAGTCCGATGTGAAAAAATTTATTCATGTAAGTGCAATTGGTGCAAATGAAAATTCTAAATCACTTTATCAAAAATCAAAATATCAAGGAGAAAAAAAATCTTTAGATAATTTCGATAAAACAGTAATTATAAGACCCAGCGTAGTTTGTGGAGCAGAAGATAATTTTACTAATCTTTTTTCAAAAATAAGTGTACTTCCAATTATCCCTTTAGTTGGAATGAAATACAAATTTCAACCCGTTTTAGTCTCAGACGTAGCCAATGCAATCATGAAGTCTATAGAAAAAGAAAATAATGAGGGAAAAATTTATGAAATAGGTGGACCCAAGATTATAAGCTTTGGAGATATGGTAAAATCTATTTTATCAACAATAAACAAAAAAAGAATTGTAATAGAAATGCCAATGCCATTAGCTAAGATACAAAGTACAATAACTGATCTTCTTCCTTTTCCTCCTATTTTGACAAGGGACCAATGTGAAATATTATCTGAAGCCGATAATGTAGTTTCAAACAGCAATTTTACAATTAAAGATTTAGATATTGAACCAAGCGATGTGCAAGAATCTATGAAAAAATGGTTGTGGAGATATAGAGATGGGGGCCAATTCGCAAAAGTATAATGAAAAATCTAAGTCTCTTTTCTGGATATATTTATTTAATTTTAGCTATTATTACTGGGATAGCATCAAACGGTTTTTTAAAAACCACAGATAGTTTTACAAAATTAACGCCGACTTTTTTTTGTATCTTAAGCATTGTTATTTGCATTTTTTGTTTATCTAAGGCAATGACGATTATTCCAGTTGGATTCACTTATGCTACTTACGGGGCTTTAACAATAACTGCAGTAACCTTATTCGGAATATTCAAATATAATCAAACTCCAAACATATACGGAGTTTTGGGTTTAACGCTTATAATTGCGGGAGTAGTTATTTTAAATATTTTTGGTAAAGTAAAATAAAACCCTGGGTAGAAATTAATTTTTTCATACCGACTCCTCTTTATTTATAAATTGTGTTAACTTTTTTCTTTTTAAAGAAAAAATGGGGGACATTAAAATGAAACATTTAAAAGCAATAATTGCTTCAATAGCGCTTTTCGCTATGTTTGCGGGAACGTCGCTTCAAGCA